>MTKW01000147.1_pt1 | contig 43465 bp, 38 predicted proteins | sample 1042761 | NCBI WGS metagenome assembly MTKW01 (sample SAMN06205366, study PRJNA360243) | anaerobic digester metagenome | biome: Wastewater treatment plant; feature: Anaerobic digester sludge; material: sludge; isolation source: anaerobic digester fed with sludge from wastewater treatment plant ... | reverse complement strand
ACTTATAACCCAGGTAGATGGACTTACAACCCAGGTAGATGGACTTACAACCCAGGTAGATGGACTTACAACCCAGGTAGATGGACTTACAACCCAGGTAGATGGACTTACAACCCAGGTAGATGGACTTACAACCCAGGTAGGCAAACTTACTAATCAGGTGAATGGGCTAACTACCAAGGCGGATGGGCTGACACGCGACATGGCTGAAGTTAAGGTCGATCTAGCAGGAGTTAAGACCATCCTGCCTACCTTGGCCACAAAGCGGGATCTGGCAGAGGTTAAAAACGAAGTCGATTCCATTAAATCTATCGTTGTAAGAATCGAAAACGACCATGGCCAAAAGCTGGGTGTTCTGCTTAATGGGTATAAACAAAATGCAGAGAGGCTGGACAAGGTAGAGACAAAACTATCTGAACACGAAGAAATTATACTAAAGAAGCTTTAACTAAAAATCGGAGCAAGATACGCAAAAGATCTGTGAAATCGCTGAAAACGAGCAGATCCACATAGCATACGCTGATCTCCAAGCAGCCGGAGATATTCAGAGGCTCTACACCGTTCACCCCAAGGCCGGGCCGTGATAGTGCTGGTCTAAAGCTGCTCAATCAACCAAGACTACACCGCTGCGTCGCAGCCCATGAGATGGGGCATCACTTTTGCCCACCACGATCTAACACACATCAGTCGTTATATCTTTTTACTGCAGCAACATTCGCTCCCCCATCTCCACCATAGCCGCTCACCACGATGGAAATGAATTCACCGAAGAAGAGTTATATATCATTGAGAAGTTTAAGGAATTTGTGAAGATGTAACGGGGGCAGAAGAAACCAAAGGAGTAATTCCTAATGCTAGTATGTTTTAAGCCGTTAAGTATATTATAGAGAAGGTGCTGAGTATGAACGTCATCTTTTTCTATGTTGGAGTTATGGGTTCTGTTATTAGTTTTGCATTCTTGTTTGTTTATATTTTAATTAATAAACCTTTAAAAGTGCCGTTGTTAGCCCTTGCTGTTTCTTTTATGCTCCTTAGTGGTTTTGGAAAAGCCCTTTTACCCCCGCCAGCAATGGGGAAGATCTCCGAGAAAAAAGCGCTGGAGAATTTCAACAAAGCAGAGGAAGCCGCCGAGAGAGAAGTAAATCAGAAAATCAGAAAAATAGCAGAAGGCTACCGCGAGCTTAGAGATGAAGGGGCGCTCTATTTCCAAGAGCTATACATACGGCAAACGGAAATTACCGAGCGCAATTATAGCGACATACTATCCAGGGCACAGGAGCACGCGAACAATTACTTGAGCATTATCGAAGATCAAAGAACAGACGAACTAAGGATTGTGCGTGGCTGTCTGCGTCTGGGATTAATCGAGGACTATGCCGAGGCACGAGAATCGTTTTTAAAAGTAGACAAAAATTATGAGACTCGCAAGGGGATAATTGAGACCGGACATGACAAAATATACGACATCATTGAGGTGGCTTACAGAGAACAACGAAATCTCACGGAAGACGAGCTAGACGAAATAATAAACATAGAAGATTCCATGTATGAAGAGTTGCTTGAACAGCTAGGGGGTTATCACCATGCGCGGCCACGTCAAAAAGGTTCGGAATAATTGGTATGTGGTGCTGAAGCTAGATCCTGTATCGGTCTGAGAGGCCTCAATAACTATTGGCTTTTTTTTTGTCCATGGGGTTGATCACCTCTTGTATATTTATATCAAGGAGAGTGATAATCTCGTTTCTACCCAATAATAGCAAAACGGCAGGAGCACGAAAACCCCTACCGTTAAGCCTTTTTTTCTGGTGAGCCATCCAGGACTCGAACCTGGGACACCCTGATTAAAAGTCAGGTGCTCTGCCGCCTGAGCTAATGGCCCACACAAAGACTACGCATGATATTTTAACCTGAAGTAAGGGGTAAGTCAAGTATAAATAACCTGGCCCCCGTAACCGGGATTTAAGCACTGTTGTCATCCACTTACTTTAATCTCTGTAACCATTTCAAAATATAACCGTCTTCGAAAAAGCCAAGAAGCGTATCTTCGCAGAATCGATCGGTGCGAATTGCTCCCAATATAAGTGCAAGGACACTAAACGAAATTACAAGCTCATTGTATATTTACAAATGGAATCTGAATAGGGCGCTCCGGCGTACCGTCATTTTCCCCGTCGGTAATCCATTCGCCGAAAGATTCGCCTTCAGCTATTTGCCAATATATTTCGCAAGTACTTTAAACATGCCAACCTTGCCTTCAACCGCCGATAAACTTATACCATTCTTCATAAATGGTGTGAAGATCATCATCAAGGTAGGTGAGGGCCTTTTCTTTAAGCGGTTCAGGAACTCCATAATAGGCTTCTGCAATAGAACCTGTTATGGCGGCCAAAGTATCACTGTCACCGCCAACTGAAACAGCCAGACAAATTGCATCTTCAAATGAAGTTGATTCCAAAAACGCTTCAATAGCTTGTGGAACAGGTTCCTGGCAGGTTTCGTTAAATTGGTAAGTTTCTCTTATATCGTCAATTTTAAAGTTAAGCTTATTTGGTAAATCCGCGACGTGCCATATAAATTGCTATCGCAGTAGCTTCAGCGCCCTTTATGCCCTCATCATGATTAGGTGTCACTCCGGCGACAATTTCAGAGAGTCTGCGGGCTTCGCCTTCCGTTCTAGCCGCAAAACCTACCGGACTTATCCGCATAGCTGCACCATTACCAAAGCTGTTGTATGGTTGGGGATCATCACTGAAAACCCATCTTGAAAACATTCCGCCATAACCACAGCCCGGATATTTACGTCCTATTTCCTGCATATATTTGATAGTCATGTTTTCAAGAAGCGAGCAATAGTTACTGTCATAACAGTGCCCATCAAACGTAGGTTCCATCATCTTCTCTGTTTCCATAATCGCCTTGGCAACAGCAAGAGTCATAATACTGTCATCTGTTACCCGGCAATTATCTGTAAAAAGGTCAAAATCCTTACTTTTATGATTATTAAATTCAAATCGTGAACCAACTATATCTCCAATGATTGCACCTAACATTATTCTCCTCCTTATAGAATATCCCGGAAGGCTTAATTCCCCATAATAATATTTAATAATCAATCTCCTCAAAAGTAAACACTTCTTCTATGGTACTGTTTAGAGCCCTGGAAATCTTATAGGCAAGTATTAGAGAAAGATTATATTTGTTGTTCTCAATATAACCTATGGTTTCTCTACGGACATCTACTATATTAGCAAGCTGTTCCTGGGTTAAATCATATCTGGCTCTTAGTTCTTTAATACGTGACCTGATTACAACCTTCATCATTATTGGTCACCTCTTTTTTCATAAACATAGTACGAAATTACAAATGTACATATTTGAACAAAAAATATAACTCCAACAAACAGGGCTGCTGTTTCCAATGTTTGCAGAATGGATAAAGCTGCTATGGCAAATGTTATACTTACAAAGGAAACTACGAAAGCGTTCAATCCTGCCTTAGCTATATTTATCTTGAACATCTCGTCGTTTCGGATTCCACCAAAGGCAAAAAAAGCAAAAGCGCCAAAGAACCCAAAGAAACCATAATTGCCAGTGGGCAGCCCCAACAACCCAATAAGCCCCAAAAAACCTAAAAATCTTAAATTGTTCTTTTTCATAAAAACCTCTCCTTAACGTGATATGGACATAACATATTGTTATGTTTATATATCTTCTTGAGCTAAATATATCACATCATGGTAGAAGAAGCAATACTTAATATTTATTTTTCCCATAACAAACCTCTTTGTAAAGTTTAGATCAAGTAAATGATGTTAAGGTGATAATTAAGCAAGCCGCACAACGTCTTAATTTTGGCATTGCCAGAACCGCTTGAATCTTCTCTCCTTCAGCATTGATAAATATGAGACAATCCTGCTTCTTGAAGGGCAATTGATTGGTTAAAGTAAATCTGTATTTGCCCGGCATGGTTTCTTAATTTCGCAAGAAGGTTCGCATATAGCATCTTCCATTCTCTGTGCAGGAGTTAGGTCCATACAATAGAGAACAAGATTCTCAGTTGTTTAACCCGGGATTCCCTGTAACTGAAACGCTATAGCACCAGGTGGAATTATTGTTATTTACCGTCATGCCCTAATAGGTAATGGTATAAGTTGCAGTCGGTGCGTTAGCAGGCACTAAAAACTAACATTCCGGGAACATTCCGTGCATATCCCTCATAGTGCTAAAAAAATAGAACAGGTGAAAAAGCCTGTTCTATACTGTTTAGCTGTAAATTACCATAATCTTAAGCAGGTTCAACGCAAGGAGTTAGCTCAGAAATCTCCTCAATTTTAAATTCAATTACCATTTGCAGCTTAATCACTTTCCTCAGAACGGCTGCTACAGATTCGTTAATTGCCAACAAATCTGCGATGGTAACATCTGTCATTTCCAGAGCCGCTTGAATCTTCTCCCCTTCAGCATTGATAATATGAGCCAATCCTGCTTCCTGGAGTGCAATTGACTCAAGTAAATCTGTGATTGCCTGACATGGTGACGTTGTCGATGGTGTTATAACTGGCATTGACATATCAGAAAACCCCTTTCAACAAAATAGTGATAGATAAAACTTATTTATCCCAAGAATATAATACGTCGTATATTTCAAAACGGTTACTGTTCAATATGTTTTTTAGTTGTAGTAAGAAATATCAAAAGAAGGGAAACCATAGACAGGCCCGGATGGGATACGAAAAAGCATGGTAATGAAGTCGGTTTCCGACCATCAAAAACAGCAAACGGCTTAAATATTGGGCTTTTCACACCTCTTAAATTAAAAGGTCAGCCCAGATGAAACAGCTCATACTTCTGTGGAGAAAGCTCACGTAAAAATATCGAAGGGCCGGTTATGAAAGATGAGCCCTGACGATAGTCACGACTGTAAGTTGAAATATGCAGAAAGCGCGCCGCTCGGGAAGTGGCCACATAGAAAAGGCGCCGTTCTTCCTGCAGATCATTGGTTCCCCAGCTGCTGGGGAAATGCCCTTCATTGACCCCCAGGATAAACACGGCATCCCATTCTTTCCCTTTGGCACTGTGGATCGTGGAGAGGGTTAAAAAATCATGCCCATCCTGGGCTATCTCTCCGTCCTCATAAAACAGGGTCTCCTCCAGGCTCAGGCTTTCAAGAAATTGTTCCAAATCATCATATTTCTCACTGTAGGAAGCCAGCCTCTCCAAGCTGCGGTAGCGATCTTCCCAGGCATCGGGGAAGTTTTTTTGCAACAAATCGTAATACCCGTTTTTCAGGATCAGGTAGATAAGTTTGGCGATCTCTCTTTCATCAATAATCGCCGTCAAGGTGTTCTTGATTGTCTCCCACCCCTGTTTGCCGCGTGGCGGATATAGTTCTCCGGATACAATCGCCTTCAGAGGCTCCTTCAATTCAAGAATCTCATCGATCATCCGGTTGCATGTCGCCTTGCCCAGTCCGGGATATAACGGAATGATGCGTCTCCAGGAAGATTCATCATGGGGATTATACAGAATTCTCATCCAGGCCAGAATATCTTTGATATGGGCTTTCTGCATTAATTTCAGGCCGCCGTAAGTGCGATACGGTATTTGGCGCCTGATGATTTCCAGTTCCAGATCCTGTGAAAGATATGAACTGCGGTACAGTACCGCCATCTTGTTTAAACGTAATCCCTGATGATAAAGCTCCTGAATTCTTTGGGCCACAAATGCCGCCTCTTCATATACATCTCTGGCCTTTATTACCCAGGGTTTTTCTCCGCCCGCAATCTGCGATACCAGCCTTTTGGGAAATTGGTCTTTATTGATAGAAATAACTTCGTTGATAAGATCCACTATCTGGGGTGTACTGCGATAATTCTCTTCCATTCTGATAACCTGACAATCGGGATGGCGGCTGGGAAACCTGATTATATTATCAATCTCCGCGAAACGGAAAGCATAGATAGATTGTGCATCATCTCCCACCACACATACTTTTGATTTCTCCGCCAGAAGATCGATTATTCTGCCTTGAATTATATTTGTATCTTGAAACTCATCCACCAGGACATGGTGAAACTGTTTTTGATATCTGTTTTTAACTTCATCATAGTCAACAAACAATTCAAGCCATTTTACAAGCAAGTCGTCGAAATCAAAAGAATTGGTATCTTTCTTTCTCTGCTCATATTGGTCGGCCAATCTCTGCAATAACTCCGTATATTCAGCCAGCCGGCTGTAATATGCTTCCAGGGTGGAGGCGATTGTTTTTCCTGAATTACGGGCCTGACTTATTAATTTACCGGCAAACCCCCGTTTTAAAAACAATTTCTGCTCTTCGGGGGAAAGATCTTTCTTGATTCCATCGAGAACGCTCTTCAATATGACCGCACGATCATCCTCATCCAGAATTGTAAAGTGGCTGCTTCTCTCAAATAAAGAGGCATAGTTTCTAAGGATACGTGCACCGATGCTGTGGAAGGTCCCCGCCCATAAATCATGGGGATAACGTCCCAGAATCTTTGTCAGCCTTGATTTCATAACTTCGGCCGCCTTGTTTGTAAAAGTAACCAGAAGGATATTGCGAGGATGGATCCCACCATTGATAAGATTTGCCGTGCGGTAAACAAGTGCTCGAGTCTTGCCTGAACCGGGTCCCGCCAGCCCCATGATGGCCGCCGCCTCCGAGGTGGCAAAAAGGTATTGCGATTGGTTTAATTCTCGTTGCAAATTTGGTAGCCAGTTCTCCAAATCAAGCGGGTTCTGATTGTTGATCTCATATTTTCTGCTCATCTTCTTCACCATACTTCCTTTAACCGTATGTTAATTACTTCTTATCTTTCCGCCCAATCTCCTTTTTTGGGATTCAGACATTCAATTGTAAAACGGCGCTTATTATTTGCATTAATAATAAATATATAATAAAATTCACCTTGGAATCAAACTTAGGGGAGGCACAAAAATGGCAAAGATAGCTCCTTTCCGGGGGATAAGATATAACTCCTCCAAAATATCAGATTATGCAGATGTTATTACCCCTCCTTATGATGTAATAAATCTTCAGCAGCAGCAGGAACTTTACAATAGAAGTGATTACAACCTTGTTCGCCTGGAATATGGTTTTGAACAAGACGATGATACCAAGGATAATAACCGCTACACAAGAGCTGCCGCTTTTTTTAACGATTGGTTGAATGAGAGCATCCTTATCCGTGAAGACAGACCCGTTTACTACTGGTACGAACAAAAATTTACCTGGAAAGGGACTACATATAGCCGGGAAGGGCTTGTCGGCACCATAAAGGCTGAACCCTATAAACAAAAATCGGTGATCCCCCATGAGGAGACGCTCTCCAAGCCCAAGGAAGACCGGCTAAATCTATTAAATCACTGCCGGGCAAACTTCAGCCCCATCTTCGGCCTGTATCCGGATCGTGAAAAGGCTGTCGACCATGAATGTTCCGCCGTGAAAGAAGATGAGCCCATTATTTCATTTGCCGATATGGAAGGGCAATCCCATAAATTATGGATTTTGAAAAACCCCTCTCTCCACCGCCGTCTGGAGAATTTATTCCGGGAATGGTCGATCTTTGTTGCCGATGGGCATCATCGTTATGAAACGGCACTGCATTTTTCCGAGATCATGGCTTCACAACAGAAACAGGGTTATGATCACGCCTTGATTTTTCTGATCAACATTTACAGCCCGGGTCTCCTGATCCTGCCTACACATCGCGTTATAAGCAATTTGAAAGATTTTAACGTCAATGCATTCATACAAAAGCTTGAGGAACATTTTCTCATCGAAGACTGCGGTCCTGCCAACAAGGCGGAGCTGCCAAAATATACGCGCAAAATGGAGGAGAATGGTTGCCAAAATTCTGTCATCGGGTTCTGTGCCAAGGGCAGATTGTATCAACTTACCTTCCGTTCCTCCCGGGAACAACAGCACGATGTCGATGTCCTGCAAAAATATATCCTGGAAAATGCGATCAATCTTATGCCTGAAGATCTCCGTGATAATGACCTGTTATCCTACACTCACAGCGAAGAAGAAGCTCTCTCTATGGTATGTGAACAGGATGCCCAGATTGCTTTCTTCTTGAATCCACCCAACATGGAGTGTATCATCAACACTGCCTCCCGGGGATTACGACTCCCCCAGAAATCAACCTACTTTTATCCCAAGCTGGTCAGCGGTCTTCTGATCAATAAATTGGGGAACTAGCACTCTTATGTTTTTATGCAGGGTCCGGCGGGAAGAAAACTTGAAAAGATCAATGTAAGCGAGGATATTATATGAACTGCACCCACTTACTGAGAATTTATCTCTTTCAACTCCAGACTATCGTCACCCAACAGTTCTTTTATTCTCCCAAAACATCCCGGTTCGTTTTTAACCCAGAATTTTTCCGGAAGCAGTAATAATTTATCGAGGTGCTTGAAAGTAAGATAAACCGGTATATCGCCGTTTTTATTGAAGAGCAATTTGCGGAGCTCAATCAACTTGGTATACTCTTCTTCCGGCACGTCTACCTTGATAAAGAGCTGTTTTGATTTTAACGGCAGGGGGGCAACCTCTTCCGCGATGATCTTAACCTCTTTTTTCTGATCATATTCATCTTTAATATCCGTTCTTCCCCTGATTATAATCGGCTGATCTTCAATGATCAATTCCCGATTCTTCTCATAAAGATTGCTGAAGACGATCACTTCCACCGATCCGGTCAAATCTTCGAGTGTGGCAAAAGCCATCGGTCTATCCTTGACCGTGTAAATAACCCTGACAGCACTTAAAATTCCTCCCACCGATACTTTCTTCTCTCTGTCTATCTCCGTCAACTCCGCACAACGGGTAAGATTCGGCAGGCTTTCGAGTATAGGCCTGTATTGATCCAGTGGGTGACCCGATATATATAATCCAAGAACCTCTTTCTCATAAAACAGCCTTTCTTTAACTGTAAATTCAGGGATATCGGGAAGAACATCTGTAATTTGGTGGTCACCCCCACCGTCATTGAAGAGAGACATCATGGATATCTGTCCGTTGAGGCGATCACGTTGTATTGTCTGCCCTTCAGCAACGGCATCGTCCAAAATGGCAAGCAGGGCAGCACGATTTTTAACAATGCCATCAAATGCTCCCGCCTTTATAAGGCTCTCGATCACTTTTTTATTGCATGTTCTTAAATCTACCCGTGAACTGAAATCAACCAAAGCCAGAAAAGGCTTCTCCTCGCGGGCGGCAATAATATTCTCAATAGTGCCGACACCCAGGTTTTTTATAGCCGCCAATCCAAAACGAATTTTTCGATCACCAACTACCGAAAAATTAATGCCGCTTTCATTGATATCGGGCGGCAGAACCTCGATTCCCTGACGATAGCAATCTGATATATACAGGGAGACCTTCTCACTCGAGTTCGTCACACTGGTCAGCAGGGCGGCCATAAATTCAACGGGGAAATTGGCCTTTAAATAAGCAGTCTGGTAAGCAATCATGGCATATGCGGCAGCGTGTGATTTGTTAAAACCGTAAGAAGCAAACTTATCTATCAGGTCATAGATATCATGACCCAGTTTTGCCGAATATCCATTTTCTATGCAACCTTTGATAAAGAGCTCCCTCTGTTCATCGAGAATTTCCTTCTCTTTCTTTCCGATTGCCCGTCGCAACAGATCGGCCTGGCCAAGAGTAAATCCGGCTATTTCCGCAGCTATCTGCATGATCTGTTCCTGATAAATAATAACCCCGTATGTTTCCTTCAAAATGCTTTCCAGTGCCGGATGTAGATATTCTATCGGTTCACGGTGATGTTTACTGTTGATGAAAATGGGGATCTGTTCCATGGGGCCGGGCCTGTAGAGAGCCACTACCGCAATAACATCCTCAAATTTGTTGGGTTTTAAATCTTGTAAAACATTTTTCATCCCTCTGCTCTCCAACTGGAAAACGCCGTCCGTCTCTCCACTGGAAAGCAGTTCATAAGTGGCTTTGTCTTTCAATGAAATCTGATCTATATCAATTTCTTTTCCATGCCTGTCATTTATATATTGCAGCGTATTCCCGATTACATTCAGTGTTTTCAAGCCCAAAAAATCCATCTTGAGCAGACCCATTTTTTCCAACGTCTCCATGGGAAACTGGGTGACCACACTCCCGTCTTTGGTCATCTTCTGTAAAGGAACATAGTTGATCAGCGGTTTTCTGGAGATGACCACCCCGGCGGCATGCTTGGAAGCATGTCGGGGTAAACCTTCAAGAGCACGAGAAATATCGATCAGCTTTCTGTACTCCTCTTTTTCATAATAGGCCTGCAAATCCTTGCTCTCGGCAAGGGCCCTCTCTATAGTCATTTTTGCTTCAAAGGGTATAAGTTTTGCAATGCGGTCGACTTCACTGAATTTAATATCCAGTGCCCTTCCCACATCCCTGACTGCCGATCGAGCGGCCATCGTTCCAAAGGTAATAACCTGAGCCACCTTTTCAGCCCCGTATTTATTGACCACGTAAGCGATGACCTCATCCCGCCGGTCATCACAAAAATCTATGTCAATATCAGGCATACTTACCCTCTCCGGATTCAAAAATCGTTCAAAGAGCAAGCCGTATCTGAGCGGGTCGATATTCGTAATTCTCAGGCAATATGCCACCAGGCTTCCGGCGGCTGAACCGCGTCCCGGACCCACCAGAATCCCCTTTTCGCGGGCATAGCGGATAAAATCCCAGACGATGAGAAAATAACTGCAGTACCCCATCTGTTCTATAACTTTCAGTTCGTAGTTAAGTCTTTCCCGGTAGGCTTTATGTACTGTTTCATAACGTTGCACCAAGCCTTCCATACATAATTTTTTCAGATATTCCGTCTCGGAGATATTATCCGGCAGTTCATAATCGGGCATGTGCATCCGGCTGAAATCAAGTTCCAGATTACATTGCTCGGCTATCTTGATTGTGTTATCCAATGCTCCCGGGAAATCGCTCCAGAGCGTTCTCATCTCTTCAAGGCTCTTGAAGTAAAACTGGTCGGAATTAAAACGCATCCTGTTTTCTTCGTAGATTGTTTTATTGGTCTGGATACACAATAAAACATCATGAACCATGGCATCTTCCTTGTTTAAATAATGAACATCGTTTGTAGCCACCATGGGCAAACCGGTTTTGACGGATATCTCCCGCAAGGCTTCATTGACTGTTTTCTGTTCGGGCAAACTGTGATTCTGCAATTCCAGATAGAAGTTTTCTTTACCAAAAACGGAAGAATAATATTCTGCAATCCGGATCGCCTCCTCCGGGTTGCCCCGAAGTATCCGGGAGGGGATCTCCCCGGCCAGGCAGGCGCTGAGCGCCGTAATACCTTCCGCATTGGCTTCCAGCAGCTGCCGGTCGACACGCGGCTTATAGTAAAACCCATCCAGATAACCAACGGTTACAATCTTCATCAGGTTTTGAAACCCTGTCCTGTTCCTGGCCAGCAATACCAGGTGATAAGGAGACTGATCAAAGGCCGGTTCACGATCAAAACGGGTGCGTGGCGCCACGTACACCTCACATCCAAGAATCGGTTTGATCCCCTGTTTTACAGCCTCCTGATAGAAGTCTATAAGTCCGTACATGGAACCATGATCGGTAATTGCAACTGCGGGCATCGACATCGCTTTGGCGGTGGAGATAATATCTTTTATGCGTGCTGCTCCATCCAGAAGGCTAAATTCAGAGTGTACATGCAGATGGACAAAAGATGACATTTTTTATTTTTCACCTTATCTTATCTTTTATTATTTAACTTCTACTTTTGTAAATGCATTTCCTTTAATAAAGTTATAATTATCCCCTACCAGAAATAAGTATTAGATTTAGAAGAATAATTCTTTTTTAAATAATTCAAAGCTCAACCAAAGAGGTAATATTATATATGAGTAAATTTCTATCGACCCTTATATTGACTTTTTTTATATCCTTGGGAGTTATTCTCGGTGGTAGCATCCTGGGGGCACTGGGAGCCATGATCGGAAACCGCCCCCCCATGAACACGATGGTGGAGCTGGCCGGAAAAATGAAAATATGGGCTCTCGTCACCGCCCTGGGGGGAAGTTTCAGCATTATTGAGGCCTTCGAAACAGGACTGATCGGCGGCCATCCCGGCCAGCTTCTTCAGCAATTCGTCTTTCTGATCAGCGCCTTCGCCGGCGCCCATTTAGGCTATCTTATCATCATCAATTTGGCTGGAGGACGTTAAAGTGAAGCGGTATCTCGCCATATTCCTTCTGGGGATATTGATGGGCACTTCAATATTAAATCTGCTCTACGGGCAGATTATCGACAAATTATATTGGGAAAAAGAAGAGTTGAAAATTACATTATTTGAGACCACGAAACGGTTATCAAAGCTGGAAGCTCAACTGGCAACCCGCCGCAATCCGCTAGTCAGAGAGGTTAAAATAGAAATTGAAACGGAACAGAACAGTTTTTCCGAACAGGCTCTCCGGCAGGCGATCAATAAAATAGCGGGCAATATAGTCGGTGAAGAGTTGAGCAGCATCAATCCTCAGCTTATTTATCAGATGCTCAACGGGCGGGAAATAAAGCTTCAGGATGGCCGTATCTTTCAGACAGAAATCAGGTGGATCATTATCGGCGAAAAGATTATCTTCAATCTGCATTGTTCTCTCTTGAGCGCCGATTAAGATTTTCATCCTCCGGTTCCATAACGTCTTCCCGATATACAACCCCCTTCTTTTTCCACCTTCTTCTTATGGCCGAGAGCTGTTCCTTCTTGCGCGCTTTACCGATAAAAGCAACCGTAGGCAACAAAATTACGGCAATCCAGCTCAGGGCAAAAGTACGTGGAAGCCCCGGTATTCCAAAAGGTAACAGTAAAATACCGAAGATCAACAGTAATAATGAAACTACTCCTCCAAAATACTCTCTGTTGATAATCTTCATATCATTTCTGCCTTCCGCTCTGCCGACCCGGTTTTCACCCATCCGGAATCGCATCAATAATTGGAATTTAAAATAAAAATATTCCCGGCAGATGTTATTTATTCATGGGTCAGGGCAAATATTTTGCCATCATCAGAAGAATTTTCATGCTTGTTATTGAGACCGGGGCAGTGTTACGTCAAGCATTATTTTTATCTCATCCGGGGATAACCTTGTTGTCGCAGAGCCTCGTAAACGGCAATGGCAACCGTATTGGACAGGTTCAATGAACGCTTGATATCTCTGCGCATCGGCAATCGCAGTGCAATTTGATCCTTACGAAGAAAACCTTGAGGAAATCCATTGGTTTCGCTCCCAAACACCAAAAAATCATCGCCCTTATATTCAATATCCGTATATAATTTACGGCCCCGTACCGAAAAAAACAAGAACCGTCCATCTCGGTATTGGTCTATCAGGTCATCGAAGTTTTCATGAATATGGAGCTTGAGATGGCGCCAGTAATCCAAACCGGCTCTTTTCAAATACCGGTCATCCAGTGAAAAGCCCAGAGGTTTGATCAGGTGCAATTCTGAATTGGTCAGCACACATGTACGGGAAATATTGCCGGTATTCTGAGGTATTTCGGGCTCTACAAGAACGATATGCATCTCATTATCCACCCCATGGATTATGGCCCGCCAGGCGGACCTTCTTCATTTTCTTTCTGTTCATCCTCAACTTTTTTCCTGATCATGCGGTTGTAATGAAGCAATTTTTTCTGGACCAGATAATTGAATGTTACTTCGGGGAAGCTCCCGTCTTCCTGAATAACTCCGGGTGACATCCCTGTCAGCAGCTCACCGGCCTCGTCGATGTTGCTGATAAGATAGATCGAGAACTTGCCTTCTTTCACCGCATCTACAACTTCAGGAGAAAGCATCAGGTTTGAACGATTGGCGGCCGGGATAATAACCCCCTGGTCCCCGGTTAATCCCTTGATCTTGCAGGTATGGAAAAACCCTTCTATTTTCTGATTTATTCCCCCCACCGGCTGCACTTCTCCTTTCTGATTGACAGATCCGGTGACGGCCACCCCCTGCTTAAGAGGTACCTCAGCCAGGCTGGAAAGGATGGCGAGGAGTTCCGCCACGGAAGCACTGTCGCCTTCCACTCCGGAATAACTCTGTTCAAAACAGATACTGGCCGATAAGCTGAGGGGGGTCTTCTGGGCATAACGGTGACCGATAAAACCGCTGATAATCAGAACGGCCTTGTTATGAATTTTACCGCTCAACTCGCTCTCTCTTTCGATGTTGATAATACCCTGCCGGCCCAAAAAAGTAGAGGCCGTGATCCGGCACGGATGCCCAAACTGATAATCCCCCAGATCTATGACGGAAAGACCGTTAATCTGCCCTATGGCGCCGCCTTCGACATCAAGAAGGATCTGCCCCTTCTCGATAAGCTCCTGAATCTTATTCTCCAGCTTATTGGAACGATATATTTTTTCGGCGATGGCCTTCTGTACATGTTCACCCGTTACCAAATCATCCCCCTTGGCTTCCGCCCAGGCATCTGCTTCGTAAAGAACTTCAACAATATCATTGAAGCGGGTGCTTATTTTTTCCCTGTCCTCGGCCAGCCTGGAACCATAATCAACCACACAGGCAACCGCCGTCCGATCGAAATGTTTCAACTTCTCTTTCCGGCAGTGAGTGGAAATGAAACTGGCCATCTTCGTCATGTTGATCCGATCTCTTTTCATCTCCACATCAAAATCCGCTTTTATCTTGAAGAGTTTGCGAAAATCTTCATCGTAATGATAAAGATATTGATAAACCTGTTGACTGCCGATCATTATTACTTTTATATTCAAGGGAATGGGTTCGGGTCTCAAGGTAGACATGGCTATCAGACCATAATGCTCACCAATATTTTCTATGCAGATCTCTTTTGTCTTGAGAGTTCTTTTCAGCGCTTCCCAGGACTGCAACCCGGTGAGGACATCCAGTGCCTGAATTATTAAATATCCGCCGTTGGCCTGATGCATAGCCCCTCCCTTGATCATTGTAAAATCAGTTATCACCATCCCCATACGGTTTTCGTATTCTACTCTGCCAATTAAATTATAATAAAAAGGATTATGTTCTATTTCAACGGGAGCACCCTCTGTGGCTTGATTATCTACCAGAAGGTTAACCTTGTAACGGGTCTCACGTTGCTTGCTCTGCCTGCCCAACCATCCCAAGGGATCTTGCAGATTTTCATCCTCATCGGTTCTAAAAATGCCGATATTGTCTAAAACATCCTCCTGAAAATCCTGAAGATAGTTCAATACCTTGGGGTAATCCTTATAATCGCTGCGCATCTCTTCAAAAAAATGCCCGATGGCCATGAGGGCGATCTTGCTATCCATCTTCTTGATCTTCTCCCGTAATTTTTTTTCGGCCACCTGTATCTTTCTGAGGATTTCCAACGCTTTTAACTGCACCTCATTTGATTTTATCTCCAATTCTTCCTTCAGTTCCGTGGAAAGTTGTTCGTAATCCTGCTCGCTAACCTGTTTGTCATCAACAATGGGAACGGTAATAAAACCGCCGCTTGTTTTTTTTAGAACAAACCCTTTTTCACTGGCAATCTGGTTCAGTTTTTCCAGCATTGCCGTCCTTACTTCTTGAAACTCCTGGATATATTCTGTTTTTTTCCGCTCATAATCCTCACTGTTAAAAGCGTTTGGAATAGCCTCTTTTAATTCGACAATAAAATTTTCCATATTGCGGGCAAAAGCGGCTCCTTTACCGGCCGGGAAATTAAGGGCGATCGGCTCCCCGGGTTTTTTAAAATTATATACGTAACACCAGTCATCGGGAGTTTCATCTTTGATGGCGATTTCTTTGATCAGTGATTGTGCATAGCTGTTCTTTCCCGTGCCTGTAATTCCGGAAATATAGATGTTATAGCCATGTTGCTTGATCCTCAAGCCAAAATCCATCGCTTTAACCGCTCTTTCCTGCCCGATAATATCCTCAAGGGGAGGAACCTCCTCTGTGGTTTCAAACTCGAAATCCAAAGGATCACACGAAATATGGAGCTCTTCCACAGGTACTTTGTGCCGACTCATATATTATCAAGATTCTCCTTTCCTTTTCCCCATATCTTTCCCGTATTTATTTTCTCTCTTATTCGCTATCAATTAAAGATAATCCTTTATACCCCTTTTCTTGCACAAAAACAGTGCAAAAAGCAGTTTTCACAGCGGGGTTTCCGTATACAGATTGAACGTCCATGGGCAATCAACCGGTGGTGGGTCCCGGACCAGAGTTGTCGTGGAATGATATTCATCAGCTCCTTTTCCACGTGGAGCGGGGTTTTCCCTGAAGCCAGTCCCAGACGTTTTGATACTCTAAAAACATGGGTATCGACCGCAATGGCCGGTTGGCCAAATATATTGCTCCGCACCACATTGGCAGTCTTGCGCCCTACACCGGGCAAGGAAGTCAGCTCATCTATGGTCGAAGGTATGCTGCCGCCATATTTATCGACGATGATCCCGGCCATCTTGACCAGATTGCGGCTCTTAGTTCTGTAAAGGCCGCAGCTTTTGATCAGTTGCTCCACTTCCTGCACGTCAGCTCCGGCCATATCGGCAGGGTTTTCAAAGGCAGCAAACAGTGCCGGAGTAATGCGGTTAACCTGTTCATCCGTACTTCTGGCCGAGAGGATGACTGCTACCAGAAACTGAAAAGGGGTGTAGTAATGCAGAGAGGTCTTGGCTTCCGGGTAATGTTTATTCAATAAATCCAGTATCTCTTTTGTATTGTTATTCATCTTCGGTTTACGGACCCGTTTTGCAAAAATATTGTTGTAAGTTATAATTATCTGATTTTATCCTGCAAGCCGGCGTACCACCGGCATTATCCTTAAACACCTCAGAGTTTCTCTTTCTCCTCAATAGTAATCAGACCCTCTTCATGCAAAGCAACGAGGACATCCGTAAGATCCCTTCTTTTTTCTGGAGGGATCGTTTCTACAAAACGGTTGAGCTCCTCTTTATCCACATGACTGGTTACCTTGATTCCTCCCACCTCAAAAGTTTTGGGCATAATGCTACCTCCATGAAGTTTTTATTTTATTCTTGCCCTGAATGAAATAATACTATCCCTTCCCGCCGGCAATGATTTTGAATTTTTCTCTCCCCTCATCATAGAGGTCTCTTCCATATACATCATTGATCACTGTTGCGGGAAAATCCACAACTTCCAACCGATAGACGGCTTCGGGGCCAAGCTCGGGATAAGCAATAATCTCACAGGCGGTGATTTTGCGGGATAACAGCGCACCCGCTCCACCAATCGCCGCCAGATATACCCCCTTGTATTTACGCAGAGCATCTTTAACGGTTCCGCTCCTGCTTCCTTTGCCTATACAGGCTTTCATGCCGCAGGCGAGCAATTTAGGGGTATAAGCATCCATGCGGTTGCTCGTAGTCGGCCCCGCCGAGCCGATTACCTGCCCATCCCCGGCCGGGGATGGGCCGCAATAATATATGATCTGCCCATCCAGTTGAAAAGGAAGATCATCCCCTCTCTCGATCGCATCAACTATTTTTTTATGAGCGGCATCCCTGGCGGTATAGATAACACCGCTGATATTCACCATATCCCCTGTTTTCAAAGCCATAGTATCATTCTTATCAAGCGGAGCCCTGATTATTTTGATATCCATAGCGGACAGTTCTCCTTTTAATCGGAAGAAGTGCTTTCAGATGACGATCTCCATGTGTCTGCCTGCATGGCAATCAATATTGATCGCTACGGGCAGACTGGCGATATGACAGGGATAGGTCAGAATGTGAACAGCCAGAGCGGTAATTCTTCCGCCAAATCCCTGGGGGCCGATGCCGAGGTCGTTAATCTTTCTCAGAATCTCTTTCTCCATCTCTGCATAATAAGGGTCCGGGTGAGGCTGACCCGTTGGTCTCAACAAAGCCAATTTGGAAAGATAGGCAGCCTGCTCGAAGGTGCCCCCGATCCCAACCCCCACGATTATTGGCGGACAAGGGTTGGCTCCCGCCTCTTCTATATGGTTGACGACAAAATCGACGACCCCTTCATACCCATCTGAAGGTTTCAGCATCCTGACCGTGCTCATATTTTCACTTCCCCCACCCTTGGCAAGAAAAGTGATCTTTATTCTCTCTCCGGCAACCGGTCTGGCATGAATTATGGCCGGGGTATTGTCATCTGTATTTGATCTTCGCAACGGGTCATCGACCATCGATTTCCTCAAATATCCTTCCCCGTAGCCTTTTCTTACTCCTTCGTTGATTGCTTCTTCGAGAGTGGACCCGGTGATGATGACATCTTCTCCCCATTCTACAAAAAATACGGCAACCCCGGTATCTTGACAGAGGGGAATACACTCTTCCCGGGCAATCGCGGCGTTTTCAATAATCTGTTTTAAAACCGCTTTTCCGGCCCGTGATTCCTCCTGATCCAATGCTTTTCTTAAAGCATCCGCGAGCGGAGGAGCAATTGTAATGTTGGCATCCCGGCACATCCGGGCCACTTTATCGATAATCAGATCGGCTTGAATCTCTCTCATTTATTCCGCTCCAGACAGTTGGATGTTGAAAACCGTATGCCGGATATGGGCAAAATTCATGATCATCCCATGATAAAAACCCGGATCTGTGGCCGCCGAACCGACCAAGTTAAGATTTATCCAGGATTTTTCGCAGCAACTTATTCACCAGTTGGGGATTGGCTTTCCCCCCGGTAATCTTCATTACCTGGCCGACCAGGAAGCCCATCGCCTTCTTTTTACCGGCCCGGTAATCGCTGACCGATGATGGATTCTCGCTTACTACGCTTACCACGATCTCATTGATTTTATCTTCATCGCTTATCTGTAACAGCCCTTCCTCTTCAACAACTTTGCGCGGTGCATGCCCCGTTTTGAAACTTGTTTCCAGAACTTGCTTGGCAATCTTACCGCTGATCAAACCTTCATCGATGAGATTGAGGAGTTCAACAAGATGCGAGGGCAAAAATTCAAGTTCTTCGATTTCCTTTCCTGTGGCCTTAACCAGAGCCATAAAATCACCCATCAACCAGTTGCTGACCGTCTTGGGTTGAGGATATTCTGCCAGACATGCTTCAAAATAATCGGATAAAAAGAAACTAGCCGTAATCACTTCCGCATCATAGCGGGGGAGTCCGTATTCATTAACATAACGATCTATTCTTTGCGGTGCAAACTCCGGCAGAGAAGAACGTATCTTCTCCACGTGTGCGGCGGTCAATTCAACCGGAGCAAGCTCGGGATCTGTAAAGTAACGGTAGTTGCCCGCCTCCAGCTTGCTGCGCATAGCGGCAGTCTCTCCGCTCTCTTCATCCCATCTTCTGGTCTCGGGGATTACCTCCCCTCCCCCATCCAGAATTTCCGCCTGACGCCTGATCTCATATTCCAACGCTCTCTCCACGGCACGGAAAGAGTTCATATTTTTCAATTCGGTCTTGACCCCAAACTGCTTGTGTCCATGGGGCCGTAAAGAAATATTGGCATCACAACGCAGACTCCCTTCCTCCATCTTGCAATCGGAGACGCGGGCATACTGCAAAATACTTTTTAACCTTTCCAGATAGCAGCGGGCTTCAACCGGCGAACGCAGATCGGGATCGGAAACGATCTCTACCAGAGGCACTCCCGCCCGATTAAAATCCACCATCGAACAATCTCCCGCGGGAGAATGCACGAGCTTGCCTGCATCTTCTTCGATGTGCACCCTGTCAATTCCGATAACTTTCTTCTCTATATCCGGACCTTCTATCTCCAGATAGCCATGTTCACCGATCGGCCTGAAATACTGGGTTATCTGGTATCCTTTCGGGGTATCCGGATAAAAATAATTTTTCCGATCAAACCGACTGCAAAGTGCTATCTCGCAATTCAAAGCAAGAGCAGTCTTCAGGGCCTGATCTACCGCCCCGGCGTTTAGATATGGAAGCGTGCCGGGAAACCCGAGACACACCTCACATACATTGGTATTTGGCTCCGCCGAAAAATCATTGGGACAACCGCAGAAAAGTTTGCTGCGGGTATGCAACTCCACATGTACCTCCAACCCGATCACTACTTCGTAGTTCATTTCTGGTCCCCCAATCTAAAAAATGATAAAATCAGCTCTGTTTTCAGATGCTGATTTCTTGCTCCATAACGGCTGCAAATTTTATTAACATCCGGTCAGCAAAAGGTGCCCCTACCAACTGGATGCCCAGCGGCATCCCTTCGATCTCAAGGGCAGGGATGCTGACTGAAGGCAAACCGGCCATACTTACCGGCGCGCAGAATTCATCCCTCTGATAGTTCCCGGTAAACGATCTTTTTTCACCCAGAAGAGGCGCCTGAGAACAGGCCACCGGAAGCACGATCAGATCGCATCTATGCAATGCTTCTGTGAAATCTTCCTTGGTGAGGCTCCATACCCGGAGAGCCTGTTCATAATATTTCTCGAAATTATCTTTATTCAACAGATAGGCACCCAGGATACTGCGCCTTTTTGCTTCCTCACCAATGCCCTGATCTCTGGTCTGTTGGTACCATTCTTCCAGATTATCATCTTCCACACTGTATCCATAACGGATTCCGTCATAACGCGATAAATTGGAGAATGACTCCGCAATCACAATTATATAATATGCCAATAACGCCGTTGCAAAATGCGGCAGGGATACTTCCACTATCTCCGGTCCCAGTGAAGAGATTTTATTGCGGATTTCATCAATAACCGCCTCCGGGAGATCTTTGGCTTCATCAAATATATGCTCGGGCAAACCAATCCTTGTTACCTGCCCTTCCGTCTTCAAGGCCTGCTCTCTGGCAAAGATAGTTGAAGAATCTCGGGGGTCAAATCCATATAACGGGTCAATTATCAGGTTGAAATCAGCCGCGCTTTTAGCGATAAACCCGGGCTGGGACATCGAAGAAGCAGCGGAAATTAAACCATAGCGTGAAATCAATCCCGGAGTCGGCCTAAAACCGGCAACTCCGCAATACGAAGCGGAAATCCTTGCCGACCCCCCGCTATCGGAGGCAAGGCCAAGCATTGCCTGCCCGGAGGCGACCGCTGCGGCAGAGCCGTCTCCGGCAGAGCGTTTCAGATCCCATGGATTACGGCTTGCCGGATAAGGAGACGTCTCGGCCATGCCATCCATCCCGAATTCATCCATATTGGTTTTCCCGACGATTACTCCTCCTGCCTTGACTGACTTCTCGACCACCGCCGCCGAGTAAGGAGCAGGAAATGATGCTATTGATCTTGAACCGGCCGCGGCGGGAACCCCCTCCAGACAAAGGTTGTCTTTTAAAGCTATTGGCACTCCGGCCAGGGGGGGACAATCATCATGTGCAGATATATTTTGGTCAATAACATCGGCCTGCGCCAACGCTTTTTCAGCGGTTACGGTTACAAATGCCTTTATTTGATCATCGGTATCGTTCACTCGTGCCAAAACCGCTTCGGTCAGTTCGCGCGCCTTGATTTTTTTCCCTTTTACAGCCTCTACCGCTTCACTGGCGGTCATCTTGTATAATTCCACTTTACAACCTCCGTATCATGAAAATATTACCTTCATACTTATCCAATAAGCTTATTCAATGATTGGTGGAACCCGGTAAAACCCTTCCACGAAATTTGAGGCGGCCCGGAAAAACTTCTCACGATTTTCCTGAGTGATGGCCACATCCTCACGCGGTATATTGCTTCCGAAAAAACTATAAAATGTAGGCTCAACCCCTTCAGTTTCCACCTCTAAAAGTGTCTCGACCCACTTTTCAAAAGCAAGGATATCTTCTCTTGCTTCCGCCAATTTCTCTTCATTTACGGCTATCTTTGCCGCAATAAACAGACTCCGGATCTCATCAACATTATTTCTCAAAATCAACCCTCCTCATTCCTATGGGAAAACATGTGTATTATAACATAACTATCCACTAAAAAAAAGAAAACCACCTTCAATGACAGCACAATAAACCTCTCTGCTCCCGTCTTCAACAAATTTGACCTCATGTGCGAAGATGAATTTTTGCCTGTTTTTATAAACCTGCAAAGGGCATCAGACGACACCGAAAACATCTTAGTAAGAAACAAAATAAGACCACAGAGAGAAAACCCCGTGGTCTTTAAATTTATATTGGTGGGGACGAGAGGATTTGAACCTCCGACCTCCTGAATGTGAGTCAGGCGCTCTCCCCCTGAGCCACGTCCCCGGATCATCCAAATAACGCTAAGTTAATTATAACATCCATGAAATAAACGTCAACGGAATCCAATGGTTGGATCGCGTCAAGGGACAAACATTCCGCCGTTATCCATCCGGAACGATATTACTCCCCCCCCGAAGTTACTTCTGTCCGCATATTCTGCTGTTGTTTATGGAGAAATGAAGGTGCTTGCCCAAAAACCCAAGATTCTTCGCTACGCTCTGAATGACAGGGAATAAACGCTCTGAATGGTTAAAATAGGGCATATTCTTATTTTTTTATGCCGCATAGATGTTTTACCAGGTTTTTACGATAATCGATATCGTATTGATTGCGGATGGCGATCTTCTCCATAATCGGAGATCCGCCGCCATGCAGCCCTCCTATCAGCGCCACCCCGCCGTATGATGAGCAGATGATATCCGAGATGCCGCGGAATAGCCGATGCTGATCCTCGGCCGAAACACCGTCTTTGCGCATGATGTATTTCTCCATCAGATCCTTCAGTTCCGGTACAAAAAACTCTTCTTCCATGGGCAGGGTTGCCGGCAGACCGCCGGCAACATCCGCCAGTGTCTCCACTTCATGGTATAGGCTTACGCCGGCATGGTAACGTCCCACATTCGTATAAATAACATTGGGTATATGCGTGCCGGAAGCAGCCGTCGTGGATTTAACGGAAGCAGCGATACCCGCACTGTAAACCAGTTCGCCGGTAGCGATCAGTTCGGAAATTTTATCTTTTATATGGGAGGCTTCGGCAACGCCGTTGTACTCGGCTACCAGGGCCGTTGCGCCCAGTATAATATCCGTTATCGCCGGCTTGCAACCGGTATAGCTGTGCCGGTGGAAAGTGGCAAAGAGCATCGCCGCAAAACTGGCAAAATACGTCTCGCCGCAGAGAAACACCCTCTCCCACGGCACCAGGACATCATCGAAAATTGTAAATGAGTCGGCCAATCCAAAATGATACGGTGTCTTGAGATACTTCCTCTCGCGGGGTGCGGCCACACGGACTACCTGTTTTATGCCTTTGGTATCGGCAGGTATGGAGAAAGCTACCGACCAATCGGCATCCTCTTCGGTCATCAGCCGGGTCGGCACCACGATGATCTCGTCACTGTAAGGAGCATTGGAATTATGCGCCTTGCAGCCTCTGACGACAATCCCTTCCTTCTTCTTCTCTATTACCCTCAGATAAAGATCGGGATCGCTCTGCTCAAAAGGCCGCTTGGAACGATCGCCCTTGACATCGGATTGTGCACAACAGCCTACCAGATCATTCTTCTGAAAATACTTAATGAATTCCAGCAGCCGCGGATAATACTCGGTCCCGTAATTATCATCAGCTTCTTTTGACACTACCGAAAGAGCGTTCAGAGCATCAATCCCCATGCAGCGCTGGATACACCCTCCCGCCTTCTGACAAAGCAACCGCGTGCATTCCTGTTTTTTGAGCAGGTCTTCGGAACTCTGGTGAATATGGTTCAATCTGTGAATCTCCTCGCCGGTTAGATGAGAAGTTGCCGTAATCAATCCCTTCAAGTCTTTATCATTAACTCGTTCGTAGGTATCGACGATCAGATCCAGACCGGGCTTTAGTGCAGGATGGTCACGGCTGATTACCTCCCCTCCCATATAAATATTTGCCCTTAATCTTTTCATTCTTTCGATATACTGATCTGCTGAAGAGATGCCCATGATATCCTCCTCCAATTATCATTTATTTACCAAACAAGCAAATTTCCCGATGGAAATTGGTTCTTGACCATTCCTTTTATGCCATCTTCCCGCCCAATAAAAAAGAATCCGGAATGATTAACAATCGGAATTACAGATATTAAATTGGAGAGGATCGTTACGAAGGTTAAATTGTAGTGTTTATGGGCATCAATATTGCAGAGTTTTATGTGTATCTCAATCAGTTCCTTGCAACTATAACCAACTCAACAGGCTGCTGTTTACGGTCTGTTTTTTAACCAACAGTCTTCCCATAAGCCTGTTTTAAGAAATATAGTTTCTCCGAACTCAATACCTGCAATCTGTTAAAATCCTAAACTCGCAAAAACTATCGATCCGGTTGCCTTTTTCTCCATACCTGATCAAACATATCTAATATATATTGATTATCATCGATATAAATTACGGATCAAAAACCATCCTCATTCCGGATCTTTTTCCCTTGATGCCAATCCGGTGGCTACAAATACTAAAGGAGCCAGAAAGGTCACCCAGAATCCGGCCAGAAAATAGCGTGCAAAACAGAGGTAAGGAACGGTTCCCGTGGCCGGTATTAATTCTTTTAACCCTGCTTGAATTGAAAGTAAAACTGCAAGACCGATGATCATCTTAAGGACATGCTGATATAATTTTCCTCCGGTTTCAAACTTTATTGATTCCTCCTCCAGAAGATAACCGAGGCATAACCCGGCAAAAAAGCCCATGACTTTGGGAGGGCTGTTCCCGGGAAATACCATGGTGGATAGGAAAAATATGATTGTAAAGACCAGAAGCAGGATTATAAAGTTTACCCGGAAAGAAGATTTGAACTTCCGTTTTGCCAGAGCATTGCCTGCCCATAAATAAAAGGCGATAAATATAATGCCAAAGACGAGTCCTCCGATAACATCTCCGGGAAAATGAACCCCGATAAAAATTCGTGACAGGCCCACCAGGGCAATGATAATCACCGTTAAAATCCAGAATCCCTTTCGCTTGATATTGGCGGCAAGATAGGTCCAGACGGCGAGAACGGAAAGCGTATGACCGCTGGGGAATGAAGAATCCTCCGGAGGGGTGACCCCTTCGATTAGTGGCCGCGGTTCCATAAAATACTCTTTGAGCAGATAAGTATAGATACCGGAAAATATCAATACCATCAGCGTCCCAAATCCCAACGTCTTGTTGATGCACCAAAAAAACAGGGTGATGATAATGATAAAACCCTGGTCATCTCCCAAAAAGGTAAAGGAACGGAAGAAGTATTCCACTGCCGGAGCAACTGTTTTGGCATGGAAGGCTTTTACCAGATCGTTAGATCTTAACGGATCCCAGTAAATATAGAGTATAATGCCGAGAATAACAGCCAGAGCCAAAAAGCCCCACCGGCATAGACGTTCTATTTCCAACTTTTCTGAAAAATAATAACTTGTTTTGGAAGTAGTATTCATTGTTTCTTTCCTTTCGCATCAATTTAGCATCGCCAACAAATCTTTCTCTCTAATAATATTTATACCATAACTTTCAGCCCGGTCAAACTTGGATCCCGGATTATCACCAACCACCAGGTAATCAGTTTTTTTACTTAGGGAATTGGTCACCCGTCCTCCTTTTTCTTCAACCAATCGTTTTGCATCTTCTCTGGTCAGGGAAGGGAGTGTTCCGGTAAATACAAATATCTTTCCTTCAAGGTTCCCCGCCGCTGCCGGGGGTAAAGGTTCAATAGAATTAACTCCGGCCTCTTTTAACTTGGCCAGAAGATTTCGGGTCTCTTCCTGGGCAAAAAATGCGGCAACCGATGCCGCGATTTTGGGTCCAACCTCATCTACCGAAGCAATCTCTTCCACAGAAGCGACCGCCAGAACATCTATCTCCCGAAAATGCCTGGAAAGCACCCGGGCCACTCGCTCGCCAACAAAACGGATCCCCAGGCCGAAGAGAAGACGATGCATCGGATTACCTTTACTTTTTTCGATAGCTTCCAATAGATTCATGCTTGATTTTTCCGCCATGCGCTCCAATCCCAGAAGCACAGACTTCTTCTCCTTCAGAAAATACAGATCTCCGACATCTTTAACCAGCTTTGAGTCCCATAGATTTTCAGCTACAGCGGGACCCAATCCGTCGATATCCATCGCCGACCTGGAAGCAAAATGAACGATCCGCTCCAGCGCCTGGGCCGGACAGGACGGGTTCAAACAGCGCCAGGCTGCTTCTTCCGGCAATCTCTTTACCGGCGCCTGGCAGGAAGGACATTCCGATGGCATATCAAACTTGATTTCATCTCCGGTTCGTCTTTCTTTCAGGACCTTTACTACCTCGGGGATAATGTCGCCGGCTTTGCGGATAATGACCATATCGCCTATCAGTATCTCTTTACTGCGCAAATAATCTTCATTGTGGAGGCTGGCTCTCTGCACCGTTGAACCGGCAAGTAGAACGGGTTCCAGGATGGCCACGGGGGTAATAGCACCGGTACGACCAACATTAACTTCAATATCCAGAACTTTGGTGGATATCTCCTCCGGTGGAAATTTGAAAGCAATGGCCCACCGGGGACTTCTTGAGGTGTTACCCAACGTGTTCTGGGATGTGATGGTATTAACTTTAACCACTATTCCGTCAATATCATACGGAAGAAGCTCCCTCTGCTCCTGCCAACGGCTGCAGAAAGCGATCACTTCTTCTATCCCCATGCAGTGTTCCCGGTAAGGATTAACCGGAAACCTATGTTCTTCCAGGAAATCCAGCAACTTCAGATGCGTGGTAAAGGCAGAGTTTTGCCCGGCTGCACCATAAACAAATATCTTCAAGGGTCTTCGGGCGGCAATGCGGGGGTCCAGCTGTCGAAGTGAACCGGCGGATGCGTTGCGCGGGTTGGCAAAAGGAGGCTGTTCCCGTTCCAATCGTTCGCGATTTAAGTGTTCAAAATCTTCCCGGTTCATGAATACTTCCCCTCTTACCTCGATACTTATCGGTCTCGGAAGACGGAGAGGAATCTGTCGCACGGTCTTGATATTGGCAGTAATATCTTCACCCTTAAAACCGTTGCCGCGCGTGGCACCCTGAACCAACCGTCCTTCTTCGTAACGCAGCGATACCGCCAACCCATCGATCTTAAGCTCTGCGGCGTAATCCGCTTTGGGCGAAACAACCCCCCGCGTTACCCTGCGGTTAAAATCGTACAGATCGCCAAATTCAAATGCATTGTCCAGACTGAGCATTGGAACGGTATGTTCTACGGTGGAGAAATAAGGCAGAGGCTGACCGCCAACCCGGCCGGTAGGAGAATCCGGCATTTTCAGATGTGGATAACGTCTTTCAAGATCACCAAGTTCACGCATCAGGTAATCATATTCTCCATCGGTGATTATCGGATCATCGAGAACATAATAGCGATAATTATGTTCCTCTATCTGCCGTACGAGTTCCTGCATACGACTGATAGTCTCCTCTTCTTTTGGCAATGCAGACTACCCCCTTGATCAAAAATGCTCTATTTGGTTAAATGTCCATATTATTAATTATATTATCCCCCTCCGGAACCCTTCCCATATCCGTTCCAGCGGTCAAATTTACCCTGTAATCGTTCATCTGACACTACTTCCCGCATTTTCCAGGCGAAGCGGATCTTTTTAATACTTAATCCGACCAATTAATTAATATTCTATCCCTTTTCTCATCTTTATCCCGTAACCATAAGGATGCTTAACCTCTTTGATATCACTGACAAGGTCCGCAATATCTATGATCTCCGGCGGTGCATTTCTTCCCGTCAATATTACATCCACGTTTTCAGTTTTATGTTTAAGCATCTCCAACACCTCGTCTACGGTTATCAGATTAAAATCCATCGCCACGTTTATCTCATCCAAAACAATCATATCATATTCATTGCCAAGTAACGCTTCGCGTGCAACTGCCAGTCCTTCCCGGGCCATCTTGATGTCGATGGCATCGGGATTATCCCGGTCCACAAAAAAATCACGTCCTGCTCTTATTATTCTTAATCCGCCCATCTTCTGCAGAGCATTAAATTCCCCATATTCACGACCCTTCATAAAATGTATCATGAAGACGCGAAACCCGTGACCAAGAGCTCTTATTGCCTGTCCAAGCGCTGCTGTGGTCTTCCCCTTGCCATTACCGGTATAGACCATGATCAGCCCCGGCAATCTGTTTTTTTCTTCCCTCATTGGCATCCTTCCTCTACAGAGATTTTACGAAATTCCACCCGGCCTGATCCTCATCAACCTTTAATGAGGTATCTGGAGATAACCATCCTTTGTACTTCAGAGGTGCCTTCATATATCTCCGTGATCTTGGCATCACGCATAAAACGCTCCACCGGATAATCGCGCGTATATCCATAACCGCCAAATATCTGGACCGCCTTGGTGGTAACCTCCATTGCTGTCTCGGAGGCAAAAAGCTTGGCCATGGAGGAGGCTTTTCCGTAAGGCAGGCCGGCGCTCTCGAAACAGGCTGCCTGATAAGTTAAGAGGCGGGAAGCCTCGATCTTGGTGGCACAATCGGCAAGCATGAACCCTATGGCCTGGAAATTAACGATGGGCTGCCCAAACTGCTCTCGCTGCTGAGCATAATCCAGCGCCGCATCCAAAGCCCCCTGGGCAATCCCCACCGCCTGTGCGGCAATACCGTTGCGTCCGCCGTCAAGAACCGCCATGGCAATCTTAAAACCTTCACCTTCTTGTCCCAGCAGATTTTCTTTGGGAATACGACAATTATCAAAGATCAGTTCCAGAGTCGGAGAGGCGCGTAATCCCATTTTCTTCTCTTTCTTACCAAAAGTAAAGCCCGGGGTATCCTTTTCGACAATAAAAGCACTTATTCCCCTTGTTTTCTTTTCCGGTTCGGTCATGGCAAAGACCACATAAATTTCGGCACTCCCGGCATTGCTGATGAAGATCTTTGTACCGTTTAAAATATATTCATCGCCATCCAGTACTGCCGTGGCCTGTTGTGCGCCCGCATCGGTTCCGGCCAGTGGTTCGGTCAGTGCAAAAGCCCCGAGTTTCTCGCCCATTGCCAGCGGTTTCAGATATTTTTGCTTCTGTTCCTCATTGCCGAATCTATAGATCGGCCAACTGCAAAGGGAAATATGAGCGGAAAGGGTTGTTCCCGCTGCAGCCTCTACTCGTGAAAGCTCCTCGACGGCGATTATATAACTCAGGTAATCGGATCCCTCTCCACCATATTCCTCGGGCCAGAGGATTCCGGTTATTCCTATTTCACCCATCTTGTCAAATAATTCACGTGAAAACTCCTCTTTCTCATCCCTCTCCGCCGCTCCCGGTGCCACCTCTTTTTCCGCAAACTCCCTGATCATCTTCCTCATCATTTCATGTTCTTCGGATAATTTGAAATCCATTGCTCTTTCCTCCTTATTTTTTTAACTGATTTTATAATTTCTGTTCCATTAGTTGTAAGCAAGTCCCCCGCTCTTTGCCGTGCCAAATAAAGCTGCTAACCCTGTCTCAATAGTTCCCGCGCAATCACCATCCTCTGTATCTGGTTGGTTCCTTCATATATCTGGGTAATCTTGGCATCACGGAAATATCGCTCTACCGGGTGCTCTGAAGTTGCGCCACGTGCTCCCATGAGGGATATAGCCTTGGAGGAAGCATCCATGGCCAGATCGGTTGCATATACCTTTGCCATAGAAGCTTCCTTGGTACATGGGTGTCCTTCCCCTTTTAACCATGCCGCTCTGTAAACCAGTAACCTTGCCGCTTCCAATCGGGAATAAAGATCCGCCAGAGTAAAAGCCACCCCCTGAAAATCAGTAATTATCCTTCCGCATTGCTTATGCTCCTGAACATACTTCAAAGCATAATCGATGGCGGCTGAAGCTATCCCCAGCCCCTGGGCCGCTATACCGATACGTCCCCCGTCTAGCAATGAAAGTGCTATCTTGAAACCCTCGCCTTCACCTCCCAGCCGGCATCTTGATGCTACCTTCGTATTTTGCATGATCAGCTCAACGGTTGCCGATCCGTTTAATCCCATCTTCTTTTCTTTTTTACCTATAACCAGACCGGGAGTATCCTTCTCCAGCAAGAAGGCGGTTATTCCTTTCCGTCCCCGTTCCTGATCGATGGTGGCAAATACGGTGTAAATATCCGCCTCCCCCCCGCTGGTAATAAACAGCTTGCTGCCGTTAAGATAATAATAATCTTCTCGAAGCTCCGCAGTGGTAGCAATAGCTGCAGGATCCGAACCGGCCTCTGCCTCCGTCAGGGCAAAAGCACCCAGCCACCTTCCTTGGGCCAGAAGCGGCAGATATCGTTCTTTCTGTTCCCGGGTGCCAAACATTAAAATGGGAAATGTACCCACGGAAGTGTGGACCGCCAGGATAACACCGGTTGAGGCACAAGCGGCTGAGATCTCTTCGATCAGAAATATATAACTTAAAAAATCAGCTCCTCTTCCTCCCCATTCTTCGGGTATCGGCAATCCCATATAGCCTCTTTCTGCCATCTTGACAATATTCTCCCGGGGGAAACGATGCCATAGATCGGTCTTGAAAGCAGGAGGCGCGATCTCCTCCAGAGCAAACTTTCTAAACTCCATACGCCTTCTGACTTGCGCTTCAGTAAATCTGAAATCCACCGCCATGATTCTCCTTTGCTGATAACTCTCTCATCCCGGCACCCTTACTATCGTCGCTTCTCCCTGTGCGGCACCGCTGCAGATGGTTGCCAGTCCATATCCGCCTCCCCGGCGCCGCAATTCGGCTATCAATGTCATCAGGATACGTGCTCCGCTGGCACCAATCGGGTGTCCGATAGCTACGGCGCCCCCGTTGACATTCACCTTCTCTTCGTCCCACTCCCCGATCCGGATACAGGTACGGGCAACGGAGGCGAAAGCCTCATTTACTTCTATCAAATCCAGATCTTCTTTCCCCAATCCCGCCTTTTTTAAAGCCATGCGGGCGGCGGCCACAGGAACCGTGGATATTTGGGAGGGATCCGCGGAGGCAACCCCGCAAGAAATCAACTCTGCCAGGATGTCAATCCCCATCTCGCCGGCTTTTTCTTCAGACATCAGCACCAGGGCAGAGGCGCCATCACTGAGTGGAGGAGCATTTCCTGCCGTAATAAAACTGTCTTTCGCAAAAACCGGTGTCAGTTTGGCCAACTTTTCATAAGTTGTATCGGCTCTGGGCAACTCATCTTTTTCAAATACCTTGACTCCATTTTTTTGTTTGATCTCCACCGGAATTATCTCTTCATCAAAATATCCCTTCTCCATAGCTCGGATGGAATGCCGATGACTCCGTAAAGACCATAAATCAACTTCCTCTCTTGTAACGCCATGATCTGCAGGCACTTTCCCCCCATGGACCCCCATGTGAACGTCATAAACAGGGCACCACAGACCATCTTTTATCATCGCATCGGCAAGCAGGCCATTTCCCATCCGGTACCCTTCCCGTCCCTTCTCAATCAGATAAGGTGCGGCACTCATATTTTCCATGCCGCCGGCAACGACAATTTCCGCCTCACCGGAATGTATCATCATCGCCGCCAGATTTACGGCCCTTAAACTCGATGCGCAGACTTTGTTAATCGTGTCGGAAGGGATTTCCGGAGGAAGCCCGGCTTTCAACGTGGCCTGTCGCGAAGGGATCTGCCCCGTGCCGGCTTGAATAACCATGCCCATGAGAACATAATCGATATATTCCGGCGCGACTCGGGCTCTTTTCAATGCCCCGTTAATAACCAATGCTCCCAGATCAGTGGCCGGAACAAAAGATAATGACCCCAGAAAACGTCCGAATGGCGTACGTGACCAACCGGTAATTACCGCTCTTGACAAAATCATCACCCTATTTCGGAATAATTAAAACATTGTAGGAATTCGTGAAACGGGGTTATAATTCCTGCCTTTAATTTAACTCTGCTTCAGTCTCTTTTAAAAAAAAGAAGTATATATTTGGAGTATAATCTGGAGAATCACTCAACAGAACATACTTCAGATCCATAATAATAATCCTGCCGGATTTCCCGGCCATACGGCAGCACCAGCACACCACTTCCATGCCTGCAGCCGTTTTTGAAACTCCCTTTGTAGAGAGTTCCGCAAGGCCATATTATTCGCCCTTCTCCCTGCATTAATCCGTACAAAATAGATCCGACATAAGTTACCGTCTTTCTATTGTGCGGATTACCATATTCCAATCTTAATTCACCTTTGATATCATGGGGGGTTCCGGTAAGGGGATCTATAGCCCCTCTGTATAATCCCAAAGATTTTTCCAGCCTGTACCAACCTCGGGAATCGGGTGAATCAGAACCGCTCATCAGAACTTTGTAACCTGTACAACAAATGGTCGAAGCCCTTACCATCTTCCTTCCGGTCATTGAAACTCCTCCTCTGCCCGCAGGGCAAATTGGGTTGGATGCAAAAAGGCCATCATCTTTGGCGGACTGATCTTATGGTTATTATATGAATATCTCCGCTGTCAATATCACTGCTGAGCGGCTCTATTGAGCAAAAATAAAAAATGCCTCTTACTAAAAAGGCATTTNNAAGCTATATCCCGCCGATAGTAGGCCCCTTCAAATTTGATCTTATCTACAATGGAGTAAGCCCTATCAAGCGTGCTTTGCAGATCCCGGCCCCAGGAAGTGACGCCGAGGACTCTTCCTCCCGCCGTTAATATTTTTCCTGCCTTGGAAACGGTACCCGCATGAAAAACAACTGAATGAGGATCAAGATCGGCTTCTTCCAACCCGCTGATTATTTTCCCCTGCTCATATGCCCCGGGATATCCGCCGGATGCCATTACGATACAGGCTGTGACCTCATTTTTCCACTTCCACTCCCCGGCAATTTCTCCTTCGGCGGCTGTTAGTAATAGCGGGGCCAGATCACCATCAAAAAGGGGTAAAAGAGCCTGTGTTTCCGGATCTCCGAATCGGGCATTAAATTCCAAAATGCGGGGGCCTTCCTCGGTAATCATCAGTCCGGCATAGATTACGCCCCGGTAAAGCAAACCTCTTTTTTGCATTCCCTCCAGAAGAGGCCGAAAAACATTCTCCTCCACGAAACGGGTTATCTCTTCGGTCATTATCGGAGCAGGTGAATAAGCACCCATACCCCCGGTATTAGGACCTGTATCCCCCTCACCAACAGCTTTATGATCCTGAGATGAGGGCATCGTCAAGAACGTTTTCCCATCGGTCAGAGCAAGCAATGACACTTCTTCTCCGACAAGCCTTTCCTCAATTACAACCTTATCTCCGGCATCCCCAAATATTCGGTCAATCATGATCTGCCGGAGTGCCGATTCAGCCTCTGCAGGGCTATCGGTTACAAATACTCCCTTGCCGGCAGCTAGGCCGTCGGCCTTGACAACCATCTTTCCGCTACTTTTGCCGATAAACTTCCGGGCCTCGTCATAACTTTTAAAAATCCTGAAATCAGCGGTGGGGATGTTATATTCAGCCATAAATTCTTTAGCCCATCCCTTGCTGCCCTCTAGAAGTGCAGCTTTTCTCTCCGGACCTAAAATAGTCAATCCCTTATCCATGAAGTGATCTACAATCCCAGCGACCAATGGCGCTTCCGGCCCCACCACGGTCAGGTCAATCCCCTTATTATGGGCCAACCCGGTTAGGGCAGGCAGGTCTTCCGGATCCGCATCATGGCAATCCGCCAGCTTTGCAATGCCGGCGTTGCCGGGCACGCAATAAATTGAATCCACCTGCGGACTTTGGGAAAGTTTCCAGGCCAACACATGCTCCCTTCCTCCGCCACCGATAATCATTATGCGCATAACTTCCATTCCCCCTAAATTCATAAAAACTTATCTTTTATGCCATCGAAATCAGGCAAAGATATGCTAGTGCTTAAAATATCTTCTCCCGGTAAAGATCATGGCGATTCCATGTTGGTTGCAGGCATCGATCGATTCCTGGTCTTTAAGAGAACCTCCCGGTTGTATAATCGCTTTAATTCCGGCTCTGGCCGCCGCTTCCACAGTATCGGGAAAGGGAAAGAATGCATCGGAGGCCATCACTGCACCAGCAGCCTTCTTGCCGGCCTGTTCCAGAGCAATACGCGCCGCCGCAATCCTGCTCATCTGACCGGCACCGATCCCCAATGTCTGCAGTCCAGAACCAACGACGATGGCATTGGACTTGACATGTTTTGCAACTTTAAGATTAAAAGCCAATGCTTTCCGTTCTTCGGAGGTAGCAACGTGCTCGGTCACCGTCTGCCATTCCTTGCTCTCGACTGCTTCCGTATCCATCTCCTGAACGAGCAGGCCGCCTAGAACCTTTTTATAATCCATGGACGGCCTGTTATGATCATTACTTAACGGTATTGACAGTAGGCGCACCCCGGGCTTTTTCCTGAACACTTCCAATGCTTCCGCCGTAAACGAAGGGGCGACCACCACCTCCAAAAATATTTCTGTCATCATGCGCGCTGCTGCGACCCCCACTTCCCTGTTCACCGCTACGATACCCCCGAATATGGAGATGGGATCGGCATCATGGGCTCTCTGATATGCCTCAGCGACATCTTTTCCTCCTCCTACACCGCATGGGTTGGCATGTTTTAAAGCTACCACTGTAACCTCGTCAAATTCTTTTACGAGCTCCCAGGCCGCATTTAGATCATTGATGTTATTGAACGAAAGTTCCTTGCCCTGCCACTGCCTGGCGGAAGCAAGCGTATTCCCTTTCGCCGCGGCATCGGCATCAATATAAAAAGCCGCTTTCTGCTGCGGGTTTTCGCCATAACGGAGGTCTTGTTGTTTTTTGAATGGCAGTATCAACTGATGCGGAAAAAACACCCCTTCCTCTTCATGGCGAGACAGGTAGCCCGAAATAAATGAATCATACTCCGCTGTATGTGAAAATGCCTCCACAGATAAGCCGAAACGTAAATCCGGCCTTACATCACCATATTTATCGAGTTCCGCCAAAACATCCCCATATCTCATCGGATTAACGACCACAATTACATCCTTGTAATTTTTGGCCGCGGCACGCACCATGGTCGGGCCACCGATGTCAATGTTTTCTATGGCCTCCTCCAGCGTAACGTCTTCCCTGGAAATTGTCTCCACAAAGGGATAAAGATTTACCACGACCATATCGATATAGTTTATGTTATGTCTCTCGATTTCCCGGCGATGTTCCAACCGCTCGCGTCGGGCAAGAATTCCTCCGTGTATGAAGGGATGTAAAGTCTTCACTCTCCCCTCCAGAATTTCCGGGAAATCGGTAACCTCGCTCACTTTCTTAACCGGCACACCACCGTCCGCCAAAAGGGCGGCCGTTCCTCCTGTAGAGATGATCTTCCATCCTCTTCTGTTCAGTTCCCGGGCAAAATCCAATATCCCATCCTTGTCTGATACACTGATCAATGCAATCCTATCTTTCTTTTTCACAGATAAAACACCTTCTTCCTTTGACTTCTATCATGTTGCGACAAAATAGATCGATTGCCCGCGTATAAATCCGATGCTCGGCCGAATGTATCCTCTGTTGTAATGTTTCCACGGTATCATTCTGCAATACAGGTACGCTTTCCTGGATTATAATGGGCCCGGTATCAAGTCCTTCATCCACAAAATGAACCGTGCACCCGGTAATTTTTACTCCATGGTCCAGAGCTTGTCTTACTCCTTCGCAACCGGGGAAGGAAGGCAGCAACGAAGGATGTATATTTATAATCTTCCCCTGAAAAGCATCGATCATCACCGATGATAACAATCTCATAAAACCGGCCATTACCACCAGATCAACCTTCTCCCTTTTCAACTCGGCAACCAGGGCGCGATCATAGTCCTCCCGCTCCCGGTATTCCTTGGGATTGAGAAATAAGGCTTTAATCTCCTTTGCCTTTGCCCGGACCAAAGCCCTCGCTTCACGCACATCACTTATTACAAGAACAATCTTACCCACTATCCTGCCTTTATCAACCGCATCCATGATCGCCTGCAGGTTGGTTCCCTCTCCTGAAGCAAGGACCGCAATATTTTTCAACCGGATCATCTCCCTGTAATGCTATTATCAAAAGCCCGGACTGTAACAATCCGGCCTTGTATTAATCTTCCACAAAAAAGTATAGAATATCTCCAAATATTGTCCCATACCGCCCGGTCGGCTGTAATCAAAAAAAACTAGCTGGTTTTATGCAAATATCACTTTCCCGCCGCCGTCACCTCTTTTACCTGCAACTTCACCGATTATCCATGTCTCATTATTGTTGGCAAGACGGAGCAAATCCTGTATTTTCGGAGCATCTTTCGAAGAAACGATTAATACGAAACCAATACCCATATTAAAAACACGGTACATCTCTTCCATATCAACATGCCCTTGTTCACGAATAAAATCAAATATCTCGGGTCTCTTCCAGCTATCGGCATAGAGTCGAATATCCAACCCCGCAGGGAGTATCCGCGCAAGATTTCCGGGCAGACCTCCGCCGGTGATATGGGCCATCCCTCTGATATTAAATTTATCAAGCAGAGGAAGCACCGCCGGAATGTATATCTCGGTAGGCTTTAGCAACTCAAAGCCAAGAACGGCTTCCCGGCCGTTTTCATCTTTATAAGGCAGCCGAGTATCCAGAGAGATATTATTAACCTCTAAAACCTTTCTGACCAGAGAGAATCCGTTGCTATGCACACCTGAAGAAGCAATCCCCAGTAAAAGATCGCCCGATTCAATCGTGGAGCCGTCTATAATCAGTTCCCTCTCCACAACTCCGACGGTAAATCCGGCCAGATCATATTCGCCTCGGGGGTAGAATCCGGGCATCTCTGCAGTCTCTCCGCCCAATAGGGCACAACCCGCCTTCCGGCATCCTGCAACCACACCGGCCACAATCTGGGCCACCTTCTCCGGGTTTAGTTCTCCGACGGCCAGATAATCCAGGAAAAAAAGCGGTTCTGCACCTTGGACCAGGATATCATTAACACACATGGCCACACAATCCTCGCCGATGGTATCATGTTTGTCCATCTCAAAAGCCAATTTCAGTTTTGTCCCTACGCCATCGGTCCCCGATACTAAAACCGGATCCTGATACTTCTTGGTATCAAGTGCAAAAAGACCGGCAAATCCTCCTATCCCATGGATAACTTCAAGACGATCGGCTTTCTTGGCCAGGTCTTTTATTTTATCTATCACCTGATCAGCCGCCTCCAGGTTGACGCCGGATTTTTTATAATCAATCTTCTCTGCCACCTTATTATCCTCCTGTAGAATTATCTGGTCAGGCTTTATAACCAAATTAAACCCTCCCCTGTCTTGCAAGGGGAGGGTTTTTATCCCATAACCCCTAACGCTTCTTTTATCGAACTTCTATCTCATAAAAAGGGGCGCAAAGACCAGAGCCACGATACTCATCAGCTTGATAAGTATATTCATTGACGGGCCGGATGTATCTTTAAAAGGATCACCGACCGTATCCCCTACAACAGCAGCTTTATGTGCATCGCTTCCTTTACCTCCATGGGCTCCACCTTCGATGTATTTTTTGGCGTTATCCCACGCCCCGCCTGCATTGGCCATAAATATAGCTAATAAAACTCCGGTTATCATGGAACCGGCCAGAAGACCTCCCAGCGCTTCCGGACCAAGAAAAGGAATTACTCCTACCACGATAGGAACGGCTACAGCCATCACGCCGGGAACAATCATCTGTTTAAGAGCCGCCTTGGTACTTATATCCACACAACGCGCATATTCAGGTTTTGCCTTCCCCTCCATCAACCCGGGTATCTCCCGAAACTGCCTCCGGATCTCCTCGATGAGGCTTCCGGCGGCATTACCCACGGCATCCATAGTATGAGCCGCAAAGAAGAAAGTAATAACCCCGCCAATCAGTAGCCCCGCAATTACACTGGCATCGGTTATATCGATCCGCTCCAGACCTACGACCTGGGAGTAGGCCGTAAAGAGAGCAAGGGCCGTAAGCGCTGCCGAACCGATGGCAAACCCCTTACCTATCGCCGCAGTTGTATTTCCCAATGAATCCAGCTGGTCCGTTATCTTACGCACACCGGGATCCAGTTCGGCCATCTCCGCAATGCCGCCGGCATTATCCGCTACAGGACCATATGCATCAACCGCCACCGTCATACCTACCGTGGAGAGCATACCCACGGCGGCAAGAGCAATACCATATATGCCGGCCAGATGATATGAAACCAATATGGCGGCAACAATCGTTAAAACAGGTAATGCCGTACTTCTCATGCCAATCGCCAGACCGCCAATGATATTGGTTGCGGTACCGGTCTCCGAAGCCTTGGCGATATTTTTCACCGGCTTGAAATGATCGGAAGTGTAATATTCAGTCAGTCGACCAATAAAAATACCGGCCAGAAGCCCCGATACGATTGCCCAGAAGGCTTTTAAATCTCCCAATAAATTAATTGTTAAAAAGTAAGATGCTACTAGTACAATAACTGCGCTGATAATAATGCCGCGTTCAAGAACTGCCCCAAGGCGAACCCCTTCTTTGGCCCGTACAAAGAAAAATCCGATCACGGAAGCAAGTATCCCCACAGATGCCACCAAAAGCGGCAATAAGACCGCCTGCATGGATAAGCCCGCATTTTGATAGACGACCACACCGAGGGTCATCGTGGCTATCAATGACCCCACATAAGATTCAAAGAGATCAGCACCCATCCCTGCTACATCACCAACATTATCCCCTACATTATCGGCGATTACACCGGCATTGCGGGGATCATCTTCAGGTATCCCCGCTTCGATTTTACCCACGAGATCCGAACCTACATCGGCGGCCTTGGTATAAATTCCTCCGCCTACCCGGGCGAAAAGTGCAATTGAACTTCCACCCAGAGCGTAACCATTTACCATCGCCGGATCTTTGATAAAGATATAGAGGATCCCCACACCCAACAATCCAAGACCGGCAACCATCATACCCATTACCGTTCCGCTGGAAAAAGCCAATGTCAGAGCAGGATTTACTCCTTTTCTGGCCGCCGCGGCAGTTCTAACATTGGCTACCGTAGCTACACGCATCCCTACATAACCGGCCAGAGCGGAAAAAAGAGCTCCAACCAGGAAGCTGATCGCCGTCTGTATGTCAACCTGATAACCCAATATTACAAACAGGACAATGACAAAAACAGCGAGATAAACATACTCCCTTTTTATAAAGGTCATCGCTCCTTCCCTGATAGCTGCGGCAATAGTTGCCATCTTTTCGGTTCCGGCCTCGGCTTTATTTATTCGTATCCAGAGTATAATTGCAAATATTAGTCCAACAGTGCCGCAGGCAGGAACCCACCAAAACAATTCTTCAGCCATTATCAAAAATACCTCCTTCCATTAAATGTTATTTTTAATTATTTATTCTCATATATATATTATAAATAAAAATGATAAATCCTCTTACTTAATTAAATAAGATAGCCGGTATGAAGACTACTTCAAAACAATCGGATAATCACCGGTAAAACATGCCAGGCATAGCTTCTCCTCAGGAATACCTACCGCGGAGACCATCCCTTTGGTGCTTAAAAACCCCAGAGAATCGGCTTGTATTAATTTAAGAATCTCTTTTTCCCCCCTGGAGGCGATTAACTCTCCGCGGATAGGGGTATTAATCCCATAGTAACACGGTGAAATTACCGGTGGAGAGCTGATGCGCATATGAACCTCTTTGGCGCCGGCTTGTCGCACCATCTTTATCAGCTGAAGACTTGTTGTTCCCCGGACAATGGAATCATCAATTATAGCCACTCTTTTCCCTTCAACGATGCTTTTTACCGGGTTTAGCTTGATCCCCACCTTGAGCTTTCTCATTTCAGGATCCGGCTGCAGAAAGTTTCTTCCGATATAGCGATTTTTTATCAACCCCATCTCGTAAGGCAGACCTAATTTTTCAGCATAACCGGAGGCCGCAGAAATACTGGAGTCAGGAACACCGATTACGATATCGGCATCCACGGGATGTTCATCTGCAAGAATCCGTCCCAGCTCTCTCCGTACCAGATGAACATTCTTGCCACAAAGATCACTGTCAGGCCGCGCAAAGTAAATAAATTCAAAAACGCAGAGGGCTGATCGTGGAGACGGAGAAATCTTGTAGGAACTGATCCACTTCTCGTTGATGATCACCATTTCTCCCGGCTCAACATCGCGCACAAATTCAGCTCCTATCGTATCAAAGGCACATGTTTCCGAAGCAAGCACGTAATCTTTCCCATTAATTAATCCGATAGAAAGCGGCCTGATTCCCAGCGGGTCTCTCAAGCCGATAACCTTGTCTTTGGTAAGGATAATAAATGCATATCCTCCNNGCCACAAAATGTGCCAGAAGCTCGCTATCAGTCGAGGTTTGAAAAATAGCCCCTTGTGATTCAAGACCCTCACGGAGCTGGCGATGGTTCAATAAATTTCCGTTATGGGCGATGGCCAACTCTCCAAAACGGTATCTGAACAATAATGGTTGTGTGTTTTCGGGGCAGAGACCATCTTCCCCGTAAGAATAACGGACATGTCCCAAAACCAGATTTCCTTTATGCCGGTCAAGAGACCCCATATCCCCGAAAACTTCCGATACAAGTCCCATCCCTTTCTTTACCCAGATTCTTTCGCCGTTATTTACAGCTATACCGGCACTTTCCTGTCCTCTATGTTGTAAAGCGTAAAGGGCAAAACAGGCCGTCTGGACAGTATTTTTATTTTTTATTACCCCTCCGAAAAGACCACACTCTTCTTTCATCTTTTCATCTTCGAAATCAGTAATAAAATTTTCAACGTCCATTTCAGGACCCCCTATTTTTAATCTATATTACCATCGTAGTTAAAAAACGGTATACTCTCTTGTGGCCGCTCAATCCTTCTTCGGGGGAAACTTGTTCTTCAGATATTTACGAAATCCCTCTTCCTGTAAAGCCAGGTTCTTCTGTTCTATATCAGCGATCATGCTGCTGCGGTGATCGGATATCCTGTTTTGCAAGGCCGGATCCGCAACTGCTATTATCTGTACCGCCAGCAAACCGGCATTGAAGGCCCCGTTTATGGCCACCGTAGCTACCGGTATGCCCCGCGGCATCTGTACAATTGACAAAAGAGAATCTATACCGCCCAGAGCGTGGCTTTGGATCGGAACACCGATAACCGGAAGAGTGGTCATCGAGGCGATAACACCCGCCAAATGAGCCGCTCCTCCCGCACCGGCGATAATAACCTTCTTGCCTTCCCTGACAGCATTTTGGGCAATGGACGCTGTCTTTTCAGGATGGCGATGGGCGCTGGCAATATAGATATCATAGCCAATGCCAAACGCATCAAGGGCCAATGCGGATTCTTGCATTACCGGAAGGTCGGAATCACTTCCCATGATGATTGAGACCAGTTTAGGGTTCATAATCTCGGCTCCTTATATAATTTATTCCCACTCAATCGTAGCCGGTGGTTTGGACGTTATGTCATATAAAACCCTGTTTACTTCAGGGATTTCCTTGATAATACGCTTGGCCAGCCTGTCCAGAAAATCATGTGAAAAATGGTACCATTCGGCCGTCATGGCATCACGACTGGTTACTGCCCGCAAAATTATTGAATGAGCGTAAGTGCGTTTCCCCTTATCAATACCGACAGATCTTATCTCCGGCAGGATCGCAAAACACTGCCAAAGGGAATACGTGAGGCCCTCCTTTTCAACTTCTTCTTCAACGATGGCATTGGCACGTCTGACAATCTTGATTTTTTCTTTGGTAACCTCACCAAGAATCCTTACCCCCAGGCCGGGGCCGGGAAAGGGTTGTCTCCATACAATATCAGCAGGTAAACCCATGATTTCAGCGACATTACGCACTTCATCCTTGAATAATTCTTTTATCGGCTCGATCAATTTCAAGTGCATCTTCTCCGGAAGTCCGCCGACATTATGATGACTCTTGATAGTTTCTCCCGAAGGAGAGATACTTTCGATAATATCAGGGTAGATTGTTCCCTGTACAAGATATTCCACCCCTTCCAAATAACCGGCTTCACGCTCAAAGACCCGGATAAAATGCTCACCAATAACCCGGCGTTTTTCTTCAGGATCTGTAACGCCTTTGAGTTTTTCGATAAATTCCGTGGCCGCATCCACCATCACTACGGGCAGATTATATTTTTGACGATAGATTTCAATCACCTGCTGCGCTTCACCTTCGCGCATCAACCCATGATCAACAAAAATACAGGTCAATCGATCTCCGATGGCACGGTAAACAAGTAGGGCGGCAACCACGGAATCGATCCCACCGCTGAGCCCGCAGACAGCATGTGCATCTTCCGATATTGCCGCTCTGATAGCTTTTACGGCATGCTCTACAAAGGAAGCGGGCGACCATGTAGCCTTCAAACCTGCCACATCAAAAAGAAAATACTCCAGAAGATTCCTGCCACTTTGTTTACCCGGTAAAAGGAAGGTACCCAGCAATGGGACAGATGCCCCCGGGGAATCTTTTCCGGCCTCAAATCCATCGAGAATATTTTTATAATGTAATTTAGAAAGTTGCTCCGCCATATCCTGGGTATCGAATCCGTGAATACCCGGCAAGACCTTCATACCATGTCCTACCGCCATAACCGGTACCCCCAGTTCAAAAACGCCCCGATCCAGCAAAGAGAAGACCTCCTCACTACAATAATCTGGTCCTCCACTGATTATTAACGCCTGAGCATCGCGTTTTTTTATCTCATTTAGAGCGGTAGAGCAGGGTATTATTTCGCTGTAAACCCCCTTCTCTCTTACCATGCGGGCTATTTGTTGTGTATAACTTCCACCCAGATCAATAATGACAGCCTTCTGCAATTCCACCATACCCTCCACTATCTGCGATTAAACTCCGACTCTGTCCTTTTTTTATTTGAAAATAACTATCATAAATAAGACCGTTTTAATACTATTATTAACTAAAAGTAAACCTATTTCCTTCTTTCAACATTAATTGGATAACGCATATCATTCTTTTGAAACAGCAACAAAATCACCCTCTTATTATATTACAATAGTATCCAACTTTCACTTATTTTCATCAAAACAGTGTGTTAACTTTAACCTGTCAACGGTATTATTATTTACTGAAGGAGGCAATTGAATTTTTCTGTCAGGATTTCACAGGCGTATTCGAGATACTCATCGTCAACGACAGCCCAAAAGTTGAATATGTATTTGAGCATCCAAGGGCTCCAGCCTCATTTTAGGAAGAATATTACCGGTAAATAATCTTATAGTAAAGAAAATCCGCCGCCAGTACGATGATAACCTCTGAGAAGACAGAAACTTTCCATCTCCTAGAGGTTATCGCTTGTCATATGATTATAGAACTCACCGTGGCTCCGGTCAAACTGCAGCCGCACCCTTTTATCGTCGCGGTGGACGACAGGTCGAGGTTGTGCATGTAGTCGTACATGTCGTAGTAGTCCAGGATGTGGTTTTTGTTGTACTCGATTTGGTGTGAGTGGTAGATGTACTTGTGGACGAAGACGTCGTCGTAGTAGTCCAGGATGTGGTTTTTGT
>MTKW01001517.1_pt1 | contig 43504 bp, 27 predicted proteins | sample 1042761 | NCBI WGS metagenome assembly MTKW01 (sample SAMN06205366, study PRJNA360243) | anaerobic digester metagenome | biome: Wastewater treatment plant; feature: Anaerobic digester sludge; material: sludge; isolation source: anaerobic digester fed with sludge from wastewater treatment plant ... | reverse complement strand
GCAGGGCTAAAATCCACCTCTACATTATTCATCCTGGCGTAAGGGGATATAACATTGCACGCAAGTTTAAGAATTTGCACCAGATCCACTTGAAACATACGGGGTTGGGAAAAACGGGAGAAATTCAGCAAAGATTCAATGGTTCTGTCGATCCTATTGATTTCGTGACTGACTATCTGGGAAAACTCCTGCAAGAATTCGGCGTCATCAAGGCGGTCAGGCACAAGTGAGATCGCGCCTTTTACAACTGTAAGTGGATTTCTTACTTCATGGGCAATTGCGGCAGCCAACTCTCCTACTGCAGCCAATCTCTCTATGCGTTCCAACCGCTCTTCCTGGGCTCTGGCCTCTTTCAAATCTTCCAGGATGATGATGTACCCATGGCTGTCAGGGTCTTCCTGTGAACCAGGCATCTCATGAGATGTCACTGCAGTAGATACCATAGTCACCAGTTTGTCCGCTTTACCTACCTTTACAGAAACATTCACAAACCTGTTTCTTGCTCCTTCCACTGAATCGTAAAGGGCAAAATGGGGGCAAACTCCGATTTTTTCTAGCATTTCCCTGACAGACATTCCCACAAAGTCTTCCTGTGGCCTGTCCAATATGTCTTTAATCCCCGATGAGACAAAATTTATGACTCCTGCCGGCTCAACCAAAATTACAGCAAGACTCAGGCTATCAAGAAACAGTTGCAGATACCGTTCCAGTTTCTCAAGCCCGGGTATGATGCCGGAAGTATTAGGATGGCCGGAATCTCTGAACAGCAAGAGCCGTGATGCAAACAGCAAGAGCCCGGTAAGCCCCAGCAGGGGTTCAATACTTTCTGAAAAGAAAACTTCCCTTGCCCCCATCCTTATCTGGGCATATACATCTTCCAGAGTTTCATTGGCCCAGACAAACCCAATAGATTCACCATTACGGATCAGGGGCCGCATGCAATTCATTATCTCGCCCCGGACCATGGAACCCACTCCTACAGTCTCTTTCCCTGTCTTCATAGCCTGCCATCCAAGATGGCCAGAGTCCAGATCTAGTCCCACTTTGGAGCCGAATCGGGTGCTTGGCCCATAGGCAACGATTGCCTTATGGTATTTGGAGTAGTATCCCACCCCTATCCCCCGGTAAGATGATGCCACAGTATCAACAAAGGGCCCCAGGGCTCTGTTAAGAATCTGAATTCTATTGTTTCCACAGGCTTTTTCGCCAGCACTTTCAACCGCTACAAGGTCTGTGAAGGTACCGGCCAGGTAAGAATCCAGGAGCCTTGTAATGCCAAAGAGTTTCTCGGCTTTCTCCTCAATAAGCGCCGCCTCGGCCTTTTGAATGAGAAGATACCTGGATTTCATTCTGTCTTCACATCCATACTACCTACGTATTCATCACTCAGAGAACTGATCAAAAGCGGGTTTGTGGCCCTCGGGCATAGCACACCTGTACATTTTGCCTCCGGAAAGTTCTGTAAATGCCTTCTTTGCACCTAGCAAGGCCTTTTCATTTGTCATGAGTTCAAATCCGGCCTCTGCCAGGATTTTCGCTGCTGTAATCATACCTTTATGACCTATCCCCATGCCGGCCTGGGCAACATATTGCCATGAATGGCCCGGCGTTCCAAATGCGTTGCAGGCAGTGCGGAACTGGGCTGTAGGACAACACCAGCTGGCATCTCCCACATCAGTGGACCCCTTGGAATCTTCAATGATCTCGGGCCTGGGTAAAACAGTATTATGAAGAGGCCTGTTCCACAGTTCTTTCGGAATCCTGGCACCTTGCAAAGCCCCTTCACGCTGTGCCTGAGTTACCGTACGGGTAATTTCCCAGGCAAAAGCCTCATCGTCCGGCCCAAACTCAGGGGGGCCAACTCGCTTCATGCACTCTTCCAGCAAATCCTCTAGCACGGAGTTTGGCAAAACATTCCAGATAGCCTTGATCATCTGGATTTCACACTTTGTATCTGTCATGAGAGCAGCGCCTTTGGCACAACGAATTACTCTTTCGTAAAGATCGTCAACTTGCTCTCGCCTGGGAGATCTAACAAGATACCAGGCTTTTGCCAAACCAGGTACCACATTGGGCTGCCCTCCCCCTTGAGTTATTACATAGTGAACCCTGGCCTCCAGGGGCATGTGTTCTCTCAAAAACTCAACGCCCATGTTCATGAGCTGAAGTGCATCAAGAGCGCTTCTTCCGTTATGAGGATCTCCTGCAGCATGAGCAGTCCGCCCTGTAAAAATGACGTTCATAGCATTGTTTGCAAGGGATGATCCTGACCATACCCTGTTTACGGATCCGGGGTGCCATGTTAAGCACGCATCACATTCAGTGAAAAGGCCATCTCTGGCCATAAATGCCTTTCCGCTGAAGTTCTCTTCAGCAGGACAACCAAAATACTTTATGGTGCCAGGCAAGCCTCTGTCTGACAGCTCCTTCTTTAGCCCTATTACACCCCCAAAAGCACCTGCACCGAGAAGATTGTGACCGCAACCATGCCCCGGTTTGCCTTTATCCAGCTCTTTTCTTACAGGAACGGTTTTCTGGGATAGGCCTGGAAGAGCATCGTACTCACCCAGGAAGCCAATAACAGGCCGTCCCGTGCCCCAGGTGGCAACAAAAGCCGTGGGCATACCTGCTACACCCTTTTCAACAGAAAACCCCTCCTGCTCAAGAGCCTGGGTAAGGCATTCAGATGACCTGTGTTCATGTAAGCCAACCTCTGCAAACCGCCATATTTCGTCGGAAACCCGTATAATATCCCGCCTTCGTTCTTCAATGTAATGAATAGCATGTCTTGCCTTCACACCCACTGAAAATGCCTCCTTTAGCATAAGACTCTGCACATAATCCTTCTCCATTCAATGCAAAGTCTCCTTGTGCCAGATACGGGAAATACTAAGGTCAGCAAGAAACAATTTGAACACTTGTTGCCGGTATTGAAGATGAGCCTGAGTCTCTCGGAAGAACAGACAGGGCCATGACGGTAGAACTGATAAGAAAGCGTTGCCCGGTGTCAGACACACCTAAAGGTGTACAAGTAATCTCTGTATAACAGGTAGAATTGCGTAGAAGAGATTATTACTTTGACACCATCCACTGGCGATAAGGTACAATAGGCGCGAGGTGGCAATACGGTGGTATCACGAGAAAAGAAACTTGATGCCCTATACACATTCAGTGTAATGGTAATTCAGAATCCATTGTTTAGTTACCTGTTAGGCTATCTCGCGGGACAGATAGACCGGGTTCACTTTGTAGAAGATCTCTCCGGAGCCGACATAGCGATAAGACTATGCATAAGGCGGAGTGCCCTCTGGCCCAGGGAGCCATTTCAGGCGACTGTCAGAGGGGTGTCCATGCCCAGCCCTCTTTCGTTGGTGAGGGCCGTAAACAACGATGACTCTCAAATATGCGTCTTTTTGGATTTCGATAGTGCACATGAAGCGGCCTGGTATCGTGAGGTCTTACTCCCTGATGTGTCGTATATTAAGGATGCCGCAGAAGCAGCCCGTGAAGAGTCTGACAACCTCAGGCGGGAAATGAACAAGACCCTTGATATCTACAGAGAATGCAAAGCAATGCTTAACACAGGCCCCCCTGAAAAGAAAGAGGAAATGAGTTTCTACATTCGGCTTGCAGAACAACAGCTAAGGAGCCTGAGCAGCCAGCTCGAAGATCTAAACAAGAGAATGAAGGAACTAAAGGGATCTTAGGAACGGCATACAGGGAAAGGGATCGAGTAAGTCAGCCCTTTCCCTGTACTTGTAGTCTACCCGGGCTTACTCACTCAGCATATATTCAATCACAAGCCTGTAAGTCGCCATAATTCCCTCTTTGTGGGTTCTTTCGTGGGCGTGAGAAGCGTCCACTCCAGGCCCTATCAAACCGGCCCTAACGTTGGCTCCCGCCCGCAGAGCAGCACTGGCATCAGAACCGTAATAAGGAAACACATCAACTGCATAGGGTATATCATTGTCCTTGCATAATCTCTCAAGGCGTCTTCTAAGATGCAGATCATACGGCCCCGACGAGTCTTTAGCGCAAACAGACACAGTATATTCGCTTCCTAAGAGCCCGTCTCCTACACATCCCATGTCAACAGCTACCATTTCCTGAACGGAATCAGGAATTCCATAGGATGCGCCATGGCCGACCTCCTCGTAATTTGTAATGAACAAATAGGTATTATAGGCCGGCTTCAGTTTTCTTTCAGCAAAGTGCCTGGCTGCCCCAAGCAAAATAGCGCATGAAGCCTTGTCATCCAGGTGCCTCGATTTGATAAACCCGGAACCGGCCAGTTCTACCCTGGGGTCAAAGGCCACAAAATCTCCCGGGCGTATACCCAGGGCAAAAGTATCATCTTTGGATTGAACTTTCTCATCAAGGCGAACTTCCATGTTCTCCTGATTTCTTTCTAAGTTAGCAGATTCTTTACCGTACACGTGGGAAGAAGCCTTAGTGGTTAGCACGGTGCCTGTAAAAACATCACCGTTCATTGTTTGGATTGTTACCCTTTCACCTTCAATACTTTGCCAGGCTACCCCTCCAATAGTAGCAAGCTTTAGGCGCCCGTTAGCCTTGACTTCGTATACCATGGCCCCCAGGGTATCAACGTGAGCTGAAAGAAGCCTCTCGTTGCCCCTTTTACTGCCCGGGATAGATACGATTAAGCCACCTTTATTGGTCACGTGAGTATCGTAGCCAATGATATCAAACTCATACTTTAACCAGTCCAAGGCTTCTTTTGTGTTACCGGTTACGCTGGGAATCTTCAAAAGTGCCGTCAGTTTATCTATGACATAATCAAAATCAGGGTTATTGCCGTGCTTTGGCTTGGTTTCCATACGATCTCCTTCTTTCTCACCTGTTAAGCGGCCAATGCATGCCTTGGCTACAGTCTGATTTCCTTCGTCGCACTACCTGCTCTGCCAGAACGAGCTGTTATCACCACGGGATGTCCGGCTTTGGCTTTGACAATCCAGGACACTTTCTTCTTATGGTCGCCTCCGCCTGCTCTACCTCCAAGATGGCCCAGATCTTCTTCGGGTTTGCCGGCGACCAATTCAGAAAACACAGGTCCTGAATTGTGGATTTCCTGGCCATCCGGACTTTTTTGGGTTTCCGGTGCCAGGCAAATTTCTGCTGTTACAGTCTCAGCTTTATTCATCTTAAGTGCCACAAAAGTACCGTGAGAGGGCAGATAACCCTGGTTTTTCACAACTGCATCTACCCGGTACAAGTCGTTGCCCAGGGGCACTGGCACCACCTTTTCTATAACAAGCTCAGGGGCCATTGCGGCCATACTTATGCAAAACAAGCCATTCTTTTTGCATTCTTCTCCTAAAAGACTCGGCGGCGGGTTTTGCCTTCCGAATTTCGGCTCCCACCCCCCGATTTCTACATCACCGAGCTGAGGATGCTTGAACTTTTTCCAGTTGATGAAAAGGCTGCCATTCATAACCTGATCGTTCCATCTAAGAAGGGCCAGCTCCTCTTCTTCTCTTTCCTTGTTAGACAGGGTCCGGTACTCATGGGAAGGCCTCTTTTTCAACCCTGCCCGTCCACGCATATCCCATAGCTCAGTGGCAAAGGAGACTATTCCAAGGGTCTCATAAAACCATTCAAGGGCACTGCCAACTGAGGGCTTCTTCCGGTCAGAGGTGAACCACTCGAAAATCGACTTGCAGGGGTATCCTGTAATGTCCTGTGCGACCTCACCTGCAGCAAGGTATATCTGCAAATCTCCCGGATCCATGGCATCATCCCTTTTGGTGCAAAAAGGCCTCAGTACATATCCGCCGTAGGTATGATACGCCATTGCCACGGCGATATTTGGATGGGAAACAAAAAACTCAGCTACGGCTTTCATCTCAGGTTCTGAGAAGGGATAGTCACCTGAACCTCGTTGACGGGTGTATACAGCCCAATTGGCAGGAAAATTCCTGTTAAAATCCAGGCCATGTTTCTCAGGGGCCTGTTTCACAGTAAGGTGCGGGTCAAATTCTTTGACTAATCCCTCAGTGTAAACATGGTAGTAACCGGTTCTGGGCAGCTCATGAGGCCTGCGCTTGATCATTAGCCGTGGGTCCTTATCCGATACTTTCCAACCCCCGTCAGGATCCTGCACTCGCATAGTCAGTATCTTACCGTCACCGTCTACGTCTTCGGGATAAAGGCCGGGTTTCTCATCGCAGGTATCAGGCCATTGCCGGAGACTGGATCTCAACATATATGGCGTTGTAAGATAATACTCGGCACCGTCAACGGCTATTCTGGGTACGAAATAAAAGGCTTTTGTGTCCAAAAGAGAAGTGATACTGACATCTTTCCCGTAGTTTTCAAGGAGATGGCTTATAGTCCATAATACTGTCTCGCACCCTGTGACTTCACCGGCATGGATATTCCCGTCGGCGTAAACAGCACTTTTATGGGCGGCAGGGCCTGTTTTCCTATTGGTCACCTCAAGCATCCATATGTCTCTGCCTTCAGAAGACTTGCCTATAGACTCGAGAACACATAGATCAGGGTGAGTTGAGGCGCAAGACTGCAAGAAATCCGATATTTCCCGGTATGTGTGGTACCTGTCGAATGAAATGGCCATTCTTATTCCCCCTGCTATTTCAATATGACCTGAGAAATCGAAGTTCCCGCTCTTTCACATTTTGCCAGGATACTTACGGTTGTGCCCTCTTGAGCCCTAATCACCCATTCAAGATGCTTCTTCCTGTTCAAAGAGTCTCCAAAGGCATGGCTCGTTCCCGTTGATGCCAGGCCATCCAGATGGCCTATATCCTGAGACTGCTTTCCCGTGATGAACTCTACTCCTAAACCCAAAAGTTCCACATTAACCGGTCTGGCACGGCCAACCTCAAGGGCCTGGGCACAAATGTGGGTCGGTTTGTATCCTTTGTTCTTAATCGAAACCGCAACCTTGTATATGTCCGGGGCGATCTTCTTGGCCAAAGGAGGTTCTACCTCCAATTCCGGAAGGCAAGCTGCGTGATACAGCGTAAACAGACAATTCTTATGGCATTCGCCTTCAAGATACTGGGGCGGCGGGTTTGCCAAAGTGAACTTTGAATTCCACCCTCCTATTTCCACAAGTCCTAATTGGGGATGATTGAACTCGTACCATGGTATAAATCCCCGGCCTGAGAGTTCCCTATCATTCCATTTAAGAAGATTCAGCTGGGCCTCTTCCGATGCACGGGAAACACCGAAAAGTTCATTGCCGGCCCTTACAGAGGCATCCCAGAGTTCTGTGGAGAAAGTGATAATTCCCATATGCTCATACAGCCAATCCATAAAGACTCCTTTGAGTGCCTGGCTCTTGTCAGAAGTATACTCCTGGTAAGTAGAAACATGAAGATACCCGGTAAGGTCAGTTCCCTTCTGGCCTATGGTTTTATAGATACTCACATCCAGGGGAGGTATTTCGTCATCAGGCCTGGTACACGAAGGCCGCAGAATGGCCCCCATAGTAGTATGGTACGCCATGGCCGCCCCGATATTCGGATGATTAGCAACAAAATCTGCAACAGATCGGGTTTCAGGCTCAGAAAGAGGGTAGGGCCCTGCACCCCGTTGCCTGATCTCGGGCTCCCAGTTTGCAGGATAATTTCTATTGATATCCAGCCCCCATTTGGGAGGGGCCGGTTTGAAGCCGGTGCCATCCCATCCTTCTATTTTCCCCTCTGTGTAGACCTTGTAAAAAGGCCCCCCGGTATCCCAGGGTTGCCGCCTGATCATCAGCCTTGGATCCTTAGACGACACCTTCCACTCTCCATCGGGATCTATTACTCTCATCTGAAGAATGAGGCCGTCTCCATCCATATCTTCCGGGGCCAATCCTTCCAGTTTATCCCCTGGGGGGTACTGTCTTGTGCTGGACCTCAACGAATAAGGGGTATGCAGGTAAACCTCTGCCCCATCAGCTGAAATTCTGGGAACAACATAAAAAGTCTTCTTGTCTACAAGTTCCGTCACGAACTCATCTTTGCCGTATCTGGACAGGAGATACCAAATAGTGTAAAGGCAGACCACGGATCCTGTGACTTCACCTGCATGGATATTTCCGTCTATGTACATGGCAGGCTTGTCACAGGCAGGGCCGGTTTCAAAGTTTGTGATCTCAACAAGCCATATGTCTCTTTGTTCATATGTCTTCCCTATGGAATACATTTTCGCCAGTTCAGGCCGTTCTGAGACCATCTTTGTGATAATTGCCTCCAGGTTTGCATAATCTGGATATTTGGCAAAATCCGGTTTCTTCATGCGAATTCCCCCTTTATGGTGTATTAATGACATACTCCCGCTCATTAAAGTCAAAACTCAATACCTTCTCTGGCCGCTACCCCTTTGACATAATGATGCTTTACCTCTTTGACTTCAGATACCATATCTGCAATTTCCATGATTTTCCCGGGGCAATATCTCCCTGTTAAGACCATATCCAAGTTTTCCGGCTTGGAAGTGACCAGTTCCACAACTTGATCCGTGGAAAGAAGGCCACAGGCCACTGCAACACATATCTCATCAAGAACCAAGAGTCCGTATACACCGGATTCCATTGCTTCCCTGGCTCTTTCAAGTCCCTTTTGAGCAAGATCTCTGTCAACTGAGTCAGGATTTGAAAGATCGACAAACTCTTCCCTTCCCCACTGTTCAATCTCAAGATCCGGCAGAAACTTCTCTGCAGAAATCCTTTCACCGTAGACATTGCCTTTACCTTTCATGAACTGCAAAAACAACACTTTTCTGCCCCAGCCTATCTGTCTGAGAGAAAGGCCAAGGGCGGCAGTTGTCTTGCCTTTTCCGTCGCCTGTGTATACCATCACTAGGCCTGTTGTTTCCTTTGACACAGGGCTACACCTCCAGTTCAAACTCAGTTCTGCTCTTAAAAGGAAATCTCCTGCCTTAAGAGCACGTTGGAGGTTTCACCCTACAAACAGGAATTCGGGGGAAGTGCCGGATTTGGCCAGGCAAAACAAGTTTTTTGGCCAGGAAAGAAGGAAATTCGATGGGCCACTAGAAATTGTACTTGAACAGGGCCTAACATATACGAAAACATTTAATGAAGGTCTTTGGAGGGCTTCTATTGACTAAGAGATCCAGAATGAAAACAGCAACGAATAACGGTAAAGGCCCCAGGCCCACAAGGTGGCCGTGGATAGCCGTTGGCATCCTGGGAGTCTTGCTCGTCACATCCCTTGGCATTTCCACGTCAAAACCTACAGGCCACGGATGGGCACTCACTTTTACCCTTTGGGTGGCAAGAAATATCGCTTCAATTGCCGGAAATCTTGCAATGTACCTTTGCTTTCTCCTGGTGCTCACATCTCTTGTCAAAATAACAAGGCCCCACCACCCTCTCCCAAAGCCTGTTTGGGGACTGTGGACTCTTCTCTTTTTCGGCACTGCCCTGTGGCACAATATCAAAATTCCGTGGGAGAATACTTTCACCATGGCCAAGATGGGAGCAGGGGGTGGCTTGTTAGGAGCTTCGTTAAATTGGTTTTTGAGGGTTGCCCTGGGCCGTATAGGTACACTGCTCGTCACTGGCCTGGGATTATGGGTTGGGCTTTCCCTTTTACTCAATAAATCGGCATATGCTCCATTTACTTTCTTGTGGATGTTGTGTGTCACTGCCGGGCAGAAAATACGAGGTTTTCTCAGAGATTTCTTCAGGGCCCAGGGCCCCCGGGAAGAAGACATTGAATACGAAGTGCTCGACGCTTCTACGCCTGGAGCGTTTACTGAAAGATTTCAAGAAATCCCTCAAAAACCCGAAACACAGATCTGCAGGCAATCAGACGAAGACCTTGAAAAGGGCAGTCCGTTTTCAACTGCAGTATCGGAAATCCGTGAGAAGTTATCAAAGGTAAGCAAAAAACTCCCCCAAACAGATGAGGTTGTGGCTGGCCCGGGTAAAGGCGCTGACTCCGAGGAATTTGCACCGGTCCAAATGGAACAGCCTCTCCTTACCGAAGATATGTTTTATGAACTGCCTCCCCTTAATATACTCGTGAAATCTGACCCTCAAAAACGGACACGAAGTTTTCAAAGAATCGACGAAAGAGCCAAAATAATAGAGAAAACATTGCTTTCCTTTGGAGTGGCAGGAAAGGTAGTTAACGTGTCCCAGGGGCCTACGGTAACCAGGTTCGAATTGCAGCCAGGCCCAGGGGTGAAAGTAGCCAGTATAGTTAGTTTATCTCAGGATTTGGCCCTTGCCCTTGCGGCTCAAGATGTACGAATGGAAGCTCCCATTCCCGGCAAATCTGCAGTCGGGATCGAGGTGCCAAACAGGGACGTCTCCATGGTCCACTTAAGAGATGTACTTGAATCCAGAGAATTCAAAAACAGCCCTTCTACTCTCACAGTAGCTTTAGGTACGGACATCTCAGGCCGGTCTGTAGTAACAAGCCTGGACAAATGTGTTCATTTGCTTATAGCCGGAGCCACAGGCGCAGGAAAAAGCGTATGCATTAACTCTATAATTGCCAGTATATTGTTTAAAGCCAGGCCGGACCAAGTGAAGCTTTTACTTGTTGACCCCAAGCGGGTGGAATTATCAGCCTGGTCCCGTGTGCCACACCTGATCGCTCCTGTGGTGACTGACCCCAAGAAGGCCTCTTCTGCGCTGAGGTGGGCCATAAAAGAGATGGAATCGAGATACGAAAAGTTCACAAAGGTGGGTACCCGGGATATAGAAAGATATAACGAAATAGCTACCCCCCCTGGGAGTATTAAGCCTGCCTTACCATATATTGTCATCATAATTGATGAGCTTTCTGACCTTATGATGGTCGCCCCGGCCGAGGTGGAAGACGCAATCTTCAGGCTTGCCCAAATGGCAAGGGCATCAGGCATCTACCTTGTGGTTGCGACACAAAGGCCGTCAGTAGACGTGATTACAGGCACCATTAAAGCAAATATTCCTTCAAGAATTGCCTTTGCAGTCTCATCCCAGATTGACTCAAGAACAATCCTGGACATGGGAGGGGCAGAAAAGCTTCTCGGCCGCGGCGATATGCTGTTTTTCCCTGTAGGGGCAGCTAAACCTTTGCGAGCCCAGGGCGCGTACCTTTCTGAACGTGAAATCGATGAAATAGTATCATTCACTTCGAATCAGGCTAAGCCCCAATTTGCCCCTGGAGTACTCTCTGTGCCTGAATCCACTATCCAGGAAGTGGAAATCCAGGAAGATCCTCTATTCCCACAAGCAGTTCGGATTGTGGTCGAGGCCAAACAAGCATCGGTCTCATTGCTCCAAAGACGGCTTCCTATCGGATACTCAAGGGCTGCCAGGCTTATAGATGCAATGGAGTTAAAGGGCTATATCGGCCCCTATGAAGGCTCTAAACCCAGGGAAGTGAAACTGTCCCTCAGCGACTACATGGGCCTTTTCGAAGGCCAGATCCAGGGCGGGAATCCTGACAGTGAACCAGTCCCGGGCCAAAGCCAAGAGGGCGATAGCCCCCATAAAGAAACACATGAAAAAGGTGCCCGCTCACATAGCCCTAATCGCCGGTAAGTGTCGATATATATTCTATAGGGTTGGCCAACCTGGATTGGCCGTAAAAAGGCGTGGATGATTGCCATAAGGCTTCAAATATCTCTTGTTCTGTTGCATCCGGCTTTACCTGGAGGCCCAGGGTCACCAACCCAGCAAGGTAACCAGTGGACCAGCTGAGTCCGCCTGCTCCATAATACGTGTATTCATCAGGCCCAGCCACATTGGGAACAGTAAGGTAATCTGCAGGTATGGCAAGAACCTGACCGGGATCATCGAGAAGAACACTGTCCAGCCATTGGTCAAACTCGAGGTAGTTCTTGTAGACATAACCAATGTAAATAAAGGTGTTTATTGCCTCCGCCTGAAGGGAATCCAGTTCCTTTTCTTGTGTAAGTAACCTGATAAGCATGGTTCTTGCATCATCCCAGGATCTTATCTGACGTGATTCCAGCTTCCCGGCAATTTCTTGCTTCACCCTGGTCCAGGACCATAGCTCATAATTTTCAGGATTGTCTCTGTCCTTCCCAGGGGGACATCCTGTACCTGTAAAAGAAAGGCCCGGCATGCCCGGATATATTACAATGATTCCTTGTTGCCTGGCTTTGTCTATTGCTTGGGACCAGTCCTTTGCCCCACCTGCATTTGTTGCCACATCTGCCGGGTCCAACCCGTGGGCAATGGCAACCACACGAATTTTCGCGCTCCCGGGAAGAGAATCCTGAAGCTCCAATATCTTCTCCATAGCCTCTGCGTACCTTGCGTATGGCTCTGTATCATCCGGAACTGCAAAGTAATACAAGCCGGATTCAGGAGCCACACCGTATTGGCCTGAAAGTATTCCAGCAACTGCAGCCCCATGGAAATGGGTTCTGCCTGTGTTGGGATGTTCAGGTGATACCTCAATGTAATTCAAACCACGGGCAAATGCCCGGTGCTGCTCTGCAATTGGCTTGTCTATGACGGCCACATGCACTCCCCGGCCTGTTATCCCTTCTTGCAGCAACGATGAAAGCCCCAGGCCGGGATACTTTCCTTTTTCGAGAATCTCACGTGCCAAATCAGCGTCAGGAGTTTTTTCACCATGAGGCCACTTGGTAGATGTATCAAAGGTGAAAGTATAAAACATGCCAGGAGGTTCAACCTTGAAGTCCTCTTTAGAGAGATCTGCTCCTCTAAAATCGGCAAAACGGTACGAACCAATGACAGGTGCCGGAACGTCTGCAAAAGGGCCTTCCTGGGTCTGGTCCCTAAAGCCTGCATACATAAATACACCCACCAAAGAGCCAAGGACCATTGCCGCGACGAGAAGCAGTATCACTAGTTTCTTCAAGGATATACCCCCCTGAAAGCAAGTATAGCATCCTTTATGCCGGGCCGGGAGTCTATGCCGCAGCAGTATTACAAGGGGTATTCCATCAGCCTCGGTGTCACTTTGACTTCCTGTACCGGTAGCCTCCATAGCTCCCTTGTATGTCCACAGGCGTACCCAGGACCACCAGGGGATAAATAGTCTCTACGTCTGCGTTGTGCATCCTTATGCACCCATTTGAGACATAGTGGCCTATGCTCCAGGGCGCGTTCGTACCATGAATCCCGTAGGTTCCCCAGGGAACATCCAGTCCCATCCACCTGGACCCAAGAACCTCCCACCATGGATTCGGGTCTTTTTCTATTACATGCCAGTTTCCCGTGGGAGTCGGGGTAGATGCTTTTCCAAGCCCGGCAGGGTAAGGGCCGTAAACCCGGCCTGAGTAGTAGAATGTAAGACGTCTGTCCGGTATATCTATTACTATCCTTCCAAGGTTAGGGGCATATGACCATGTCTGGGGACGATACATTTGCATCCTCCAAATTAGTGCCAAACATGCACAAATTCTTTGCTACACTATGCTATGCCCTATAACCCGTCATCTGTTACACTATATTAAGGAACTCAACCCTGTAGCAGACTCAATACAAAAGATAATATTCCAACTGCCCAGCAATAATATGAAAACTTAGACAATTCCCCTTTGCGGACAGTCTTAAATACAAAACTCAACGCCAAAATCCCTGTGAGAAATGAAATCCCTGCCCCAATCAGGCCGTGTGCCGTGACCACAGGAACATGTGCAACCAGGGCAGATCGTACATCCAAAAGCCCTGCACCAAAAACAGCAGGCAAAGAAAGCAAAAAAGAAAACCGGGCGGCGTCTTCCCTGGACATTCCCGACACAAGCCCTGAAGATATGGTCATACCAGATCGGGATATACCGGGAACAATGGCAATCGCCTGGGAAATGCCTGCAACCAGGGACCTGGAAAAGGTCACAGTCTCAAAAGGCAATTGGCCGGTTGGGGAACATTGCCCAGGGCTGCCCGCGGCAACCTTTGCGGCACGTGTTGACAGATACAGGATACAACCGGTTATGATCAGGCCTGTAGAGGCTACTGTGACCGATGAGAAAGACATTTCTATCCTATCTTCGAACAATAAGCCTATCACTCCGGCTGGAACTGAAGCTGCAGCAAGATAGGCAAAAATGGCCAGGGAGCGCCGTCTGTCTTCCCGGGATTCGGGAGCAAAAAGACCCTTGATAAGCCATGCGGCCTCACTGCGAAGCATTACCAGGGTCGCAAAAGCCGTCCCCATGTGGACCCATATACTGAATGTCAGCCCCGGGCTGGGTAAACCCAGGAATTTTGCACCGAGAGTCAAATGCCCGGAACTTGATACAGGCAAGAACTCAGTAAAACCCTGGACTGCACCAAGGATAATCGCCTGCCAGAAATTCATTAGACCACACCCTATAACAGAAGATAAGACTGCAATGCCCCTCAACCTATCGTTGCCTAGGTACTTATGACCTCTTCAGCAATATTCACCGCATGATCTCCTATTCTTTCAAGGTGGCTCAGCATGTCAAGATATACTACGCCAGATGCGGGATAGCATATTCCCTGGTTTAATCGCCTTATGTGCTTTGCCCGTAACTCCCTTTCTAAAGCATCCAAGGCATCATCCATGGTTACTATGCCTGACGCCTTGGACTTGTCGTTGCTTTCAAGGGCTTCTACGGCAACAGTCACAGACTCCATAACTTTTGATATCATCTCATCCAATTCTTTTGTACCTTCTTCTGAGAAGGGCAGGTTGTGCTCATTGCTATAATCAGAAAGCTCCACAATTGAAGTAGCATGATCCCCGATTCTCTCGAGGTCGGCGCAGATGTTGATTACAGAAGTCAGGATTTTCGCCTGGGCGTCACTAACGTCATGCTGGGAAATTTTGGCCACATAATAGCTCACTGCTTCCTCAATCTCATCGATAATTTCTTCAATATCATCAAACCGTCTTCTATCTTTAGTCTTATCTCCCCGGAATATTGTAACTGCAGTCTCTAGATTTTCAAGGCATAAATTGGCCATTCTTACTACTTCTTTCTTTGTTTGCATAACTGCCATAAACGGCGTAGAAATAAGCCTTGCATCTAAGTACTTGGGGCCATGTTCAATCACAGACTCGTCGCCCTTAAGCATCTTACACACCATGGCCGCAAATTGAGGAACAAAGGGCAAGAGCAGTAATGTGACGGTTACATTGAAAATCGTGTGGGCATTGGCAATTTGCCTGGATACCTCAAAGCTGGATCTCGCTGCAAGGCTTTCAAAAGGGCCCAGGAACGGCAGAAACAAAAAGGTGCCAATAACATTAAACAGTAAGTGAGCCAGAGCGGTCCTGCGTGCAGTCAAAGACGTACCTATGGATGACATCAAAGCAGTAGAAGTAGTACCTATGTTTGCCCCCAGCATAATAGGAGCAGCTGAACCCAGACTGACTATCCCCCGAGAGGCCATTGTAACAAGAAGGCCAGTGACTGCTGATGAAGACTGTAAAATCGTGGTAAAAACAGCTCCGACCAGAACCCCGAGCAATGGATTTTTCTGACCGAGAAGCATGAGGTTGAGAAAAGGCTCGTAGGATTTTAGAGGTTCCAGAGCATCGCCCACAATCGTAATCCCCAAAAACAGCATTCCAAAACCCAGCAGGCAGTCTGCAAAACCTCTAACTCCCTTCCTCTTACCCAATAGCATGAAAAGCATACCAAGAGCTATAGCTGGAAGGGCAGCTCTTTCAAGTTTGAAAGCAACCATCTGAGCAGTAATTGTAGTCCCGATGTTGGCGCCCATTATTACACCAATTGCCTGCTCCAACGCCATGAGCCCCGCATTTACGAAGCTTACGCACATGACTGTGGTAGCTGCCGAAGACTGAATTATGCCTGTCACAGCCATTCCCACTGTTACACTTGCAAGGCGATTGCTTGTAAGAGCTTCAAGAATGCGCCTCATCCGGTCACCTGCAGCCTTTTGCAGGCCCTCTCCCATCTTCACCATTCCGTAAAGGAATAAACCTACTCCTCCGAATGCTGTAAATACCATCTCCATATTCATATCAGCCACCCCCGGGGTCTCCTTGCCCGCCTGACTGTTCATCCAAAAATCATGATAACATAACCCTCAGGGTTTGCGCATTAAGTAACAAATATTACCCGCATAACTTCAGGCCTGTTCACCGGCTATGCCGGCACCCTTTGTGTCTGTGATTCCTCCGTCACCCGGCGCTACTGCTCTTGACGGTACAGTGGAGAGGGAGGCTCCGGCCACAGCAGCCGGAATCTCTGACTCCAAGACAAAATGGCCCGAGGCTCTGAGAATCCTCCTGTATACAGATAAGGTCGATCTGGCGATATCTTTCCAGGAATACCTGGCCCGTACTAATCTTTTTGCGTTCTCAGCCAGGTAAGAGCGCTTTGCCTTATCACTTAAAAGGTATTTAATAACCCTGGAAAGTTCTTCCGGATTGTCAGGTGTGACCTTCAAACCTGTTACTTCGTTTTCCACAATCTCGCTTAAGCCACCTGTATCTCCTACAATACACGGCGTGCCAGAAGCCATGGCTTCCAATGCCACTATCCCAAAGGGTTCATAGGAACTGGGGAACACTCCTACCCATGCCCTGGAGTAAAGATCCATTAACTCGGAATCACCCAGATGGCCTGCGAACTCAACTACCTTGCCAAGGCCGTTTCTGAAAACCTCTTCCTGGAGGTAACCTTCAAGTGGGCCTTCCCCGGCCAAAACCAGCCGTGCTGTAGGGTATTGTGTCAATACGCCGCTCATAGCTTGCAGCAAAATATGGGGCCCCTTTTCAGGAACAAGCCTCCCTACATATAGCAAAAGTGGTTCAGGATCAAAACATTTTGATGCCTCAAACCACCAATCTGAGATTCCGTTAGGGATAACCTGAATCTTGTCTTCGGGTAATGAAAAAAGGCCCATCACTTCCGATTTCATATGCTTGCTGCATGTTATCACTTTCCAGGCTTCGTAACATAACCACCACTCGGTTTCGGATATATGGTGCTGCATTGGAGTATGAAGGCCTTTCTGGCGGCCACATTCTGTGGCATGGAGCGTAGCAACCAATGGGATTTGCCAGGAATGCTTAACCGCTCTGGCTGCATATGCCACAATCCAATCGTGGGCATGTATAAGGTCGAAATATCCCCTTCCGAAAAGTCTATTACACGTTTCCATAAGGCTTACATTGAACTGGGCAGCCCAGGTCACAAAATCAGGCGGATGCAATTCATAAGGCACAGCGGACACAATTTCCACTCCAGATTCATGGCGGATAAGCGGTTTTCCAGGGGTCCCTCTTGTAAGGACTGTAATTTCTATCCCTTGATTTGCCATTGCTTCAGACAAATGGCATACATGGCGTCCAAGGCCGCCTATGTGATCAGGGGGATACTCCCATGCCAGCATCATGACTCTAATAACCATGTCCAACCCCTTCCTTCAGGCACTTTGGGACCTTTGGCCGACCTTAGATCCTCATCCCTTGGTAATACCCAGCTTCTACGTGATTTATCACTCTTATCCTGAATCTCGCCTTAAGCAGGATATCCGATGCAAGGATACCGAACCTGATGTAAAATCAAGTAAGATACCGGGCAAGGTGAGATCATTGCCGGAATATCCCCAGGTTCCGGTTAAAAAATGTGCTACAGTGTAGCTGGAGCAATAGGTTATTCTCAATATTTATCAAAACACTGGAGGTGTAGTTTGATGGTGCCCGAGAACTCAACTTGTAAAGCCCGTTGGAGCAAGTTTGAAGAGCACACAAAGGAACTCATGAAGGAAAGGCACATAGCCGGGGCCGCGGTAGCAGTGTCTAAAAACGGACAAGTGGTTTACGCCAAGGGCTTTGGTGTTCGCGATATGTCCACATGCGAGCAGGTCAATCCTGAAACCATATTTGGAATTGCTTCAGTAAGCAAATCCCTAACGGCACTGGCAATCATGCAGTTGCAGGATGAGGGAATGCTCTCAGTAGATGATCCTGTAACCAAATACATTCCTGAATTGAAACTTCCGGGCCTTGACGACATGGGTGCCGTGAAAATTCGCCATCTTCTTTCACATACAACAGGCGTTCCTCCAATGAGAAGGCGCCAGGAATTGATTAGGTTTAAGGAGCATCTAGACTTCTTTGAAACTGAAAAATACAGCCTCCTGGGAAAACCGGGAGAATACTTCAGTTACTGCAATGATGTCTTTTTACTCCTTGGATTGATCATTGAGCGGCTTACCGGGAAGCCTTACACAAGGCACATGACCGTGAATTTCCTTGATACTCTGGGAATGAACCGTTCCACATACGCGCTGGAAGAACTGGCCAAATTCGAAAATGTTGCCGTACCGTATATTTACAACGACAAAACCGGCTCCCTTGAGGAAGTCAAATGGCCTCGCTTGGGCAACTACGAAGTCGGAGGGGGCGTACGCTCAAATGTGCTGGATCTCATGAAATACGCACAGGTCTACGTTAATCAAGGCACTGCGAACGGACAAAGAATAGTGTCGCCTGATAGCATAAGGCAGATGCAAAACCCTGTCTACAAGATTGCCAGGAACAATTATTACGGCTTTGCACTTAAGATCACTCCCGATTACTCAGGAGTAACTCTTGTAGAACACGGCGGAGGCCAACCGGGAGTATCTTCAAACTTCGGATTTGTGCCTGAAGCAAATCTTGCAGTGGCTGTACTTACCAATGTCTCAGATGTACCTGCTGAAAGTATCTGGCTTACCGCTTTAAACACAGCTCTTGGGCTGCCTATTGACCTGAAGCGTAGCCACGAACCCCACTACAGCATGAGTTCGGAAGACATGGCAAGCTTTTGCGGAACCTATCAATCTGATGAGGGGAGCGAATTCCGGATTATTAAGAGCCAAGATGGGTTCAGGATAACTGTCTTGGACAATGAGTATGCCCTTCGCGCAAGTTCTGAAAATACTTTGGTGTTTGATAAAAATGGCTCGGAACAGGTTATACGGTTTTATTTCGACAAAACAGGAAAGCCATGGGCTGCATTTTTCCACCTGCGGATGCTCAGAAAGGTTTCTGACTAGCCGGTGAATATGCCAGGCATGGAGTGTCGTCAAGAAATGACAGGATTCTGATCAACTCGGCCACGCTCCATGCCTGGGCAATAGTGCCCCCTGCCTCAAAAGGGGGATCTCCCGAAGCCACTTCAAAAATACTCCCAATACATGGGTTGCTGTCCAGTCTTGTTAAGCGTGATACCAGGCCAAATCCTAGGTGTCCTTCCCAACCCCCAAACGGCCAAACATCACCGGTTGGTTTTGCACCTGCCCTGTCTTCAAAAAGCCTCATGTACAAATCAAAAAAAGGCCCCAACAACCAGGGCCATGCAGTCCCCTGGTGGTATGCACTGTCCCTTTCATCAGGCCCGCCGGCATACCTTCCCCGGTAATGCTTTGAAAATGGGGCCAGAGTCCTAACACCGTGGGGAGACAGCAATCTCTGGAAACAAGTATTCCATATTTCAACCAGTATGTGCCGGGGCAAACCCACTTCTTTTATACTCCCGGCAATAATTTGGTTAGGGCGGATCTCAGGTACAGGCCCTGTATTATCTATCCGGTCATAAAGGCCTACCCCTGGCCACGCAAATAACCGCCTGAATTCTCTTCTGGCTTGCACGGCAAGGCGCAAAAACGTTTCTGGATTGTCACGGCCAGCTTTCACATTCCGGGCTCTAGGAGCATCTAGGTGCCTGTAGATCTCCGTGGAACTCCCGGAGCCGGCAGCAAGTCTTTTGAGCCAATTGCCATAGAGGGTAAGCGCCCGAATCCATAAAGCATTTATCTCTACCGGAAAACCTCCCCGTGGAGTTACCGGAATACCGTTTACACAGGCATCCATCCACGTAAGCTGGGTGTTATGAGTTCCGGCTGCAAGCATCCCGGAACAATGCACTTTTATTCCATAATCTGTTCCCTGGATGTAGCTCCTGATGATCTCTCCGACTGCAGGAACCAATATCTTAACAAACTCCCAATCCCCTGAGGCTCTTTCATATTTGCCCAACGCGTCAATAAACCATAATGAAGCATCGGCCGAGTTGTATGCTGCCCCCTTGCCTTCCGCGAAACGGTTTGGAACAAGCCCCCTCAAAATTTCCCGTCCAAATCTGAGAAATACTTCCCTGGCCTCGGTAAATCTTTTTGTATGCAGTAAGAGCCCTGGCATTGCTATGAAAGTATCTCTCCCCCACTCACCAAACCAGTGATAACCTGCAATAATCGATGTTCCAACCCGGGTGCTGATGACAAACTGATCAGCTGCAAGATAAAGGCCGCCCAGACTGCTATTCCCTATAACCTCTTTTGCTATTTGCCGCCTTCTCCGCAATTCATTATCCCGGTANNCTGTTTCGACAAAGAGCAAGTGACCATACTGCTTTCAGAAACAGGCCCGGCCCAAAATACGATTTCTTCACCGGCCTTTATGTGGGTTGTGAAATATCCAGGGCTTAGATGATCTTCCGTGTAATCCAGGCCCCTGTCTCTTTCAACTGGATAAACCATGTTCTTGTACCATCTGGCATCTTGCCTGAATAACCCTCCGGTACACACCAGGGCCAGATTTCCACGTGAATGCCCTTTCAGCAAAACAGCATTTTCGAGACAGTGTATTGATGGATTCCAGGACCCTTCCTTTGCTGTATAGTGGTAAAAACGGGAATTGCATAAGGGTCGTAGTCTTAACGTGAAACCTTCCCGAAAAAGCATCCCTGCTGCATCTCTTATCCGGTAAATACAGAATACGCCCGGTATACCTTTTACCATAAACAGCTCTCTTTCAAGAAAATATTTATGGATTTTGAAAGTGAACGTTGGAAAAGGGTCCTTTGAAAAAGCCCAAATATGCCTTGTGCCGGTGGGATAACTGGTGCCAGGGTAGAAATTCGAAGAAAGCTCCCATTTTCCTTCTGGCCCCATGCAAGTATCTTCGACCTTAGAAAGGCACAGCCATCTCTCACCTGGATCATCGCCTGCCACGAAAAGCCAGCCATGATATCTCCTGGTATGTATTCCGCTGGTAGTCGAAGAAGCAAATCCTCCCAGGCCGTCAGTTTCCAACCATTCCTGTAAAGAAGGCTTCAGCCACCTGATGCCCGTCTCAGTCATACCCTAACTCACCCTCATTGCCCTTTCAGTGACACAGTGTTCCCTATGTACGTATTTCCCTATCCACGGATCCATTTAGATCTAATGACCTTCCATAAGCATTTTACATACCCTGATCAAGGGGGGGAACGCGTTGCTTAAGTCATCTTGGCCTTGCTTTGACGCAGGGTCTGATTACTGCCCTTGCATACTTGCACATTTTGGCCAATGTGTGTCGTGCTCCATGTTACGAGGAGATGTTAGATGCGATTGCGGGTGGAACGGAATATGCGTTTATGATGAATTCACCCGGAACCGCCAATCAGTGAAGCCTGGACGTCAAGAAATCGTTGCGATTGTAATCGAAAGAAAGGAAATCGCCAATAACGGTAATTGCAGGGCATTTTGGTCTAGACTATCTGTAACTCCTAATTTGGCCAGGTGGTCTGTTTTTCCCGGGTCCTTCGTTCTCTTGCGCCCAAGGGGAACCCGGGAAGCATTCAATGTACCGATTTCGATTATGGAGACGTCAGAGGACGGTGCTTTGGAGATAGCCGTAGAAGTTCAGGGAATCAAAACAACCGCCCTGGAACAGGCATTGCAGGTTAAACAAGAAGTGCTTGCTACAGGGCCATTCTGGTCCGGACTTCAGGGATACTCTCTCTTGACGCACCTGGGTGCAAAAAACATCCTGGTGATTACCAAGGGAATGGGGCAGGCACCGGTTCCTTTAATAGCCAGATATATCGTCCATCGAGGTGGGAATGTGAAGATCATGGTAGGCCCTGGCAAATTGGGCCAGGTTTTTATCACAGAGAATCTTCAAAAACTTAAAGCGCCTTTTGAGGTTTTGCCCAAAGCCACAGATCACAACCTTGAACGCTATAAGCAGGAAATCGAAACAGGGAATTACGACCTTCTCATCAGTGCAGGTTCTTCCCTACAACACCAGGGCATTCTGGAACTTTTGGCCAAGAGTTCTTTGCACCGTAAAGTCCCACATTTCTTGTGGACGTCCCCCTTGCGAATGACATGTGCAGAGGGAATTTGCGGCTCTTGCCTGGTATCAGGCTTTCGCGGGTGTAAGGCTCAATTTGACGGGAATTTCAAATCCGGGTTTGAGCCCAACAACTAACTAAAGTATCCGGGGAGGTTTCCAATGAGAAAGTATCATCAAGTGCTAATTGTCGGAGGCGGGTGGTCAGGAGTATCAGCAGCTCTTATGGCCGCAAGAGCAGGGGTCGATGCAGCTATATGCGAAAGAACTGATATGCTGCTCGGAGCCGGCCTTGTAGGGGGGATAATGAGAAACAACGGAAGGTTTGTCGCTGCTGAAGAATGTATTGCTATGGGGTGTGGAGAACTGTTTCAGTTAACTGATTCTATATCTCTCCATAAGGGGATATCCTTTCCAGGCCATAGCCACGCCAGCCTGTATGATGTACATCTTGTGGAAATCGCGGTCAGAAATCTCGTTCTGGAAAAAGGCATCTCTTTGTACCCTGGGAAGCGAATAACCAAAATACATCATGAAGAAGGAGCAATATTGTGGGTTGAATCCGATGATAGCGACATCTTCTATGCTGATGCATTTGTGGACGCAACAGGTTCATCGGGGCCTCCCGGAATATGCCGGCGGTTCGGAAACGGGTGTGCATCGTGCATTCAGCGTTGTCCGTCTTTCGGGCCGAGAGTGAGTATAGCGACCCTGTTGGGACTACCTGAATATATGACTAACAGGCGGAAAGATGTATATGGCGCCATGTCAGGCTCGTGTAAAATCTATAAAGAGACTCTATCTGAAGATATTAGACGCCGGCTCAATTCCCAAGGGGCCGTGGTAATCCCCCTTCCAGGTTCCATGATAAACACCGATAAACTTGACGCAAAGGTATGCCAGCAATATGCGCTTTTAGAATACGCGGAGTCGATTGTTTTGCTCGATACAGGCCACGCAAAACTAATGACATCATACCTGCCCCTGGAGGACCTAAGGCGGATCCCGGGAATGGAAAACGCCCGTTACGCAGACCCCCTTGCAGGAGGAAAAGGCAATTCAATACGTTTCACTGCAGTGACCCCCAGAGAAAATACCATGCTTGCTACGGGAGCTCAGAATCTGTTTGTTGCCGGCGAGAAAGCCGGGGTATGTGTAGGCCATACGGAAGCCATTGTCACAGGAGCCCTGGCCGGCAGAAACTCCGCTTTACTGGCTCTCGGCAAACCGATGATGACTATTCCTGATACCCTGGCTACAGGAGACTATATCAGTTTCAGCCGGATAGGCCTTGATGGGAAACCAGTAGTACCAGGTGGGTATGGCCTGAAAGCCTCCCACACCTTCGCCGGTTCTGTGTATTTTGACAGAATGAAAGACCTGGGGCTTTACACTACAGACATAGAAAGCATCATGAACCGGGTCTCGGAAGCAAGAATGCACCTGGCCTTTTGCAGCTAGATACCTGTGTGACAGCGCCAGACTTGTCCCTTGAAGGCAGGCTAAAAGAGCTCAGTTACCTAATGCGCGTGTAATAGGCTAACCTGAATATGTCGGGCATGAATGATACAATGAAAACAACCAGCCATTGTAACCAGTTAAGAGGGACTGTATCGAATAGCAGTCCCAAAAACGGTATTTGTACTGTGGCAAAAAGCATAAGCCAGGACAAAACACAAGCGCATATTAAATAAATGTTAGAAAAGATCCCAATTTCCAAAGGAGAATGGGTTTCGGAACGGCAGTCAATTGCAGAAACCAGCTGTACTGTAATCAAAGTGGCAAACGCCATGGTAGAAGCTGTTGGCAGATTCCAAACCCTGAAAGATTCTATGAATGTAAGGACCGTGGCCACGCCCACATATGTTCCCCGCCTTAATATCATTCCGTAAAGCCCATGGGCAAAAATACCTTCGTCAGGATTTCTTGGCGGCCTTTTCATTATGAGTGGATCCGGCGGATCCAAACTCAATGCTAAGGCAGGCAACCCATCTGTTACAAGATTCATCCAAAGTATTTGAATTGGGGTAAGAGGCATTGGAAAACCAAGTATGGCTGTGACGGTCATGGTTATTACCTCACCTAAATTGCATGACAACATATATCTGATGAACTTGCGGATGTTATCGTATATAGCCCTGCCCTCTTCAATAGCCTTCACAATGGTAGAAAAATCATCGTCCAGGAGGACTATCGAACTGGACTCCCTGGCTATATCAGTACCTGACAGGCCCATTGCCACTCCTACAGCCGCCTCCTTGAGGGCAGGGCCGTCGTTTATTCCGTCCCCTGTCATTGCCACTATATGCCCTTGATTCTTAAGAGCTCTTACAATCTTGAGTTTGTGTGCCGGAGATACCCGGGCAAATACGTGGCACCGGTCGACTGATTGTTCCAGAAGGCTTTCAGGGATACTGTCCAAATCGGCTCCTGTCATACCTTCTTGCCCTTGGTACATGATATGAGCGTCTTTTGCGACACTCTCAGCAGTCTTCAAGTGGTCTCCTGTAATCAGAACCGGCCTGATACCTGCTATCTTACATTTTTCCACCGAAGCGGCCGCTTCAGGCCTGAGAGGGTCAGCCATTACAAGGCAACCTATCAAGGCCAAATTGTCCTCTCTGTAATCCTTTATTTGGTTCTTGCTGTATGCCAAGAGGCCATCCCTTCGCCTTGCCACAGCCAAAATCCGCATTCCTCTGGAAGCCTTTTCATTAACCCAATCCTCCCAAATTTCTCGCTCTTGCCAGCTCAAGCTCTTTTCATGACTCTTGTAGCTTTGACTCACACAAAGGGGAATGACTGTGTCAGGGGCACCCTTAACGCAAACCATTTCCCCTGCACCTGTGTGGACTTTTACGCTCATCATCCGGCGTTCCGGGGTAAATTTCTTCTCTTGAAGTCTCGGATAGGTGTTGTCAAGAGCCCTGAGGTCAAATCCTGAGTCTAAATACCTTTTTACAATCGCTTGCTCTGTAGGGTCTTCGCCCGGGGAAGAATCATGGCCTAAAACATGCCTGGCGTCTGAAGCAAGAACTCCCAATTCTAAGATTTCCCTGGCCAAAGGCTTATTACTTCTTGATGTAGCATCAAAAACCGTTTCAGGCCCTTCCTCGCCTGGGAGGCCAATTTCCACAATTTCCATCCGGTTCCTGGTAAGAGTACCGGTTTTGTCTGTACATATAACGGTAACTGAACCAAGGGTCTCAATGGCTTCAAGTTTTCTTACAACTGCACCGTTTCGCGCCATTGATTGCACTCCCATTGTCAAACACAGGGTTACTGTGGCCGGAAGCCCTTCCGGTATAGCTGCTACTCCCAGACTGACTGCAGTAAGAAGCATATGGTGCAAGGGCACTCCCCTGAGGAAACCTATTAACCCCAGGCTGGCACAAACACCCAAACACATTATAAGCAGAGTTTTTCCCAGAGACTCCAGCTTTACCTCCAGTGGAGTCTCCTGACTCTTGGCGTCCTTCAAAAGATGGGCTATTTTTCCCATTTCAGTGTTCATGCCCGTTGAGGTGACAATCATCATACCGCTGCCGCGGGCTATGAATGTACCAGCATAAGCCATATTTTTTCGTTCAGAAACAGAAACTTCCCGGGGAAGAATTGCTTCTGAATCTTTTGCAACAGGGAATGCCTCGCCTGTCAGCGCCGATTCTTCAATCTGCAGTGATTTGGACTGGATTAACCGGCCGTCGGCAGGAACCCTGGTTCCAGAGTGTAAAATAACAATGTCACCGGGAACAACTTCCTCCCGGCTAACTTCAATCTCGGTTCCGTCACGCAAGGCCCAGGAGTAAACAGGAGCATACGTTTCAAGCAATTCTAAGGATTCTTCAGCTTTGTATTCTTGAGCTGTTCCCAAAGCCGCATTCAGGATAACAATAGCTGCTATCACTGCAGCATCAATGATTTCTCCCATAACCGCAGAAACCACCGTAGCTGCCAACAGGGTCAATACCATCAAATCCGAAAACTGGGAGAGCAGTATTTGCAGTAATCCAGGCCTTTTTCGCTTACTGATCCGGTTCAAGCCCCATCTGGAAAGGCGTTTTTTCGCTTCTCTTCTTCCCAATCCTCTGATGATATCGCTTCGAAGAATGCGAACAGAGTCCTTCCAATGCATCGAATGGTGTTCAGAAGACATAAGCGCATATCCTCCCAATTTGGGTTTTTACTATGACTACAAAAAATCTTATGAAGAAGCCGTCATTATATGTCCTGAGGCTTCTGAGGAAAATGGCCAAATTTTCCTTAAATCTTTGTGATGATTGGGTTTAGAGGGTGAATATAACACGCCAAAACCGGAAAACAATAATGTTGGGTCCATCATGGCCGGGCAAAGACTGGCCAGGGCGGAGTGGTCCTGGTTAGTCGAGCAAAGGTGACAACACCCGCGCTAAGGTGTTGTTGCCGGAGCGAAGGTCATCTTGCTTCTCGGAAAACCGGATTTGCATAACGTTGGTTTAAAGGTCTAAAACTGCCCTCGTTGGTAATTTCAGGCCTGGTAGGGAGGCAAGATGGCCGGGCGAAGATCATCCAGATTGCCGTATGGATCTTTCTTACCGCAAGGTATTTCTGGTTCAAAAGGTAGTCTGGATGGCCGGGCACAGGTCATCTGGTTGCGGTTCAGGATCGTTTGGTTCTAACACTGTGGCCAGATGGCCGAAAGCAAAGGTCATGATGGGCCGGTTACCTTCTCCGGCCCCTGAGTGGAAAATCAGCTAAATGTCTTTATAGCCAAGTATCCGCAACCCGTTGAAGGTGACGAGTACAGCGGCTCCCGAATCAGCTAGGACAGCAAGCCAAAGGGGCAGTACCCCGCCGAATACCATAACGAGAGCCAGTAGTTTTACAGCAATGGAAAACGAAACGTTTTGAATAATCAACCTTCTGGACTGTCTTGCCAACCCTATTGCCCAGTGGACTGCTTTGAGATCGCTCTTCATGAGAGCAACATCAGCCGTTTCGAGGGCAACATCAGCTCCTTTTCCCATAGCTATGCCTACATTTGCCTCGGCCAGAGACGGTGCGTCATTCACTCCGTCTCCTACCATGGCAACAGAACCGGATCTGTTTTTAAGCCCTCTTATGACATCCAACTTATCCTCAGGCATCAAATTGGCATGTACTACACTGATACCAACTTTAGAGGCTACAACATTTGCAGTTTTTACATCATCACCGGTAAGCATAACCGTCTCAATACCATGTTCCCGAAGCCGTGAAATAGCCTCCCGGGCTTCAGATCGAATGGCATCGGAAAGAACCAGCAGGCCCAGAGCCTCAGTTTCGCTTCCTATATAAACCACTGTCTTACCCAAATTTTTGAAATGGGAGGCTTTATCCATTAGTGAGCCGGGAATTCCGCTGCCAATACCAAGGAAAAGATCCCGGCTGCCAACATAAACCTTTTGGCCGGCATAAGTAGCATAAGCTCCTTTTCCTCGAATAGAAGTGAAACCATCACCTGAATTAAAGTCAATACCTCTCGCCGTTGCTTCTTCCACAATTGCCTTTGCTAACGGATGCTCTGATCTGGACTCTACTGCAGCGGCAAAAGCCAAAAGGCCATCTTCGTCATGGAGCCCACCTTCCACCGGCACAATCTCATCTACTACAACCCTGCCCTCAGTAATAGTCCCGGTTTTATCTATGCCAAGAACTCTTACCCTGCCAAGTTCTTCAAGATGGACTCCACCTTTTATAAGAACCCCTTTCTTTGCTGCTCTGGCAATGGCTCCAACTACTGTAACAGGTGTTGAAATCACCAAAGAACATGGACATGACACTATTAGCACTGTCAGCCCCCGGTAAACCCACGGCCTGAATGACTTGTTGAAAACAAGAGGTACTCCAATTGAAACTGCCAGCGCAAGTCCAAGCATAAGTGGAGTCCATATCTTCGCGAAACTGTCAACCATTCTTTGAGATTCTGCCTTCCGGGATTGAGATTCTTCAACCATGGCGATTATCCGTGCAATGGTTGTATCCTGGGCTGTTCTGGTGACCGAGATTTCGAGAGCCCCTTCCCCGTTTAGGCTGCCTGCAAAGACGCTGCTTCCAGGGATTTTATCCACAGGTACAGATTCTCCGGTTATTGGAGCTTCATTTACTGCAGATTCGCCTGATACAATTTGGCCATCTACCGAAATCTTCTCTCCTGGGAAGACCACTACCACATCACCTGGGCCTACTTGCTCTGCAGAGATCTCCTTCAATCGGTCACCTTGTTTCAAACGGGCCATCATTGGCGAAAGATCCATCACTTCTCTTATGGATTTTCTGGTCCTCTCTCCTGCTTTCACCTCAAGGTACTCCCCAATGCTGAAGAGAGTCAAAACAGCTGCGCCTTCTGCCCATTCCCCTAGAATCATTGCGCCAATACCGGCTATTGTGGTGAGTAAGTTGATATCAGCACCTCCGCCAGAAAAAAGCCCCTTCAAACCCGCCCTGGCTACAGGGTAACCGGCCAGAACCGCTGCCAAAAAATACGGGATCCGGTAAGTTGAGTACCCCAGACGTTGCAAGGTAAAACCAATTCCGATTCCAATAACACCAATGAGCGGCGGAAGAAGCTCCTTCAGCCCTGAATCTCCATGGCCGCCTCCTGACAAGGTAATATCGTGGGAATGAGCGCAGCTGCAGCCGTCACCGTGGGGATGGGCGTGTGAGTGAGAGCAGCACGAATTCCCTGGGTCATGAACATGCAAACCATGCCCGCTTTCATGTTCCTGGCCATGTGTATGACTTTCATCATGCTCTTGAATATGACAATGTCCCTGGCACCTGTGACTGTGATCATGTCCCCTGTCTTTGTGTCCTTGTGGATCTGAGTTTGCCTGATCTTGGCCTAACCGTGACAATTTAAGTAACCCCGCCTTCTCCTTGGTTATTCTGCTAGTTATGCTTTGAATGTTTGAATGCCTCATCAAGTAATTTGACCACATGGTCATCGTCGAGAGTGTAGAAGACCTTCTGCCCCTCTCTTCTGTTCCTGACCAACCTTGATGCGCGAAGAATTCTTAAATGGTGGGATGTGTTTGATACTGAAGTCCCCACCGCTGCTGCCAGTTCATGAACACACCATTCATTCTGAGACAAAAGCCACAAAAGAGACGATCTGGTCTCATCAGCCATGACCTTGAATACAGATACCACGTAATCCATATCAGGTAGCCGGGCCTTCCATTTACTGATTTTTTCCTCGTCTATTGAGTGAGGTAAGCAAATATCCGAATTCTCTGACACTGAATACACCTCCCACAACTAATTATTGATCATGTATTCAAATATTCAATACCTGGATGCTATTTTTCTGTCACTTTGGCACAAAAGGTATTACCCGGGAAGATGACGAAGTTTCTGGTCATAGATGTCTCGTTTTACAACACTGAATAGTTCGGACCCGTAAATCAAGGAGGGAGATTTCATTGGATAAACGGCCCCTTAACCCAGATGATATTCTTGCACTGAAATGTATTGGTGATCCCCAACTATCACCTAACGGGAATCATTTGGCCTATGTAAAGCAATTATTAGACAAAGATACCCACGAATCCCGGACTTATGTATTTCTTATGACCATGGCCAACGGAGAGACAAAGCAGCTCACCAATTCGGGCAAAGACAGCGCGCCAAGGTGGTCACCGGAAGGTAACAGGATCGCCTTTATCTCCTCCCGGTCAGGCAAGAGCCAAATTTGGATAATCGATATCTCCGGCGGTGAGGCATGGCATATTCCTACAAAAGAAGCAGTACAAGGGGAACTGGTTTGGTGCCCTTCAGGCACCAGGATCTTCTTTGCTGCAGACGCATTTTCAAAGCCGTCCCAATGGACACCTTATCCCGGAAGCCCTGAAGACGACAGGTTGAGAGCCGAGGAACAAGCCAAAAGAGCCCTTCAGTCCACGGAAAACACTGTGAGTACAAAAGATAAGGCCGGTGATAACAAGGAAAACAACATCAAAGTCATTACAAGGCTACGGTATAGAATGGACGGAACCGGCTACTTCGGAGACCTGCGGAAACAGATCTTCTATGTAGACGTGCCCGGCACACCGCCGGCAGCAATAGAGTCAAAGGCCGTTCAGGTTACCTGGGGAGACTTTGACCATGGCTCCTTTTCACTTTCACCTGACGGCAAATTCCTTGCAGTACCCTCCTTCAGATCCGGGGATTCAGACTATGCACTTAAACAAGAATTGTGGATTTTTCACATTGATACACAAACACCACACTTGCTGTTTGATGCCCCTGGGCCGGCCTACAATCCAAAATGGTCTCCAGATGGGGAATCAATTGCATTTTACGGCCATGATAATGCCCGCAACGTATCTACCAGGCAAGATCTTTACGTGGCCACAGTCGGAGATTTTATCAGGGTAGCACTGAAAGGCTATAAGCCCAAACCTCTCGGGGTTCAGGATATTCACAACCTAACAGGTGAGTTTGATATCCATGCAGGCGGGCTCATTGCCTCAGACATAAGGTACGGAGGCGGCTCAACCCTAAACTGGAGCGGGAATACTCTGTATTTTTCTGCCACTCAAAACGGGGCTCCATACATTTATTCGGCAAACACTGATAAATCAGGTTCCTGGAAGCTGGAACAGGCTTGTGGATCCCCGGGCATAGCCATATCAGGATATGCTGTGTCCACCGGAACGATTGTTTTTCAGGCTTCCACCCCTGCTGAACCCGAAAATCTCTACCTCGCGGACATCACCCGGGGCACTTGCCACCTTAAGAAAAAGCTAACTTTTGAAAATTCAGACTTCATGTCAGGCATTAACCTGGGACAGTGGGAAAAGCTGTCCTTCGAATCCAAAGATGGCCAAGAACTTGACGGTTGGCTTATTTATCCTGCTGGGGCAGTTCCATCTCAAGTTAAGGAACAGCCATACAAACACAAGTTCCCCCTGGTAATTCTGGTACATGGAGGCCCACACGGTACCTACGGTTCTGCATTCATGTTTCTTGGGCAGCTCTTCTCAGGTAGAGGTTATTGCGTCGCTTACTTCAACCCACGAGGCAGCACATCTTACGGCCAAGACTTCATGGCATGTATCGACGGAGACTGGGGGAACAAAGACTACTCTGACATAATGGACGGTGTAGATGCTATCGTATCCAAGGCATTCATAGACGATTCCAACATTTTCATCCACGGATGGTCTTATGGAGGCTACATGACCACCTGGGCCATAACCCAGACCAACCGCTTCAAAGCGGCATGTGCAGGGGCTCCTGTCACCGACCTTTACAGCGGCTACGGCACATCAGATATTATGTGGGCTGACGAACATGAGTTTGGAGGTAAACCCTGGGACGGTGCTGAGACTCTGATGAAAAGTTCTCCTTTGCGCCATGTAGCCTCGGTCACAACGCCTATCTTGCTTCTCCACGGTGAAAACGACTTGCGCTGCCATGTAATTCAAACTGAAGAGTTTTACGGATCTCTCAGACGTCTGGGAAAAACTGCAGTGATGGTGAGGTATCCAGGAGAATTTCATGCTTTAAAGAAGCCGCTCCACCGTATTGACAGGTATAAACGTCTGATTGAATGGTTCGAGCACTACCGGTCCCGGAAGTAAGACTTCCGGGGTTACCTGATTAAGGCCAGGGTGTCCTTAAGCGCACCCTGGCCCACAAACCATCACTCACTCCTTAACACCACAACCTCATATGTATCACCTAAACCTTCAGCGATACCTTCCTTGTCACAGTCCAGGACCGTTATGGTATCCGGCTTACCGTCAGATACATACCTTGTCCCGGAACTATCAAGGTAGCCAAGCCATTTTGAGAGTTCTTCCTCTGAACCCCGTATTCTTGGAATGGCCGCCGGGTTCAATGACTTATGGTAAGGCGAAAGTGCCGGTTCAGCACCTACTAATAACACACCACGGTTTTCATAAGCCCAACCTTCATATACACCGGCCAAAAGATGCTCTCTGGCACGGTGATCTTTAGGATAACCACCGTAAGGAAGGGCTAAAGACAGTGGTTTCGAGCCTGTAATTTGCTCAATTTCTTTTGATAGTTTTCCCAGCTCTGCCTGAATTAAGTCGCCTGAAACGTTCCAGAGGTTTTTGTGATTGTAGGTATGGTTTCCTATCTCCATACCCCACTCAAGAAGAAGATTCAGTTTTTCATCTGCTTCATCTGGGACTTCGAAAGGACACGGAAAATCCACGAAAAACGTAGCAGCGTGGCCAAAATCAGGGTAAGACTTTGAAAACTCGAGCAATATCCCCACGGCACAGTCAGGATCCGGGGAAACACATTCACCCCCAACCAATCTGAACTGGCCCAAAGTGGCATCGTCAAAAGTCACTACCAGAGGGCTTGCCCCTTTGGGCAAATCTATGTTTCCAGAAAGATAAGATTGAAGCGGAACCAGGGAGTAACCCAGTTCATAGAAACGCTGCAAGTCCTTCCTGAAATTTTCCGGTGTTCTTACCCACTCAGATTCATTGTCGCCAATTACGTGGTACATGATAATCGGTACTTTTCCCAATTCATTAGGCCTTTCAGCCAACTCTGCCAGTTTAACGGCACGCTTTTTCTCTACAGGTGAAAGAACCCTGGCCTCTGGTTCAGAAGCAAGTCCCCTGGAATGTCCATCAGGCTCCCGAGTCTGGCCTGGTTCCTTTTCCGTGTCACGGGTGAACATTCCATAATCCGATAATAGCCCAAATGTCAGAAGTGCGGCAATTCCAATCATACACAAGAGAATCAGGCCTAAATCCCTTTTTAGACGCTTCCCTGCCCGGAGTCTCTTCCGGCGCCTGGCAGCAACTCTCGAATTATGATCTAACTGAGGTTCAGTCATCTGGTTCCTCCAAGATTTAATACTATCTGATATGCCTACCCCATTTTTTGACGCTTCCCCTACAGCAAAGTTCCTGGAAAATTGAATTTCGACATTTCCCGCAAAGCAACCCGTCCAGGTTTTCTTGGCCGTACCTCCTGGTNNTATTGCTTTGAAGGAGGGGTCAGGATTTGCAGCACACGGCGATAATCAACGGACTGGTCTACACTGCAAGCAGCAACCCTGAAGTGCCGTTTAAGATTCCAAAGGGTACTATACTTATTGCCAACGGAAAAATTAAAGCAGTTGGCGAGAACGTAGACGTGCCCAATGGCACCAAAATTCTGGACGTTTCCGGGAAACTAGTTACTCCCGGACTTATTGATGCCCACTGCCATATAGGTGTTTCAGAGGACGGAGCTACCCCGGCAGGACAAGACACAAATGAGTCATCTGAACCTGTGACGGCTGAAGTAAGGGCCCTGGATGCGGTTAACCCGAAGGATGTTGCATTTGCAGACGCCATAGCTTCCGGTGTTACCTGTGTCCAAACAGATCCCGGGAGCGCTAACATTATCGGAGGCCAGACTCTTGTCATGAAAACATGGGGGTCTGCAGTAATTGATGACCTTTTGGTCTTGTGTCCGGCAGGAATGAAGGCAGCCCTGGGAGAAAACCCAAAACGTGTATATGGTTCTCAAAACAAGATGCCAAAAACCAGAATGGGCAATGCAGCTATGATGAGAAAGGCCTTGACCCAGGCTAAAGACTACCTTCGCAAGAAAGAATCGTCAGGGAATAAGCCGGAGAAACTACCGGACTTTGACCTGCGGAATGAAGGACTGGCAAAGGTGCTCCGGAAAGAACTACCCTTGAGAATCCACTGCCACAGGGCTGATGACATTATTACCGCAATCAGGATTGCCAAAGAATTCGAAATAGACATATCCCTGGAACACTGTACAGAAGGAGACAAGGTGGCCGAACACGTGATTGCCGGAGGCTATCCGGTAACAATGGGGCCTTCCTTAACAGACAAGAGTAAACTTGAAGTGAAGGATATTGGTTTCGCTGCTCCTGTGGCTTTATCTAAAGCCGGAGTGAAACTGGCAATAGTCACTGACCATCCCGTTTTCCCCATTCAATACTTGCGCATATGCGCGGGACTGGCAGTCCGTGAAGGCATGAACGAAGACTCTGCGCTTCTGGCAGTTACGCGTTATCCTGCCGAAATCGCCGGAGTCTCTGACAGGGTAGGATCTATTGAACCCGGGAAAGACGCAGACCTGGTAATTTGGACCAAGGATCCCTTCGAATACGATTCTGAAGTCCTATATACATTCATCGAAGGAAAGCCTGTATATGAAAGCAAACGACAAACCCTGGAGGTGAGGTTATCGTGAAGCAGATAACAGCTGTTATCAATGCCAGATTATACCCGGTATCCAGTCCCCCTATTGAAAAAGGCGTGCTTTTGTTTGGAGGCAGCAAAATTATTCAAGTAGGACAAAATATTCCGGTTCCTAAAGATGCCAAAGTCATTGATGCAACAGGGAAAGTAGTCATACCAGGGCTTGTTGACGCCCATACTCACATTGGGATTTGGGGAGAATGGTATGGCCAGGCCGGGCACGACGGCAACGAAGGCTCTAGTCCCATTACCCCTGCAGTACGTGCAATAGATGCAGTCTGGCCTGAACACTTTGCCTTCCAGGACGCCCGGTCAGGAGGAGTGACTTGTGTCCAAATCACTCCTGGATCAGGCAACGTCATAGGAGGCGAAACAGTGGTCGTCAAAACAACAGGAACTGTGGTCAATGACATGGTTGTCAGAAACCCCGGAGGAATGAAAGCCGCCTTAGGGGAAAACCCCAAGAATTCCTATGGTTCCCGGGGCAAAGCTCCCAAGACGCGAATGGGGATTGCATCGATTCTCAGGGGTGCTTTGTACAAAGCAAAGGACTACAAAGAAAAACTTGAGACAAACATTACAGATCCATCTAAACTACCTGATACAGACCTGGACATGCTCGGCCTTATAAAGGTCTTGAACAAGGAAATTCCTCTAAGAGTACACGCCCACAGAGCTGATGATATAGTAACTGCCATTAGAATAGCCGAAGAATTTGACATTGACTTCTCAATAGAACACTGTACTGACGGAGCAGCAATCGCGGAATTCCTCGGGAAGAAGAAGGCCAGAGTCAATGTAGGCCCGAGTATGTGGTCAAGAGCCAAAATTGAAACCATGAACATATCGGTCAAGACAGCAGGAGTGCTTTCAAGAGCAGGTTGCAGGGTAAGCATCATAAGCGACCACCCATTCCATCCCATTCAATTCCTTTCCACGGCCGCAGCAATGGCCTGGGCCAATGGAATGCCCGAAGAAGATGCGTTGAGGGCAATAACTTTGACACCTGCCGAAACCCTTGGCATTGACGACAGAGTTGGAAGCCTGGAACCGGGAAAAGATGCGGACTTTTCCATTTGGACAGGACACCCATTCAAGATCCGGTCAAAAATCGAGACAGTCTTCATAGAGGGCAAAAGTGTGCTTCGTTAGCCCGAAGATATTACTGATCTGTGTGTCCTTGATGCCCTGTTGAGTTATAATCATTTAAACCCAAACTGGGTGAATGCGAACAATGCTGGCTAAATGCCCGGCTAAAGGAGAGCTGACCCTTGATAGACCCTATAGCCATAGACCTTGGTTTTGCCACAATACGGTGGTATGGGCTCATGGCTGCTTCCACTATTCTAGGCGGCATTTTGCTTGGACGTTATTGGGCGGCACAGTTTTCCATAGACACCGATGACTTCGATATTATCGCCTTGGCCTGCATCCCCACATGGATGATAGGCGCAAGGGCATCGTATGTTCTTGTAAACCTTTCTTATTACCGTGGGCAACCCTGGGAGATAATTCGGATCGATCACGGAGGGTTGGCTTCTCAAGGAGGCCTATTGCTTACCTTCATAGTGGTCTGGTTACTGGCCAGGCGTATTAATGTTCCATTTTGGACTCTCGCCGATTCTGTGGCATCGTCATTTGCTCTTGGGCACATACTCATCAGGATTGGTAACTTCGCCAACGGCGAGTTGTATGGTGCTCCTACTAGCCTGCCATGGGGAATGGTTTTTCCCGGAACTGTGGAACCACGGCATCCAAGCATGCTCTATGAAGGGGCCGGCGCCATTTTAGTTTTCGTCCTGTCAATATTATGGTCAAAACACAGAGCGCAAGAAGGGGAAGTCTTTCTAAAGGCCCTGATTTCAATATCAATACTCCGTTTCTTTGTAGACTTCACTCGCGAAGCCGGTGAACGGCTATTTGCCGGGCTTGCAATGAGTCAAATCTTTGCACTGGCCTATGTTGCTGTAGCCCTGGTGCTGCTTTACACACACCGCATCAAGGTAAGGGACAATCTGTGATCCCCGGGGTTTTCGATTCTTTCGCTCCTGTTAGGCTGGCTCCGTACAGTCAAAGGTAAACTTTTGCCCCCCTTGTTCGATTTTAACAGGTAGTAGGCCATGGTAGGTCCATGTAAGACTGCCAGGAGCCTTGTTCTTTGCTTCTTGCCTGGTCCAAATGAAATAATCACGGCGCGCGAAATGTCTGGAACAAGGGGTTGATTCACATTAGTAGACTAATGACCATTGGAAGAAAACTGCTGGTAATAGGGCTGGCTTTGTCACTTGCTCCCACCATTATTCTGGGCTGGCTTCTTCATGCCAACTCGAGCAAAAGCATTGAGCAAACTTTGATAGGGGATCTCAAAACCTATGCAGCGGCCAAATCCAGGGAAATCACCGACTATATTGATCATCTCAATGATCTGGGATACTTTGTTGCTTCTGACAACAGCATACTCCAGGGCCTCAAGTCCTTGGAGTACACAAATCATAATCTGGATTCATGGGAATGGGTAAATAAAAGAAGGCCCCCGGTTGAAAATCTCGGCCAGGAGATAATAGGCCGAACTGATTTTAACGTGTTCATACTCCTTACACCCTCTGGAAATCTTGTGTATTCCACCAACCCCGTGGACGTTCCCGGAACTGACTTTTCAGACCGTGATTACGTCATGGGCGCCCTAAAAGGGCAGCACACTCTGTCAGGTGTGTTTTACTCACAAATCACTAATGACAACTGTATTGCTCTGGGAATACCCATTAAAGATCCCGAGGACCCTGAAACCATACTAGGGGCAGCGGGCCTCATCATTACCGGAGATCATATTAGAGTGATTCTGCATTCAGGGCTGGAGCAAATAGGCACTACTGCAACAGCCTACCTCATTGATGCAAACGGAACTTTGCTGACTGACATGGCAATCAGTGGTGACGGCCCTGCCCTGAATGAAAAGATAGAGGGATGGCCTGCAGACTCTGTATCCGGGGCAATATCAGCCGATAAAACCGGCATTGCTGAGACTAAAAAATACAAGAACCACTCAGGCAAAAGTGTATTGGGAACCACCACAGTCTTTCAAATTGGAGATCTATCTTATGGCCTGGCCATTGAAGTAGATGAGCAAGAAGCTTTTGAGAGCCTCACTGTTCTCAGCCACTCTACTTTGCTAGTAAGTGCAATTGTAGCTCTGGCAGCAGTTCTCGTTACTGTTTGGTTCAGCAGGACAATGGTCGTCCCCATAAACAGTGCTGTGTCCATGGTCAAAAACATCGCCGAAGGTGAAGGGGACCTCACTCAAAGACTTGAGATAAAATCCAGAGACGAAATTGAACAACTCGCGACCTGGTTCAACAAGTTCCTGGAATACGTATCAGGAATTATCAAAGACATTGCAGTTACATCTGATGATCTTGCCGCTACCAGCCAGGAACTGTCTGCTACGTCTGAAGAATCCACAAGCATAGCAGAACAGATTGCAGAAACTGCTCAACAACTTGCCGGGGGCGCGGCAGAGCAAAGTGAGACTGCAGCCAACACAGCAGCAGCAGCAGAGAAGTTATCAATGGCTGTGGAAAAAGTGGCCCAGGGTACAGAGGCCCAGCACGGGGCAGTGGATACAATTGCCGTCGTTATATCTGACACAAACCGGACCTTTTCAGAGGTGTTGCAGGTACTCGAGAACGTCAGAGCGGCCACAGGTGACAATATGACTGCCGCAGGAAAAGCAACTGAATCAATCCAGATCCTTTCAGAAAGCATGTCAAACATACAAATCGCCAACGAAAGCGCGGCGGCCCAGGTTTCGGAACTACATAACCTTTCCCAAAGCATAAGGCAGATTGTATCTGTAATTGACGATATAGCATCCCAGACTAATCTACTGGCGCTAAACGCCGCAATTGAAGCAGCAAGAGCCGGTGAACACGGAAGAGGTTTCGCCGTAGTGGCAGACGAAGTACGGAAACTTGCAGAAAGGTCTCTTGCTGAAACCAAGAGCATAGGCGATCTTATCAACAAGGTTGCTTCATCAATAGACCATACTGTTACCAGCATCCAACAAAGTACTCAAGAAATACATAAAGGCAGCACAGTTGCTGAGGATGCAAACACAGTGTTGTCTGAAATCGGCATGGCTGCCACAGGAACCCAGCAGGAAGTGAGCCAATTGATGGCATCCTTCGAAAAGCTCAAAGAAGCAGCAGCCCAAACAGAGGGAGCAGCCAATGACATAGCACTTTATGCAGGCAAGAATCTGTCAGAAGTCGAAGAAATGGCGATTAGCTCCGAAGAGGTCACAAGATTAGTGGAAAATGTCGCTGCGGTATCTCAGGAAAGCGCAGCCGCTATTGAGCAAGTAGCAGCCTCGATCAAAGAAATGGCGGCAGCCACTGATCAGGTATCGTCGTCGGCCCAGGGCCTTGCGGGGCTGGCTGAGACCCTCCAGAATATTGTGGGTAAATTTAAGGTGTAAAAGTTCCACCGGGGAGATAGGAGACTGATACGTTTCTTATCTCCCATACCTTCTTGAATTTGAGTCTCTCAAACCGGGCCCGGCCGGTTACCTGAATTTCGAATCATGTGTTCAGCCAATCCTGCCATTTCCTTCGGCGATTCTCTCATGCCATTCATAAACCATGTACGAAGCAATCCGACACAACCGTAAGTTATGAAAGCATAGTAATACTCGTACGACTCTTGATCTGCTTGACCGACTAATGCCCGCCACTCTTCCTGGGTTTTTGGTTTGCTCATCTCAATCAATTTTGACAAGAAAGCAGTGTCACCTGAACGCAGAATTGCAATGCAAATATCGGCGTTTTCAGCCAGAAACTCAAATGCATCCAAAACCACAGGGAACAATACTCCTTTCCGGTTACTCAGGTTGTGCCTATCAATTATGGACTTGAATTCGTCAAGCATTTGGTTTTCTGTGTTTTCGTAAAGGTCATATATGTCCCTATAATGCAGGTAAAACGTTCCTCTGTTAACATCAGCCAAATCCGTCAGTTCCATAACACTGATATCCTTCAAATCCTTCTGTAAAAGCAGTGTTGTAAGAGCTTTACGCAGAGATCTCTTGGTTTTCCGTACCCTGCGGTCTACATGCGCGTTATTCATGAAAACTTCACACCTCTGCTACACATTGGCCTATCCCCTGTCTATTATGCATCAAATCAACACAGATTGTATGTTGCTTCGGTTCCCAAGTCTAATTATAATAAACTCATGACCTTAAATGAACACTATGTATAATATAAAGGTGAGCACATGAGCAGATTAAACGATGCCATCTTACGTCACAAAAACGCCATATTCTTCGCAACCCTTGCAGCAGCTTTACTGTGTGCTGCTGCAATACCTCTGGTGCAAATTAATTATAGCCTTTCAGATTATTTGCCCGACCATGCACCCTCCACTATGGCTCTCAGGGTGATGGAGAACAGTTTCTCGGATCAAGTTCCCAATACAAACGTTTATATTCCTGATGTAAGCATTCCCGAAGCCCTAACATACAAAAAGCACCTTGAAGGGGTCTCCGGTGTAAGTTCTGTGTTGTGGCTCGATGACGTTGCAGATATTTACCAACCCTTAGAAATGCAGGATACGGAAACTGTAGAGGCCTGGTACAAAAACAGTGGAGCTCTTTTCTTGCTGACCGCAGATACTGAAGACAGTGTTGCCATCATGGAAGATATTCGTGAGATTGCAGGCAAAGACAGCATTCTTCTGGGTGAAGCAGTTAATCATGCCACTATCCAGTCTGTAACTATGGAAGAAGTATCCCGGATAATGTTTTACGTAGTACCGGTTGTCCTTTTAATACTGCTTATTACAACGAGTTCGTGGTTTGAGCCTGTCTTGTTTCTGATTGTTATAGGCGTCGCCATCTTGCTAAACGAAGGCACAAATCTGTTCTTACCCGATGTATCTTATGTAACGCAGGCAACCAGTGCTGTTTTACAGCTTGCCGTCTCCATAGATTACGCTGTGTTTTTGCTACATAGTTTTGCCAGATTCCGTGAGGAAAACATCGGTACAGAAGAGGCCATGAAAAAGGCCATGGATGAATCCGCCTCGGCCATTGCAGCAAGCGCCGCCACTACTGTGTTTGGGTTCTTAGCCTTGACGTTGATGAATTTCAAAATCGGCCCCAATATGGGAGCTGTATTGGCTAAAGGAGTGGTTTTCAGTTATCTCTCGGTAATGGTGTTATTGCCTGTTTTGGCGATTCGTACTACGAAACTTATGGATAAGACCACTCACCGTTCTTTCCTTCCCTCTTTTGACCGTTTCGGCAAAGTTGTTATACGCATATGCATGCCCCTGGCAGGAGCGGTCTTGCTTCTTATGGTCCCCAGTTTTCTGGCACAAAGAAACAATGCCTTTTTATACGGCTCCGAAGGTGTACACAGTGAAGACTCCAAGATCAGGGCTGACGCCGAATATGTCCATGGCATTTTCGGAGAAATACAGCAAATGGTGCTTTTAGTACCTGACGGAGACGTTGTAAAAGAAAGTTCTCTGGCAGCTGCATTGAAGCAAGTCCCTAATCTGACCTCAGTCATTGCATATTCAAACACAGTGGGAGCGCAAATTCCCCCGGAATTCCTTTCTGAGGACCAGATTTCTCAATTTCGAGCCGAAGGTTACAGCCGTCTTATACTCGGCGCTTCAACTTCATCTGAGGGAGAAGAAGCTTTTGCCCTGGTAAAAACAGTGCGGGAAATTGCCAAAGAGTACTATGGAGACACTTACCACCTGCTGGGCCAAAACGTGGTGAATTATGACCTAAAGGCAACAATATCCGGAGACAATCTCATTGTGAACGCAGCCGCTATCATTGCTATAGGTGTTGTGCTGCTTATAACGTTCCGCAACATCTTCATACCCTTAATTTTACTTTTAACAATAGAAGGTGCCATCTGGATCAATTTAGGCATCCCCTATTTCACGGGAAGCAGCCTCAACTATATCGGTTATCAAATTATAAGCGCAGTGCAGCTCGGCGCAACAGTAGATTATGGCATTTTGTTTGCGCAAAAGTACCTGAATAATCGCAAAAGCCATTCAAAATATAATGCAGCTCGCATGGCTGTATCCGACACATCCGGGTCAATACTTACTCCTGCCAGCATACTGGCAACATCAGGAGCTCTTCTTGGCGTTGTGTCTTCCAACGGAGTCATCAGCCAGTTGGGCATGATACTGGGACGTGGCGCCGTCATTTCTTCAGGGATGGTCCTTTTCTTTCTTCCGGCGCTCTTGATTCTATTCGATGGGGCAATACAAAAGACAGAAATACAGTTTCAGTCTTCAGGCAGAAAACACACAGCTGAAAGNNTACAAAGGATGCGGCAAATACGCGCCTTTCCGCTATCTAAAGAAGGAGACAAGGGACGGGCAGCAGAACAATCCCAGGCGGCGCCCCCTCACCCTACTTCTTGTTCTTTCCCTGCTTATAGCAGTAACAATGCCTGCCTTTGCATTTACACCGAATACTAAGAAAGAGGAAGTTGTCTATGTAAATTTGAACAACGATGGAACAGTGAAAGGTATTTATGTTGTAAACAGTTTTGAACTTAATGGCCAAGGGCAAATCATTGACTATGGCGACTACACTGGGTTTCGCAATATGACGGCCATGGACGAGATTAAGGTTGAAGGTGAAAGGATCACAATAGATACTAAAGCCCGTAAGCTGTATTACGAAGGAACCCTTAACAGCAACGCTATTCCATGGGTTTTTGACATAAAGTATTTCATGGATGGCGTGGAGTATACGGCAGCTGAAATTGCAGGAAAAACCGGTAGCCTCGAAATTAGAATCAGCGTCAGGCAAAACCGGGGCTCTCACACCACTTTTTTTGACCATTACACTTTACAGGTGTCTGTTGAACTGGACACGGCCCTTTGCAAAAACATTACTGCACCAGGAGCCACCCTTGCTAATGCAGGCAAATACAAGCAGGCAGCCTTTACCATTTTGCCCGGTAAGGAAAAGGATATTTCGATAACAGCAGATGTAACAGACTTCAGGATGCCCGGCATCTCCATCAACGGCATTTACATGCAGTTGGATGTAGACCTTGACGATACCTCGGATTTTGAAGAAGAACTTGCTGAATTGAAAGATGGAGTTGCCAAACTTGATGATGGAGCCAACGAACTTAAAGACGGTGCCAGAAAGTTGCATGATGGTACCCGTGAGCTAGAGGACGGAATATCTGAGCTAAATGACGGTGTAACCGATCTCAAAGACAACACCGGCGAATTTGTGGAAGGTTCATCGGATTTGGTTGACGGCGTAACCAAACTCCATAAGGGCGTTGGCAGATTAAAAGACGGAACCTCTGACTTCAAAGATGGCGTTCTGGAATTCGCCAGAGGCATAAATGGTATAAACTCCGGCGTATATGGAGTGGTATACGGAGTTACCGAACTTGACACAGGCATGTCCAAACTAAGAGAAGGCACACAAGCGTTGTCACAGGGTGCAAAAGATCTACACAATGGCGCTTCTGAGCTCAGCACCGGGGTAAATTCCCTGTACAAAGGATTGGAAGAGCTTACGTCTCAAAATGATTCCCTTATTTCAATGTCCAATGGATTGTATTTGCAGACACTGGCCGCAGCCGTTTATGATAGTGATTTTGCCGCTTTGGGCATAGATAAGGACACTCCTGCAGAGAGACTCAACCAATTGCTGGCTGCTCAGATTCAAGAACTCGCGGCTGAATATGCCGAAACCCTTATCACTCCGGAACTTTTCCAATCTACCTATCTTTCAACCGTAAACGAGCGTATGGCCGAACTGGCCGCCCTGGAAAGCCCAACCGATGAAGATTTAGCCGAGCTTCAATACTGGCAGTTCACTCTTGTGGTAATGGGTGAAGAAGGATATCAGGCCTCACTTAAATTGGGCGAAGCCCCAACTGAGGAACAAGTTTATGCGCATGAAAAGTATGAGGAGCTCTGCGATCTTTCTGACGGTGAAGAACCGTTCCGGGCAACATATTCTGATCTTGAGGCTTCAATGTACGGAGCAAAACAGACTGTAATAGCCAGGGCCCAGCAAACTGTCCAGGAATACGCCGGACGTGAGGCCTATGACTATGTTGTGGCAAGTGGCAGATATCAGGATGACCCTGTCTGCAAGTACCTAATGGTTTTGAGCTACTACAAAGGAGTTATTGAATACGCCAACGGTGCCCGCCAACTTGGCGCAGGGGC
>MTKW01003230.1_pt2 | contig 43530 bp, 36 predicted proteins | sample 1042761 | NCBI WGS metagenome assembly MTKW01 (sample SAMN06205366, study PRJNA360243) | anaerobic digester metagenome | biome: Wastewater treatment plant; feature: Anaerobic digester sludge; material: sludge; isolation source: anaerobic digester fed with sludge from wastewater treatment plant ... | reverse complement strand
TTACTGCCTTGACACTGAGCAAACTAATACTGTATACTGAAGTCACCAACACCCCCCGGGGGTGTAGTGGGGAGTGAAATGTATGAAGAAGGAAAAGTTCGATGTTGTCGGTATGACCTGTTCAGCCTGCTCTGCCTCTGTGGAAAAGGCAGTCGGCCGCATGGAAGGGGTTTCCGCCGTCAACGTTAATCTATTGGCTAACAATATGACGGTCGAGTATGACGAAAGCCTCCTGGAACCGGCTGCAATCATCTCTGCTGTCACCGACGCCGGTTACAGTGCGTCTTTAGCCGGCGTCAAGCTGCAGGACCAGACTGCGGAGAAGACTAAAGTCCAGGAAGAAATTGAGCAGATGAAGCAGCGGACCATAGTCTCCCTCATCTTTATGATCCTGCTCATGTATGTGGCAATGGGGCCAATGCTGGGACTGCCCGTCCCCTCGTTTCTCGTGGGGGTGGAAAACGCCGCCGCCATGGCGTTGGTGCAGTTTCTGCTGACGCTGCCGGTAGTCTACGTCAATCGGCAGTACTACCAGACAGGCTTTAAGACACTCTGGCGGAGAAGCCCGAATATGGACTCATTGATCGCCATTGGTTCCGCTGCCGCCATCCTCTACGGAGTATTTGCCATGTTCCGAATAGGCTGGGGACTGGGACATAACGATCTCGAACTGGTGCTGCATTACAGCCATGACCTCTATTTCGAATCCGGCTCGATGATTTTGGCCCTGATCACTTTGGGCAAGTATCTGGAAGCGCGCTCCAAAGGGCGCACCTCCGATGCCATAGCCAAGCTCATTGATCTGGCCCCAAAGGCGGCCACTGTAATCAGGGACGGTCAGGAAGTGGAGATTCCCGTTGCTGAACTTGCAGAAGGCGACATTGTCGTGATCAGACCCGGACAGAGCATCCCTGTGGACGGTGTGATTATCGAGGGAAGCTCCGCTGTGGACGAATCCGCCCTGACCGGAGAAAGCATTCCTGTGGCCAAGACCGTCGGCGACAAAGTTATTTCTGCCACCATCAACAAAGCTGGCGCTTTCCGTTTTCGGGCAACCCGCATTGGCGATGACACAACTTTAGCCCAGATCATCCGCCTGGTGGAAGAAGCAAGCTCGTCCAAGGCCCCCATCGCTAAGCTGGCTGACAAAATCAGCGGCATCTTTGTACCTGTAGTGATCGCAATTGCCCTGGCCGCTTTTGTCATCTGGCTGCTCCTGGGCTACCCCTTTGAGTTTGCGCTGACCATCGGTGTCGCCGTCCTGGTCATTTCCTGCCCCTGCGCGCTTGGCCTCGCCACGCCGGTGGCAATTATGGTAGGCACAGGACAAGGGGCTCTCCACGGCATCTTAATCAAATCTGCCGAATCCCTGGAAACCGCCCACAGCGTCGACACCGTTGTCCTGGACAAAACCGGCACCATCACCGAAGGAAAGCCTCAGGTAACAGATGTGCTGCCAAGTTCCAACATTAGCGAAGCAGAACTCCTGGCCATCGGGGCCTCGTTGGAGAAGCCCTCTGAGCACCCCTTGGCTGAGGCCATTGTCAGGAAGGGCCAGGAAATGGGAGTCCACTTCTCCGAGGTGAACGACTTCCTGGCTGTCCCAGGCAAAGGTGTCCAGGGCAGGATTGAAGGCCGGGAGTATCTGGCAGGCAATCTGTCCTTCATGCAGGAGAATCGGGTTGAGCTCGGCGAGTTCGAAAATACAGCGGACAGTCTGGCTGAACAGGGCAAGACCCCGATGTACTTTGCCGCAGACGGGCAAGTCTTGGGCATTATTGCTGTAGCTGACGTGATCAAACCCTCGAGCAGGCAGGCGATCCGGGATCTCAAGTCCCTGGGCATTGATGTGGTCATGCTCACCGGCGACAATAAGAGGACGGCGGAAGCCATCCGCCGCGAGCTAGCCATCGACACTGTGATCGCAGAAGTGCTGCCCGATGACAAAGAGCGGGAAGTCCGCGCTTTGCAGGAGCAGGGAAAGACTGTGGCCATGGTGGGAGACGGAGTCAACGATGCCCCGGCCCTGGCCAGGGCTGATGTAGGCGTTGCTATTGGTGCAGGAACCGATGTAGCCATTGAGTCCGCAGACATCGTGCTCATGAAAAGCGATCTGCAAGATGTGACAACCGCAATCAAGCTGAGCAAAGCAACGCTGCGCAATATTAAGCAAAACCTGTTCTGGGCGTTTTTCTACAACTCCCTGGGAATTCCCTTGGCGGCAGGCCTCCTCTATCCCATTCTGGGCTGGCGGCTGAGCCCCATGTATGCTGCGGCGGCCATGAGCTTAAGCTCGATCTTTGTTGTCACCAATGCTTTGCGCCTCAGGCGTTTCGATCCAGAAAAATAAAGGAGTGTCCAATAATGAAAAAAGTTGTGAAGATTAACGGCATGACCTGCGAACACTGCCAGAAGAGAGTACAAACCGCACTGGACGCACTGCCGGGCATCAAAGCCAAGGTCAACCACAAAAAAGGCGAAGCCGTTATCACTGTAGACGGTGCCTGGAATGAAGATGCCCTGCGCAATGCAGTGGCGGAGGCAGGCTATGAAGTTGTCTCTGTAGCTGACAAAAAGGGATTCTTGGGGCTATGAGAAGCGATCGCGAAAAAGTGATGCGCCTCCTGAAGACAGCCCGGGGACAGATCGACGGGCTGATGCGCATGGTTGAAGAAGATCGGTACTGCGTGGATATTTCCAATCAGATCCTGGCAACACAGGCTATCTTGCGCAATGTGAACAGCCAGATTCTCCACGATCACCTCAACCACTGCGTCCGGGAAGCTATGGAGACAGATGATGCGGCAGAGAAAATCAACGAGATCATGTCCATCATTGATAAGCTAACTAAATAAACGAAACAGCGGGACAGCAAGCAACACCGCGAGCAGGGCCAATTCTGCCCAGACAATGCCCGCTGCAGACCCGCCGGGAAAGGGAAAACCCCCAAAGGCAAAGCTGGCAAACACGGCTGCCATCCCTCCGAGGAATACCAGGAGAACTGTCCCTAAGGCTTTCCAAGACTGTTTAATGTTCATTATACTAAGACCTCCAGTGCCCCTTTTTGCACTTTGCCGGCAGCAGGTTTATCCCTGCTGCTGGCGTTTTTTTGTACAGCTAACGCAGAATCGTCTGGGGAATCAGGGCAAAGAACTGGTAAAGCAGCATCCAGAGAATGAGTATTCCCAGTGTAACAAAGAGCCTGCTCCCCCTGGCCTTCCTTAGAATTAAGAACGTTCCCAACGTAGCCAGGGCATAAGCCAGCCCATGATGGAACGCGCCAAAGAACCTGGGCTGGACCCCTGGAATGGGCAGTCGGCGCAGCACTGTCATTAAGGCGCCCAGGAGCGCTGTCTGGTAAAGCAGACCCTGCCTGGCATAGGGACCAAAGCGGTGTAAAAGGGCGTAAATGAGTCCGGCTGCGGCAAGAGGGCCGAAGTTTCCGATGGTGTAAACAGCTGCCAGCATAAAGGTGCTGACAAAGAGAAACAGTGCGTGGTACAGGGGCGACTGTTCATCAAGTCCCATCCTGCGCCACAAAGATATCGGCTTCGGAAACTCATTGTTAATCCCGTAGACGCGGTAGCCTCCGTCGGGTTCGGCCTGGAGCCAATATACATATCTATAGCTGCCCTGGCCATAGGCCTCGGGACGAAACGCCCCCTTGCGGCCGACAGTCAGGTTTGTCTCATTCCCCTGTTCATCACGGTATTGGATTTGGGCACCAAAGGGGCCGATCCCCTGCCACACCAGTTCAGGTCGATCAATGCCTGACACAAAGCGCGCCCTGCTTCCAGCAGCTGTAAGTGAAGGGCTGCCTGTTCTGCCTCCGGCATCCGCCTTGTTAAGGTAGATATGCAGACTGTTGCTGTTAGGCGGCAAAGCGGACCAGGCAAAGTGCACTTCATCCCCAAAGGCAGCCACGGCTATGCTGCCGCCCTGCTGAATGTCCTGAACTGAGCCTGAGCCAACCTTGCGGGGAACACTCCAGCCTTCCCCCGTCCGCCTGCTGTAGACAATATCCACGCCCATCTGGGTCGTTTCCATCCAGGCCAGATGTACTGTCCCCTCTTCATCCACAAGGATACTTGGCCTCACTGACATATCCGGGGTGTCAGTGACTGTCTCGATCTGAACCAGCTCACCGCCTCTGATTTCAGCGCAGCGGATTTGGAAATACTGTTCACGCTCGGACCAGACTGCATGAATGGACTCATCCCCTTGATAGGCGGCCAAATCCTGGATCATATTTCTGGTTTCAAGCAAGACAGTGGATTCATGCCCCGCATAGGGGGCCTCAAGGGCTGTGTAATTAACGCTGTTTATCTCGGGGGATCTTTCCAGCCACAGAATGTGGCGCCTGCCTTCATGATCCACTCCCAGACAGGCACTGTCAATTTCAGCTCTGTGCCGCAGAATCACTTCTTCAACCAATGCATCGCCCTGGAGAAGGCGATAGGTCAGGTCCAGCTCTCTGAAGTAAACTCCGTCGACACTGAGAAAACTGGTTCCCGAAGTATCGCTCACTGCATAAAAGCGGTCCGCGAAGATACTGGTCTTAAACAAAGGAGTAATCTCAGACCAGCCTTCCGGCCACACTTCAATGTAATCCCTCGCCAGAACAAGGGGGGAAAAAATAAGAAAAATTGCCAGTACACCAGCAATGCCTTTAACTCTATCCAGGTTCCTCACACCTTTCCCAAAGCATACACATACTTCTCTCCGGCAGCATGCTTTCCTGCACATTGCACTTGATTTCCGCAGCCGATTTTTCTATAATGGTAATCAGAAAGCGGATGTGGCTCAATGGTAGAGCATCGGCTTCCCAAGCCGAGGGTTGCGAGTTCGAATCTCGTCATCCGCTCCATTTTATGCTGGTGTGGCTCAATGGCAGAGCACGTCACTCGTAATGACGGGGTTGTGGGTTCAATTCCCACCACCAGCTCCATCTTCGCATAAGTCAAGGATGCCCTTCCCCGCGGAATGGGCATCCTTTTTGATTTTTGCCCAGCTCAGCTGATTGTCGCTTGCCTTTTACTGAATAAAGCCTTAAAATATTATTTACAAAGCAGGATGGAAAACATCCAGGCTTGTGCGGATGGCTTTAGGAAGGAGAATGATCATGAAGAAGCTGCTTCTCTCCCTCGTCTTCCTCTTGACATTGCTGGCAGCCGCGACACCCCTTCCCTGTTCTGCCCGGGACTACAATATTCAGTGGACCGATGACCAGCTTGCTTTCCTGGAAAAACACCAGGTGATCCGCCTGGGTGTAGATCCCGGCTTCGTCCCCTTTGAGTTCATTGATGAAAATGGCCAGCATGTGGGAATTGCCGCGGACTACCTGGCTTTGATCAGTGAGCGGACAGGCCTCCAGTTTGAAGTGGTCCAGGGCCTGAGCTGGCCGGAAGCATACGAGGCGGCGCTGGAGGGAAAGATCGATGTCCTGCCTGCCGTCAGCAAGACTGAAGAAAGAGAGCAGCACTTCCTTTTCTCCGTGCCCTATTACTACTTCAAGCGCGTCATTGTCACCCAGGAGGATGAAAGCGAGATATCCAGCCTGGAAGATCTCCACGGACACTCAGTTGCGGTGCAGCGCAACAGTTCCCACCACAGTTACCTTCTGGCCCGCCCCAAGATCAACCTCAGCCTCTATGACTCTGTAGAAAGCGCCCTGACAGCAGTAGTGACAGGCGAAGAGAAGGCCTTTGTAGGCAACCTGGCAACCACAAACTATCTGATCCGTGCCCACGCCCTCACCAATCTCAGACTGATCTCCTTTGAAGCAGAAAAGGAGCAGGGCGTATATTTCGCGGTTCGCAAAGACTGGCCCGAACTGGTCGGCATCCTCAATGCAGCCCTGGACACTGTTACAGAAGAAGAAAGGCTGGCGATCTACAACAAGTGGATTGTGCTGAGTACGGACAGTTTCGATTTTGGCCGGCTTATCAGCATCTTGGCCGCCGTTGCCGGTGTAATAACTCTAATTCTGGCCATCTCTTTCTACTGGATTATAAAACTGCGCCGGGAAATCCAGCACAGGGTCCAGGTCCAGGCCGAACTGGAAAAAGCCACTCAGGAGGCCTATGAAGCGAATGAGGTCAAGTCCAGCTTCCTGGCCCGGATGTCACATGAAATCAGAACTCCCCTCAATGCCATCACTGGCATGGCTTACCTTTTGAAGAAGACCAACCTCACTCTAACCCAGAAAATGTATGCAGACCGCATCACCCAGGCATCCCAGGTCATGCTGAGCATTATCGATGACATCCTGGACTACTCCAAGATCGAAGCAGGCAAAGTGGAGCTGGAAAGAGTGTCGTTCAACATCGACCATCTGATTCAGGATGTAGTGAATATCGTGCTGCACAAAGTTGAAGAGCAAAAAATCGGCTTCCGCTTCGCCAAAGAGCCCTCAGTGCCAAGATGGTTTGTTGGAGATCCCAAGAGAATTAAGCAGATTCTGCTGAATGTCTTGCACAACGCCGCCAAGTTTACCGAAGAGGGCGAAATATCTCTGGACATTCGCCTGCTGGCCAAGGAAAATGAACTGCACCACCTCACCTTTGCCATCAAGGACACCGGCATCGGGATGGATCAGGAACAGTTGGAAGGTCTGTTCAGACCTTTCGTCCAGGGCGACAGCAGTATCAACCGGCGCTTCGGCGGTTCGGGGCTGGGCCTGTCCATTGTCAAGAGCCTTGTAGATTTGATGGGCGGCCAAATCCAGGTCTTCAGCACCCCAGGGGAAGGCTCAAGCGTCATCATCAGTCTGTCGCTGCCCATCGACAAGGACCAGGAAAGCGTCTACAGAGAGGCACTGTCTGGAGAGCCCTTCAAGGATGTCAGAGCCCTTGTTTTAGAAAAAAGCGGCGCCAACATGAATCTCCTCGAAAGCTGCCTCAGGGAGTTTGGCATACACTGTGAGCTGACCACCTCTCCGGCCAGCGCTCTGAGTATGCTGGAAGCCGCAGACGGCAGGTTTGCCCAGCCTTTTGACTTGGTGATCGTGGATTACGAAACCCCCAAGGAGGGGGGCTTCCAGTTCGTAGAAGTGATCAAGAGCAGCAGGAAGATCGTAAAGAAGCCAAAGTTCATTATGCTGCTGCCAATGATGAGGGAAGACCTCTTTGACAGCCTGGACGACTACGGCGTTGATATCGGCATCGGCAAGCCCATCATCCCTTCCGTCCTCCTCGACGCTCTTCTGGACATCTTTAACCTCAAGGCTGTCGGGGCAGCCCAAGAGGTTGAAGCCGCTAAGGCAGAACCGCTGCAGTTTATGGAAAAGTACACAGTGCTGGTGGCTGAAGACAACAAGACCAACCAGCTTCTGGTCCAGTCCCTCCTGCAGCAGATCGGCATCGACTGCATCCTGGCCTCCAACGGCAGGGAGGCAGTGGAGATTTTTGAGCAGCAACAGGAGCAGATTGCCCTGATCCTGATGGACCTGCACATGCCGGTAATGAACGGCTACGAAGCTGCTGAGGCCATTAGAAGGATGTCGCCCAGCGTGCCGATTGTGGCCATGACCGCCGATGTTGTCCTCGGCGTCAGAGAAAAGTGTGCAGAAAGAGGAGTTTACCATTATATCAGCAAGCCCTNNAAGCTGAAGCTGCAAGACCCAACCAGCTTGATAAAGCTGCCGGTCTGCGAAACATGGGCGGCAGCCCGGAGATCTATGCCAAAGTTCTGGCTGAATATCTCAACGAAAACAAGAATACGGGAGGGCAGCTGCTGGAGGCAATAAAAGAGAAGCGATACGAGGATGCCAGGCAGATTGTTCACAAGATTAAGGGCAGTTCGGGAAGCATCGGTGCCGAGGCTGTCTACGAGCTGTCGACCCGCCTGCACGAAGCGTTAAAGAATCAAAAGGAGGAGCAAATAGAGTTTTTGGCGAAAGAGTTTACAGATGCATTGAGTGAGCTTCTTACTGAAATTGCCCAGCGGTGAACCCAGGGAAACGAGGAACGCTCAAAGGAGGAGGATCAATGGCAGCCAAAATCCTAGTCGTGGACGATTCAGCTTCCGATCGGGCGATCATCACCGGCATGCTGGAGGATTACCAGCTGCTGACTGCCTGCGACGGCATCGAAGCGATGCAAATGCTTAAGCAGCATGAAGACATTAACTTGATGATACTGGATTTGAACATGCCCAACATGGACGGATTTGAGGTGCTGGAACAGCTGCAGGCAGACAACAGGCTCTCCAAGCTGCGCACCATCATCCTGACTAATTACAATGAGCTGGAAAACGAGATGAAGGGCTTAAGAATGGGCGCGGTGGACTATGTGCGCAAGCCCATTCATATGGAGTCGCTGCGGGCAAGGATCGAAGTGCATGTTGAACTGCTGCGCATTCAGCTCATTATGGAGCAAAGATACCAAGACCAGCTGGCGACCCTGGAGACTATCTTCGCCAAGGCTCCCCTCGGCATCGCTGTCTGTTTTGGCAAGGAGCCCGGCGGAGCCCGGGAAAGGTTCAGCGTAAACGAAACCTTTGAGCAAATTACCGGCAGAACAAAGGAAGAGCTCTTTGAGCTGGGATGGGCTGCCATAACGCATCCTGATGATCTAGACGCTGAGCTGGAGTACTACAACCAGCTTTTGGCTGGAGAAATACATAACTATGTTCTGGACAAGCGCTTTGTCAGGCCTGACGGCTCCGTGGTGTGGGTGCACCTTTTGGCCACATCCCTTCATTTGTCGGAAACCAGCCGGCGCAACTATGTGATTCTAGCCCGGGACATTACGGATCAAAAAGCCATAGAAGAGCGGCTTGTCGAGAGCGAACGCAGCAAATCGGTTCTCCTGTCCAATCTTCCGGGCATGGCCTACCGCTGCAATTATGACCGGGACTGGACTATGCAGTTCGTCTCCTCCGGCTGCCTGGACCTTACCGGCTATCCTCCAGAAGCCCTGCTGTATAATAAGGAACTCTCCTTCAACGACCTCATTACCCCGGAGTACAGAGATTTGCTCTGGGAAAAGTGGGAGCAGATCCTGGAGAAAAGAGTGCCCTTTAGGCATGAGTATGAGATCACAACCGCGGACGGCACCCGCAAATGGGTTCTGGAAATGGGTCAGGGCATTTTCAATGATCAGGGCAGAGTGGAGGCCCTGGAAGGCATTATAATCGATATCTCTGACCGCAAAGAGATGGAAGACCGGCTCCGTTACATCAACGAACATGATGCCTGGACAGGTCTCTACAATCGCCGTTACCTCGAGTTTGTCCTGAACAGGGACAGTGAAAAACCTCTGTCTGAAAAAGCAGCCCTAATCAGCATCAACTTAAATGCGATGCACGCCCTGAGCCTTACCTACGGTTTCCATTACGGTCAGGACCTGGCCAAGCGAATTGCAGAGGAGCTGCAGCCAATCTGCAACGAGCGCTGTCTCTTGTTCAACACCCATGAATATCGCTTTGTCTTTTACAAGAAAGGATACAAGGACCTTCAGGAGCTATTCCGCTTATGTGAGCTCATAGACCATACGCTGGACCCCTTGCTGAGCATAGATCGGATCAACTTCGGCATCGGCATCATTGAACTTGACGATTCAAACCGGCACAACATAGAGCTTTTGCTTAAGAATCTCCTGATTACATCGGAAGAAGCGCTCCTTTTCAGCGGCGAAAGCGATGAGAATCAAGTATGCATCTATGACCAGGAGCTGGAGAGCAAGGTTTCCCGCCTGGAAACGCTGCAGCACGACCTGTCGCGCCTTGCCACCGAAGGCCACGAAGAACAGCTGTTTTTACAGTACCAGCCTGTACTGGACCTGCAGGAGAACTGCATCTGCGGCTTTGAGGCGCTGGCCAGGTATAACCATCCGGAACTGGGGCTGGTTTCACCCCTGGAGTTTATACCCATTATCGAGAAGACCAAGCACATCGTTCCCATTGGCAAGATCATCGCCAAAAAGGCCTGTGAATTTCTGCAGTCTCTGAAGCGGGCGGGCTACGGAGCACTCACCGTCTCAATCAATGTCTCTGTCATTCAGCTCTTAAGCAGACATTTCGTGGAAGAGCTGCTCCAGATCATCACCGGCGCCGAGGTGAATCCGGAACAGATTATGCTTGAACTTACCGAATCAGCGTTTTCATCGAACTTTTCGGAGATTAACAAGATCCTTGGACTGCTGCGGCAGTACGGCATTAAGAGCGCCATCGACGACTTTGGCACGGGCTACTCCTCCCTCTCCCGGGAACGGGAGCTCAATGTCGACTGCCTCAAAATCGATAAGTCCTTCATTGACAAGCTGATGCTGCTCAACCCTGAACAGACCATAACCAGCGACATCATCTCAATAGGTCATAAGCTTGGGCACTTTGTGGTGGCAGAGGGTGTTGAGCATAAAGAGCAGCTGGAGTACCTAAAAAGCAGCGGCTGCGACAGAATTCAGGGTTACCTGATCAGCAGGCCCCTTGACCCCCGCAAAGCGCTGGAATTCTTGCAGCAGTACAACCAGAAGGAGAAATAGACGAAGTAGAAAAGGTGCATATCCTGGGCAGGAATGCACCTTTTGGTTTGCTTTAGGGAACTTGGTTCTGGAGGTCAGTTGGGGGCCTGCTTTGGCTCTGGGCCTGTTCTAGTGCCTCTTTTGCAACCTGTTTGAAGCGTTCCCAGGTCTGGGTAGCTCCGGTGATATTGTCAACTTCGTCTGGATCCTGGGTCTCGATGAGCTGTTCCTCAAATCGTTCTGCAGATTCGGGTCCCAACGGATAGGGATAGTCCTCGCCTTTGGGATTTCCTTCCTGGTCTTTCTCAGCGAATTCTACCTCTGCAATGCGGGCGTCACGAATCACAATTTCAATCTCGCCATAGTATCCATGATCATCGGTATCTGTACGGGCAGTGTACGTACCGTCCTTCCATTGGCCTTCAGTTTCCTCATCGTCTGTTTCTGTCGGCATGGGCGGCGCAGGCGGCTGTATTGCCGGAGGACGTGATTGGTCGCCCTGTTCAGCCTTGCGCAGCGCATCCCTGGCTGCTTCGACAAAGCGTTGATGGGTCTGGGTTGCCCCGCTGATGCTGTCTACTTCATCAGGGTTTTGCGATTTGACCAGGCGATTCTCCAACTCATCATGGGACTGGGGTCCGAGCTGGTACGGGTAGTTTTCGTCCTTGCGCCTCCCCTCCTGGTCCATTTCTTCATACTGTGCCTCAGTTATCCGTCCGTCGGAGATCACGAGCTCAATCTCTCCGAAGTATCCCCGTTCATCCGGGCTCGAACGGCCCACATAGGTTCCATCCTGCCACTTGCTGTCGTCTCTGCGCTGAGCATTAATGTACATGGCGACACCCAACACAACCAGAAGCAAAATCACTATTCCTACAGTCCTGTTCACGCATCGTCCCTCCTTGTAGATAATATGAGTGAAAAAGAGGGTTCTTATGCAAAAAGAGTTCAACCGAAGTTGAACTCTTTACCGTCAAGTTTGGTACCCCCAAGGGGATTTGAACCCCTGTCTTCGCCGTGAGAGGGCGATGTCCTAGGCCACTAGACGATGGGGGCAAATGGTGAGCCATCCGCGACTCGAACGCGGGACACCCGGATTAAAAGTCCGGTGCTCTACCGACTGAGCTAATGGCTCTTTTCGCCACAGATGCTATGATAGCTCAGATCGAGCCGCTTGTCAAGGGCGTAAAAGATTTTTGTTTTCCTCAGCATCGCCTATCCCCAGCGACCCAGTTCAGGTACACGCTTGTTGATGCTCTGGCCTGTATGTTTATAGCGGTAGGTCCAGCGGCCGGAGCCCCGCACCAAAATGCTTTCGGATATTTTGCGCCCGTTTTCTTCGATCTCGGCTCCCTCGGCATCCGGCAGACGAATCTCTGCTTCGGTGTTAAAGGGAATCCTGAACTCCAGCTCAATGATACCGTTCTCAAGCCGCCACTGGCTGCTTACAGTACCATAGGGCGTCTCCAGCTGAGCCCTGGCGTGATCGAAGCAGCTGCTGGGGCGGGGTGCCAATACCATTCTCCGGAAGCCGGGGGCTTCTTCCACAGGATTGATGCCCGCAACATAGCGGTACATCCACTCCGCGATGGCGCCAAAGGCATAGTGGTTGAAGGAGTTCATGCGCACATCCCCCATGCTGCCGTCTTCCCGGATAGAGTTCCAGCGCTCCCACATCGTGGTTGCTCCCCGATCCACTGCATACAGCCAGCTCGGACACTTGTCCGCCAGGAGCAGTTCGTAGGCGTACTCGTCCAGCCCGTTTTCTGAAAGGGCCGGGCAGAGGTAAGGTGTGCCCAGAAATCCCGTGGTCAGCAGATACTTGTCAATGCGGAGCCGCTCAGCCAGCTGCTCGATGACCTTAGGGCGCTGTTCGGGCAGGACCATGTTAAAGTACAGACTGATGGCCAGCGCGGTCTGGGTCTCGGATACAACCCGGCCGTTAGGGGAAACAAATTCGTCCCGGAAGGCTTGGCGCACCGCCTCCGCCAGTTCTGCATACTTGCGGCAGTCTTCCTCTTTCCCTAAGAGCCTGGCTGTCTTAGAAAGTATCTCAGAGGAATAGGCATAGTAGGCTGTGGCAATCAGCTCCGGCGGAGTCAGCCCATGCAGGTTGTCAGGGTCTTTGGTGTCCTGGGCCAGCCAGTCCCCGAGATGCCTGCCGTAAAAGCGGTTGACTCCCAGTGTGTCCTGGGACCGCATGTATTCTACCCAGTCCTTCATGCTCTCATATTGCTTTTCTAAAATGGAAATGTCGCCAAAATGAGTGTACATCGTCCAGGGGATGATCGTGGCCGCGTCCCCCCAGCCTGTGGTGGGAAACTGCCAGATACCAGTGCCCTTGAGAATGTTTGGCACAATTACCGGTACAAAGCCCGCATCCTGCTGCTCCAGTGCCAGGTCATGCAGGTACTTGTGATAAAACGCATTCGTCTGCATGTTGAAGCATGCGGTGCCGCAGAAAATCTGAGCATCACCTGTCCAGCCCATCCGTTCGTCACGCTGGGGACAATCGGTGGGGATGTCCAGGAAGTTTGATTTTTGCCCCCAGAGAGCGTTCAAGAACAGCCTGTTGACCCGGGGGTCGGAGCACTCGAAATGCCCGGTCTGCTTCATTTCTGTGTAGATAACCTCAGCGGTAAAGTCCTCCGGCCTGATATTATCGAGCCCCTGGATGCGCATATAGCGGAAGCCGAAAAAGGTAAAGCTCGGCGCGTATTCGGCAGGCTTCCCGTCGGATATATAGCGCAGTTCAGCCAGGGCGGTGCGCATGTTGTCCCGATAGAAGCTGCCGTGCTGGTCGAGGGTTTCCCCGAACTGCAGGAACAGCTCCTCCCCTTCGGGCAAAGACACAGAGAAACGGACCCAGCCGGCAAAGTTCTGACCAAAATCGAGCACGTCCTCTCCTGCCGGCGTTCGAATGTACTTAGGGGAATCAAGCCTTTCCATCACCTTCATGGGCGGCGCCTTGCGGGCCTGCAGAAGCGCTTTGTCGATGTTTACCTCAACGGCGCTTTCCAGCTCAGAATCGTCAAAGCCCGGGGCATTCCAGCCCTCTTTGCAGAGACGGGCATCATAGACCTCACCGTCGTAAATCTCCGCCCGCACAAAGGGGCTCTTGTCAGTTTTCCAGCTCTCATCGGTATTGAGAATCTCCACTTCGCCGTCTGCATACTCCAGGCGCAGCTCTGCGATAAAACCCAGGGCATCGCCGTAAATATTTCGCCGTTCCCCCTGCTCTGCCCAGTTTACACGTCCCTTGTAATACCCATTGGCCAGCCAGACGCCGAGCACGTTCTCTCCAGGTCTCAATTGATCTGTCAGATCATAGGTCTGGTAGGCAATCCAGTGATCATAGGCGTGAAATCCCGGGGCAAGCACTTCATCAGATACGGACCCGCCATTGCAGAAGGCCTTGTAGAGACCAACTCCGCTGGCATAAAGGCGGGCGCTTTTCAGAGGTTTTTTTACAGTAAAAGCTTTGCGCAGCTGATCGCCGCCGCCGATCCATTTCGCCAGCCAAGGCTCGTCATAACGGGCGGTTTCAAACCAGGCGCTCTCGCTCAGCGCCTTCTCGCCGTTGTCGGCCCACACCTGGACACGCCAGTAATAGCGCGTGCAGGGGCGCAGGGGCATTTCCAGCCGCACCCCGTTGCTTTCTTCGCTTTTGACAATCCCGCTGTCATGCACCAGTTCAGAAAAGCCTTCATCCAGTGCAACTTGCAGCTGATAGGCACTTTGCCTCCGATTGTACCCTTCCGCCTCCACAATCCAGCCCAAAAGGGGCCTATGGAAATCAAAGCCCATGGGATTTTCCATAAAATCGCAAGTCAATCCTCGAATACGCATAGATTCCTCCTATCCTTTTACCGCGCCTGCACTCATACCGGAGACAATGCGCCTGTTAAACAGCAAGAACAAGACCAGCATCGGGACACAGATAATCACAACGTCGGCAAAGAGCAGATTCCATCTGTTGGAATAGGCCCCCATGAAGTTGTACAAAGTCAGCTGCACAGTGGCATTCTCCGCTCCAGGGAGAAAATACAGGGCGTTGGCAAAGTCGTTAAACACGTTGATGGAAGAGAGAATGACCACGGTGGCTGTAACGGGCTTGAGCATCGGAAAGATGATCTGGAAGAACAGCCTGCCCGGCCCGCAGCCGTCGATCATGGCCGCCTCATCGATTTCCCTGGGAATGCTCGCGATATAGCTGCGGAAGAGCATCATGGAAAAGGGCATGCCAACCGCTGTCTGCACAAGAATCAGCCCCAGTTTGTGACGGAACAGCCCTAAAGCCTGGAGCACCCAGATCGTGGGCATAACCGCCACAGGCACCATCAGCCCGATCAGCAGAAGAAAGCTGACGACTTTAGAGGTGCGGTTGTCTCTCCGCTGCACGTAAAAGGCAGTCATGGAGCAGACGATCACCGTCAATACCACTACTGCAAAGGTAATGACCGTGCTGTTCTTAAAAGCGGTGACCAGCATGCCGCCTCCGACCTTCACCACTTCCGCATAGTTTTCGGGATGAAATGTCGCAGGCCAGCTCAGTTTCATTTGGGCTGCCGCCCGCCGATCCTTCAATGAGTTAAGCACAACAAACAGGAAGGGTGTGGCGTAGAACAAAAGCACGGCAGCGTTGGCCAGAACTGCGATTATACCTGTTCGGACTTTCCGCTTCACTACAAATCCACCTCCATCTTCGTGAGCCTGACGTGCAGGGGCACGGCCAACAGTGCTACCAGGACCAGGAGAATGATGTTCCCGGCAGTGGACAATCCGTAAAACCCGCTTATATATTGCTTATAAACAATCGACGACAGGATTTCCGTTGCAAAGCCCGGTCCGCCGCCGGTCATGGCCCAGATCAGGTCAAAGGAGCGCAGCCCCCCTATAAACGATAGAATGATGACAGAGTTCATTGAGGGACGGATCAGGGGGAGAGTAATATGGCGAAACTTATCCCAGGCATTGCCTCCATCGACCATCAGCGCCTCGCCGTATTCCTCAGGTATTGCTGACAGCCCGGCCAGGTAAATCATCATCGCCATACCTATGCCGCGCCAGACATCTACCAAAATTACCGAGTATAAAGCTAAACTTCCGTTGCCCAGCCAGTCCGGACCGGAAATGCCCAGGGCCGCCAAGGCCGCATTTAGTACCCCCCGGGTTGGGTGCATCAGGCTTGTAAAGACAATGCCGACGGCAACAGTTGAGACAATAGTCGGGAAGAAAATCATCGAGCGCAAAAAATTGCGCGTAGGAAGCTTTGACGCCAGGCCTACCGCAATCAGGAGCGCCAGGACAGTCTTCAATCCCGATGTGGTCACCGCGTAGATCAGGGTGTTTGTCACTGCGCCGCGCAAGGCCGGCTCTTCAAAGAACATCTTAAAGTTGAGCAGTCCGACAAAGCGCCACTCCTGCAAATCCCATACTGTTAAGCTGAAGAAAAAAGACAGAAGCGTGGGCAAGAGAAAGAAGATGCTGTAAATGGCCATCCCCGGAACAACCAGCCAATTTGCGTATACGCTTCTTTTCAAGAAAAACGCCTCCTAGAACAAGTGGCGATGACAACCGCCACCGCCACTTGTGAAAAGATAATCCCTTAGTCGAGCCAACCTTCCAAACCAAGCTGCAGAGCCTGCTTTTTCAGGTCTTGATCATATTTCAAAGCTGCTTCCATTGGCGTAGACATACCGGAACCGCATTCCTGCGTAATCTGCATCAGGTTGGGTCCCTTGAGGGGAGATTCAAACTCCAGGGCAGCGGCAGTCATTCCACGTTCGAAGTGCGGCTGCAGTTCGATTGCTGCCTGATACATCTCTACGTCAACTTCCAAACCCTTAACAGCATATGGGCCGGTTGGCTTGCTGTACTGTGCCAGAAGCTCGGTTGCTTCCTCGGAGAGGAAGTACTCAAGCCAGAGCTTGGCAGCTTCAATGTTCTTGCTGGTCTTGGGAATGGCGAGTGCGCCTGGGAGCCAAACGGTCACGCCGTGATACTCAGGATCGTCGCCTGGCTGGCCGAAGGAACCGATGTTGTTGATCTCATCACCAAAGTTTTCTTCGATGTAGGCCAAGGCAAAGGAAAGCATTGGATAATAGACGCCCTGACCTTCGACGAGCATTTCCAGAGCCATATCATAGGAAGTGGAGTTCAGATCGGTGTTGATGTAGCCAAGCTCCCAAATCTGGTTCAGTTTTTCGAAACCGCGCAGCGCAGCCGGGGTGTTCGAATAGGTGGAAATTCCAGCGTTGAACTCTTCTACAAAGTTTGGATACTCGTGCACGAGGTTGTGCTGGTCGGCAAGGAGAATGAGCTGGCTGGTCCAGCTGTCTCTGTATCCGCCGATAACGGGGATGAGACCTGCTTCTTTAATCTTGGCGCAGTTGTCCAGCAAAGCATCCCATGTGGTGGGAATCTCAAGGCCGAGTTCATCGTGTACCCGTTTGTTGTAGAGCCAGGCTCCGGTGGAGGTAGCACCGTTGGGCACGGCATAGAGTGCGCCGTCTACCGACACAGAGTTCTTGAAGGACTCATCCAGTCTGTCCGCATAGGGCTCATCGGCAAGATCAACGAAGTATGCGGCAGGATTCAGCACTTTAAACAGAGAGCCGGAGTTGTAGGCGCAGAGGTCGGCCATGTCGCCGGTGGCCAAACGGCTCTTGACCAGGTTGTCACCCTCAATTCCGCCAGGGCGCAGGTCAAAAACGGTCTTGATGTTCAGTACTTCCTCAATTTGCTTAAACAGTGCTTCCCAGCCGTCCAGGGACTGGTCGCGGTCGATCATGAAGGACAGGGTAACCTGTTTATCCAGCCGTCTGGCTGACCAGTCAATCTCTTCCGCCGAGACCAGGCCTGCTGACAGCAGCAAGCTAAGAACAACTAATACAGAGAGAATCTTCCTCATACAAGCATCCTCCTTTTTTAATGTACTTTCATTGTATTGCTGTTTATTTTACATCTCAACGGAATATCCAATTTACACTGTAGTAAATTCCAGTACTTCCCCTTAACATTTGAGGAAATTTTTCCCTTAACCGACACAATAACCGTTATTGCCTAACTATTTCGCCTTTTTCTCCTTCTGTTCCGTCGCATACTGAGACGGCGTCATCCCTTCGCTGCTGCGAAACACCTTGCCGAAGTAGGACGAGCTTTCATAGCCTACCAGGAAGGCTACATCGCTCAGCTTAATGTCGGGGTTCTGCTCGATCAGACGCTTGGCATTGCCGATACGGCACTTGGTCAGGTATTCATTAAACGTGGTTTCTCCATGGGTGCGAAACAGCCGGCTTAGGTAGGTCTGTGAAATGCCAAAGACGGAGCAGACATTGTCAATGGTCAGGTTCTCAGGGTAGTTTTCCTCTATGAACCGGACGATCTGTTCATAGACATCCTGCGAGGAGCGCCTCTTGCTCTTCGCTTCTACATAGGGTTCAAAAACAATGTCCCAAACACCGTTCATCAGGTCTTCCGCTGATTCTGCAGAGGCATACAGCCTGTTAATCTCCCCAAAGACTTCCATATGGTTGACAGTATCATGCTGCAGAAGCTCCAGGGAACGCTGAACGATGCTGGTAACCGCCAGCTCGGCCCAGCGCTGGGGCATTTCCTGCTCGTCCCACTGGACAGCCCAGTTGAGCAAGGTGTCTTTTACCTGGCTGTCATCACCGCTGGCAATGGCAAAGTCAAGCTTGAGCAGCTCCGACTTGGAAAAGTTGCGGTAACCCTTGCGATCATAGGGCGGCACGAAGTACACTCTTGTCTTACCCATGAGCAGCTTTTCATCAAGGTAGCGCACCATCTCCTCCACGCACTTCCGCAGATGTTTCGGCTGGCAGTAGCTTTTCTGGATCACCATGGTGTAGGCAGCCTGGCTGGGCTCCGTCCCGGTGGCAGCCAGGATGTCGTCGACACTCAAGGGTCCTTGTTCGGCGAGGATAATGAACTCTGCCTGATCGCGCCCCTGCAGAACCCAAAGCAGCTCCGGATCACCTTCAAGCGGGCCGCCGGACTGGAAAGGTTCATGCTGCCCCAGACTGAGGGGTGATAGATTGCCAAAGCGAACCAGCCCGGCAAAAAAGTTTAGATCGCCAAGGACTGCCGCTTCGTTCTCGCCAAGTCTGCCGGAGGCAATTAAGCTGTTCAGCGCCGCTTTCCTTGCCGTCCGGCGCCTTCTGACGAGTTTTTTCTCCACCGCCTGGAGCACCTTCCTGGACTGATCGATGCTTAGCGGCTTGAGCAAATAGTCTTCGGCCGCCACTTCCAGTGCGCTTTTGGCGTATTCAAACTCCGCATAGCCGCTCACGATAATGATATGCAGATCAGGATAAAGGCCGCGAGCTTCCTGCGCCAGAGCGATGCCGTCCATAATCGGCATCTTGACATCAGTGATCAGCACATCAACCGGCCTCTCATTTAGAACAGCCAGCGCATCCTGCCCGTTTTCACATTCCGCCGCTATCTCAAAGGACGGAGAAAACGAGGTAACCAAGTTCCTCAAATACCTAATGGAGGCTGCTTCGTCATCAACCAGCAATACACTGAACAAATCGCTCTCACTCCTGCCTTTACTCTCTTACCCGGCCAGACTGATCCGGACCACCGCTCCGTCTTCATTGAACAGGGAAAAGTCCATCTTTCCGCTGCTGAAATAGTAGAGCCTGGCCAGGGTGTTGATCAGGCCTACGCCGCTTCCCTGTTTTTCGTCTTTCTGTGCTTCATTTGCGGAAATGCGCCGGGCATATGCTGAAACATCGTCCAGCACTCTTTCGTTGAAACCGTCGCCGTTATCCCTGATCTCCAGCACTAGACAGCCAGAGTCCAGACAGCCGCTGATGGATATTTTCATCACCCGGCTGTTGTTCCGGTAGCCGTGGAGGATTGCATTTTCCACCAGGGGCTGCAGCGTCAGGCGAGGCAGCTCAGTTGACAACGCTTCCTGGGCCACCTCAATTCTGTACTCCAGCTTGTGCTCATAGCGCAGCTTCATTAACTCCAGATAATTGGCAACATGTTCTAACTCCTGCTCAAGGGTGACCGTTTTCTCGTGCATGTTTGTACTGTAACGGAGCATCTCGGAAAACCTGTCGGTGAGGCGCGCAATGTCGAAAGCCCCGTATTCCAGGCTCTTGGAGTTAATCACGTTAAGGGTGTTATAGATAAAGTGCGGATTGATCTGAGCCTGCAATGCATTCATCCTGGCCTCCAAGTGAAGCTCCCGGAAGCGCATTTCATCCCTGATGGAACTGTTCAACCGCTCGATCAGGGCGTGGAAGGCCCTCTGAAGCCTGTATATCTCATCACCTTCCCGCAGGCCGACCTGGTGCGAGAGGGACAGATCCTCCAATTGGACATCGCTGATCTCATCCTCCAGCTGCCGGATGGATCTTGTCAGGCGCCGTGAAACCACGTTGATAACGATCAAGATCACAACCTGCAAGATCAGTGCGGTCAGGCCGATGCGGTACATAAAGCGCATCAGCGAAGCCTGCCAGGCCGCAGTATCCTGCGACAGGTACAGAGTGAGCTGGCTTTTGTCGCTGGCAAAGGAGAGTTCATACAAAGATGGATTGCCGCCTTCCTCCGATGCAAGAAAATCCCTGCCTCTGGCTGCCGCTCCTTCTTCGCTTTCAAAAAGCAGTTCCCCGCCGTTGATAAAGGCGCTCACACTGACGTCTTCCAGGCCTTGGGGGGAGAAAATCGCCCGGAGGTCTTCTTCCAGGCCTTGCACTTCGAGGTAGCCAATAGGCTGACCCATCCAGATAATCGACCTGACGGCGCTGAAGACGTTGACCTCCCTCCCTGTCGTCCAAGGATCGGCATGGGGGGTTATCAGCACCCGCTGAAACGGCCTTTGATCAACTTTTTCAAGCCAGGGAATTGAGTTAACAATGCCTGCAATATCATGGGAAAGGGGGTTGACGGTATCCCGATTGTCGAACCTGCTCGTGTAGAACATCCCGCCGCGATTAAAGGCATTTACCCTGTGATAGTTCTTGTTCAGGGCATCACGGTAAAGCACATTGCCCATTGTATTGCTGGCATTCAGCCACTGGGGGTCATGGGGGGCGTAGTAGGGATTGGAATGCAGCGCCATGGCATCCATGAACTCTGTGTTGGAGATTAGGTTTTCCAATGTGTAATCCATTACCTGCACATAGTCATCAAACTGGGAGATCATCCGTTCACCCAGGCTGGTCAAGCCTTCTTTGGCGCTGCTGTAGAAAGAGGCCTTCTCATGGGCATAAAAGAAAAGGCTGTAGGCCAGCGTAGAAAGCATAGTAATGATTGAAAAAATAAGTCCAAGTTTGACGTGGAGTTTCAAGAACATCCCTCCGGTGCAGAATCAGTCGGGTCACCAATATTATAACATGGAATAATGCCCGTAAAAAATGGGAGGGTCTGCCAACCCTCCCATTGACCTGCGCTGATCTCAAAAAACCTGCCGCAGAATAATTGTCTGATCGCGCCGCGGTCCTACCGAAACAATCTGAATGGGGCAGCCCACCTGCTTTTCGAGGAACTTCAGGTATTCCTGGGCCCGCTGAGGCAAGTCGGCAAAGCTCTTCGCCCCAGTGATGTCTTCCTGCCAGCCCGGCAGCGTCTCATAAATCGGCTTGCACTCTTTGAGCATCTCCAGATCGGCAGGTAAATGCTCCAGCCGCCTACCGCGGTATTCATAGGCAACACAGACCTGAACGTTCTCCAGGGCATCCAGCACATCGAGGAGAGTGAGGCTTAAGCCTGTAAGGCCGTTGACCCGGACCGAGTAACGGACAAGTACAGCGTCAAACCAGCCGCAGCGCCGCGGCCGCCCGGTGGTTGTGCCAAACTCCCTGCCCCGTTCCCGAATCAGATCGCCAGTGGCATCCTGGAGTTCAGACACGAAGGGACCCTCGCCTACCCTCGTGGTGTAGGCCTTAACCACGCCGATGACCTGATCAATCTGATTAGGCCCGATGCCGACGCCGGGCGCCGCGCCTCCGGCAGTAGGGTTCGAAGAGGTAACAAAGGGATAGGTGCCGTGGTCCACATCAAGGAGCGTTCCCTGGGCGCCTTCCAAGAGTATGTCTTCCCCGCGCTGCCGCGCCTGGTCGATCAAAAGAGAGGTGTCGGCCAAGAGGGGCACAATGGCCTCGCCGTAGGCCAGGTATTCTTCAACCAGTTCATCCCTGTCAAAACCTGGATGATCGTAGATCTTCTGCAACAGCTGGTTCTTCAGGGGCAGTACCTGATCGAGGGCCCGTTCCAGCGACTCCCTGCTTCTCAGGTCAAGCATACGGATTCCCATGCGCATGTACTTGTCTACGTAGGCGGGTCCAATGCCCCTGCCCGTAGTGCCGATCTTGCGCAGGCGCTGCCCTTCCTCCAAGCGGTCCAGCACCCTGTGGTAAGGCATGATCACATGGGCCTTTTCGCTGACATAGAGATCGGCAGTGGAAATCCCCTGCTGATGCAAGTAGCTGATCTCTTCGCAAAGCACCTTCGGGTCCACCACTACGCCATTTCCGATCAGGCAGGTGGTTCCTGCATAGAAGATTCCCGAAGGAACCAGATGCAGCTTGTAGGTGTTCTCCCCAACGACAACTGTATGGCCCGCATTGTTTCCGCCCTGGTAGCGGGCGACTACATCAGCCCTGGAAGCAAGCACGTCCGTAATCTTCCCCTTGCCTTCATCACCCCACTGGGTGCCAACCAACGCAACAACGGTCATCACAAATCCTCCTTGTCCGCCAGGCGGAAAAACTCCCTGGTGTTCGCCTCGGTTTGCCGTACCACATCCTCAACGGTGCAGCCGTGAATCTCCGCCAGCTTCTCTGCCACCAGAGGCAAATGGGCAGGTTCATTACGCTTACCGCGATGCGGATGCGGCGTCAAATAGGGGCAGTCCGTCTCCAGCAGGATGCGCTCGAGGCTGATGCCTGCCGCCACTTCCCTCAGCCGGCGGGCGTTCTTAAATGTAATCGGACCTCCAAAGGAAAAGAAGTGTCCCATTTTCTCGTAAATCTTCGCAGTCTCCAGACTCCCTGAGTAGCAGTGGAGAAGGCAGGGAACGCCCGGATACTCGCTGATAATATCCAGTGTGTCCTGGGCCGCCTCCCGGGAATGAACCACCAGAGGCAGGTTCAGCTCCTGGGCTAGAGCCAGCTGCCTGCGGAAGACCTCCCGCTGGCTGTCCCTGGGCGAGTTGTCATAATGGTAGTCCAGTCCCGCTTCACCGATGGCCAGGACCTTGGGGTGTCCGGCCAGTTCTTTAATAGAGTGATGCAGGCTGTCAGTCCACAGCCTGGCATCATGGGGATGCAAACCGACAACCGCCCACAGTCCCGGGAACCTCTCGGCCAGCTCCAGCCCACGGCGGGACGACTCCAGGTCGTAGCCCACATTAATGACTGTGTGCACCCCGGCACTTTTGGCCCGCGCTACAACCTCTTCCAAGTCTGCTGCAAAGGCTGAATCATTCAGATGAGCATGGCTGTCAATCATCTTATTTTACCCTGCTTCCTGCCGGTATTGCTTCCGAGACAGAGACAAGCTCCAATGTTCCGTCAGGGGAGGTAGCTGCCAGGAGCATGCCTTCCGAAAGCTCGCCCCGCAGCTTGGCAGGCTTGAGATTCTGGACAACTACGATGCGCTTGCCGATCAAATCTGCCGGAGCGTAGTGCTTGGCAATGCCGGCAACAATTTGCCTTTTTTCAGAGCCGATGTCAACCTGCAGCTTCAGAAGACGATCTGCTCCCTTGACGGGCCCAGCCTCCAGAATTTCGGCAACTACCAGCTCGCACTTCATGAAATCGTCAATGCTGATCAGAACTCCTTCAGGCTTTGTCTCCTCCTGCTTCTGCTCCTTAGGCTCTTCAGCAGGTTCTTCTTCCTTCTCCGCTTCTATGCGGGGGAAGATGGGATCTCCCTTGGCCGTCTGGGTGCCGGCGGGCAAGAGGCCCCAGACAGCGTCAGCCAGGCTCTTGCTGTTTAGGCCGGCCAAGCCGAGCTGCTGCCACATTTTTTCCCCGGTTTCAGGCAGGAACGGCTTGATCAAAAGGGCCACTATCCGCAGAGTTTCCACCAGATTATACATGACCGAGCTCAGTTCGCTCTTGTCTTCAAGTTTCGCCAGGTTCCAGGGGGCACGCTCATCAACGTACTTGTTCGCCCGGCCCACTAACTGCCAGATCCTGATCAGGGCATCGTTGAGCTTGAACTGCTTCAAGCAGTCGTCAACCTCTTTGCCCAGTCTGTTGGCATGATCGATGAGGGCTTGATCCACATCGCCGGGGCTGGCTGCAGGTTCAGGCACCACACCGTCAAAGTAGCGGTTCAGCATGGACAGTGTGCGATTGAGCAAGTTCCCCAGATCGTTGGCCAGATCGGCATTGGTCCTCTCGATCAGTGCCTTCCGGGAAAAGTTGCCGTCCTGGCCGAAGGAAATTTCTCTCATCAGGAAGTAACGGATGGCGTCTACCCCAAACTCATCGATGAGCACCAGAGGATCGACGACATTGCCTTTAGACTTAGACATCTTGTCGCTGTCAAAGAGGAGCCAACCGTGGCCAAAGACCGTTTTCGGCAGGGGCAGTTCCAATGCCATGAGCATAATCGGCCAGATAATGGTATGGAAGCGCATAATCTCTTTGCCCACCAGGTGCAGATCGGCAGGCCACCAGTCCTCCATCAGACCGTCGGTGTCCGGATACCCAAGTGCGGTCAGATAGTTGGTCAGGGCATCAAACCAGACGTAAACCACGTGCTTCGAGTCAAAAGGAACGGGAATGCCCCAGTCGAAGGTGGTTCTGGAGACACAAAGATCCTCCAGCCCGCCCTTGATAAAGTTCACCATCTCATTGCGCCGCGACTCCGGCTGAATAAACTCAGGGTGCTCTTCGATATGCTTCAGCAGGCGTTCGGCATACTTGCTCAGCCTGAAGAAGTAGCTTTCTTCCTTGACCAGCTCTACCGGTCGCTTGCAGTCTGGGCAGTGACCTTCTTCCAGTCGGCTTTCCACCCAGAATGTCTCGCAGGGAGTACAGTACCAGCCCTCATAGGCGCTCTTGTAAATATCTCCCTGATCGTAGATTTTCTGAAATACCGCCTGTACCGCCCTGTGATGTCTGTCATCAGTGGTGCGCACAAAATCGTCATACCTGATGTTCATCTTCTCCCAGAGGTGCTTAAACGACGCCACAATCTCATCAACGTAGGCCTGTGGCGTAACACCCTTGGCCAGTGCGGCCCTTTGGATCTTCTGGCCGTGTTCATCGGACCCGGTGACAAAATAGACGTCCCTGCCGGCAAAGCGATGCCAGCGGGCCAATGAATCGGCTACAGTAGTTGTATAGGCGTGACCAATATGCAAACGGTCACTGGGATAGTAAATCGGTGTTGTAACATAGAAACGTTCCCTCACAAGTATCCTCCTCTACCCTGAAAATAAAAAATGCTCTGCATCCACTCGGGACGAGAGCACAACTCACGCGGTACCACCCAAATTCGCTGCCGGAGGGCACAAACATGCCTACTGCCTGACAGCCTCATTCTGGTACGATAACGGGACCTACCGGTGAGCCTACTGCTACTTCAACCCACAGCTCCCGGACCATCTTCCACTGAAAACTCCCGTCAGTTCACAGCTACCCTGACTCTCTGGGGGGAATCCCTTCAGTATACTCTTCCGATCATCGCTCCTTATTCTGCTATTGAAATCTTAGCCTTTATCCCAACCTTTGTCAAGAGTACGCCTGTCACCGCAAAGCATACTAATATTGTCGCAACTGTCAGTGGAAGAAAGGCGGAGTGAGATGAAAAAGAAAACCGCTCTGCAGTTTGCCATTCTCTGCTTAGTTCCCTTCGTCATGGTCTTGGGCAACTCCATGCTGATTCCAGTTTTCCCGCAGATGAAGCAAGCGATGAGGCTCACCCAGTTTCAGGTGGGTCTTATTGTCACCTTCTTCTCTGTTCCGGCTGGAATTCTGATTCCCTTCGCCGGATTTCTCTCCGACCGCTGCGGACGGAAGGTGATTATGGTGCCTGCCCTTTTCGTCTATGGCTTGGGAGGACTGATCTGCGGTTTTTCAGCTGTACTGCTGGACGACCCCTACAACTTTCTCTTACTGGGGCGAGTGGTGCAGGGTGCCGGAGCCGGCGGAACTTACCAGCTGGCCATGGCGCTGACGGGGGATACGTTCCAAAGCAGTGAGCGTACCAAGGCCCTCGGTCTTTTGGAGGCATCAAACGGCCTCGGCAAAGTCTTGAGCCCGGTACTGGGCTCCCTGATCGCACTGATCTCCTGGTATGCCCCCTTTTTTGCCTACGGCCTGCTGGCCTTTCCTATCGCTCTGGGTTCCTGGTTTTTTGTCCCGGAAAAACATAAAAAACAGACCAGCGAGAGCCTGAAAGAATACTGGAGAAAACTGAAAGAGGTCTTTCAGGACAAGGGCGGGCTGCTCCTTGCCAGCTATCTGGTGGGCATGGTCGCGCTGTTTCTGCTCTTTGGCGTCCTCAGCTACGTCTCAGATGTTCTGGAATCCACCTACGGGATCTACGGCTTGAAAAAAGGGTTCGTCCTGGCTGTCCCTGTCTTCTCTATGGCGTTAACCTCCTATTTAAGCGGCCTGTTTCTCAGTAACAGGCAATACCTCTGGAAGCCGGTGATCATCGGCGGCCTGCTTGTTGCCGCCCTAACCCTGGGCCTGCTTCCCCTGTTCGACAACCTAATTCCCTACATGGCAGTGCTGTTCTTTACCGGAATCAGCATCGGCATTCTCCTCCCGCCCATCAACTCCCTCATTACCGGGGCTGCGGGCACCGACCGGCGCGGAATTGTCACCTGCCTGTACGGAACGGTGCGCTTTTTCGGTGTGGCCATCGGCCCTCCCACCTTCGGCCTAGCCATTGAACTGGGCGAGTGGGCCATGTTTCTAGGCTGCGCGGCGCTGGCTGCCGTTACTGCAATAATTGCCCTGGTGTCCATCACCCCTCCCCATTCAAGTGAATAAACTAGGCTAGACCACATTTCCTAGGAGGGACGTATCATGAACATTGCCACCAGCAACGGAGCCTGGCAGTCGGTTGTCGCACTGCCCGAGACAAGGCGCCTGGCAAAACCGCGCTCAAACGGCATTACCATGGTAATTGACAAAGGATTGGGCTTGAGGGAGACCCAGGACCTGTTGGAAATGGCAGCCGATCACATTGATTTCCTCAAGGTTGCCTTCGGCAGTTCAGCACTTTATCCGTCGCAGCTGATGAAAAACAAGATTGCTTTGGCCAAGGAGTACAACATTGCCGTCTATCCAGGGGGCACTCTTTTTGAGATTGCGGTTTATCAGGGCTGCATTAAGGAATTCTTTCACAGAGCTCGAGAATTGGGCTTTACCTATGTGGAAGTTTCTGAAGGGACAATTGACCTGCCGCGCAAACAGCGCGCCCAGTATATCAGGATGGCTAAAGGGGAAGGTTTTGGCGTGCTCTCGGAAATCGGGAAGAAGGACCCCACGGTGAAAATCCAGCCGGAGCAGGCCATTGAACAAATCTTCGAAGATCTGGCCAACGGCGCAGAAAAGGTGATTATTGAGGGGCGCGATTCGGGCAGAGGCGTGGGAATTTACGATGCTGAAGGGAAAGTAAACGATGAACTGTTTCAGGCTTTAATCGAGGGAGTGAAGGACCACAGTCACCTGATCATTGAAGCTCCCCAGACAAGCCAGCACAACTATCTCCTCGTCCGCCTCGGACCCAATGTCAACTTGGGAAATGTTCAGCCCCACGACATCTTAACACTGGAATCCACCCGGGTAGGACTGCGCGGAGATACACTCAGGGAATGTCTGAAAAACGCACCGCGCTCCTACTAGAACGCTCTCCAAAATTTGTACTGTCAAAAATTGACGTCATCTTCCAAAACAAGTATAATTAAGGTCGTTGACAAGTACTATTATATGAGGAGGGTGATCATGAAATCCACTGGAATAATTCGCAAAGTAGATGATCTAGGCCGCATTGTACTGCCCATCGAACTACGCCGCACACTGGGCATTGGAGAGCGAGATCCCCTGGAGATTTATGTACAGGACGATTTAATCGTTCTGCGCAAATCGTCTCTGGTTTGCATATTCTGCGGTTCCGACGAGAACGTCGACGACTTCAAGAATAAGGGCATATGCCAGAACTGCCGGGCTAGCCTTCAGGATTAATTCTTAAGGCCAGCTCATAAACTAGATTTTTGGGAAGGCGATATTTTTCACTGACCTGCTGCACCGCTGTTCGGCGACTCAAACCGCTGGCCAACAGGTGCTCTAACAGGCGAAGAATATCGTCTTCGTCTTTTTCTTCAGGTTCAGCAGCCTCACCGGCCGCGACAGTCAGCACGAACTCTCCCCGGGGACGCTCTTCGCTAAAGTGGGCGATCAGTTCACTGATTCTGCCCCGCCGCGTTTCTTCAAACTTCTTGGTAAGCTCCCGGGAAACACTGATCCGGCGATCCCCCAGGACAGCCAACAGATCCTCCAGCATCGCCACGAGCCTGTGGGGCGCTTCGTAGAAGATGACGGGAAAGCTCAGCCCCTTCAGCGCCTCCAGTGCCGCAATCCGCTCCTTTTTGCGCCGGGGCAGAAACCCGTAGAAGAGAAAGTGAGGACTGACAAAGCCGCTTTGCAGATAGCCAACCAAGGCTGCGTTGGCCCCCGGCAGCACCTCCAGGGGCAAACCTGCCTCGATTACCGCCCGGATCAACAGGCCGCCGGGATCCGAAATTCCCGGCATGCCGGCATCAGAAACAAGCGCGATCTTCCTGCCCTGCCGCAAAAGCTCCAGAATACGCTCTGTCTTTTCCTGTTCGTTGTGTTCATGAAGGCTTTCCAGGGGCCTGCTGATCTGAAAATGATGAAAAAGTTGACCGGTATGGCGGGTATCCTCCGCCAAAACCAGATCAACTTCCTGCAAAACTCTTAGTGTCCTTAGCGTTATGTCCTCCAAGTTCCCGATGGGGGTAGGACAGATATAGAGCATTGCTATTCACCCTTACTTTCAGCTTTGGGCTTAGCTTTTCTCCGCCTTGGGCGTCTTCTCTTCTTTGCAGCGCTTTCACCTGCGGGCTTCGCACTTTGCTCCCTTTCCTGCTTGGCACCCTCTTTTTTCTTTTTCTTTGGCTTACGCTTCTTTTTGGCCGGCCTGTTTTTAGACTGTTCCCTGGTGTCCTCAATTGTATTTTTCTCAATCTCCGCGGTTTCTACCATCATCTGATAGTCCACTTCCTGAATGCTGTCTTCTTTCAGGAGGTCTAAGTAATAATCGCTTTCTTCCTCTACCTCATGATAGAACTCGTCTACATCCACGAGGCGGGGGGTATCTTTGCAGCAGGTGCCGAACACCTCCCTGCTGTCTTCATAGACCTCGCATTCGTACTTCAAGCAGCACATGAGCCTGCCGCACACTCCTGAAATCTTGGAGGGATTGAGGGACAGGTTCTGCTCCTTGGCCATTCTGATGGAAACAGGTTCAAACTCCCCTAAGAAGGTCGCGCAGCACAGGCTGCGGCCGCAGGAGCCGAGTCCGCCCAGGATCTTGGCCTCATCCCTAACCCCAACCTGCCTCAATTCTATTCTGGTGCGGAAAATCGCTGCTAAATCTTTGACCAGTTCGCGAAAGTCTACCCTGCCCTCCGCGGAAAAGGAAAAGATCAGTTTGCTGTCATCGAGAGTATACTCAGCTTCCAGCATTCTCATGGGCAGCTGGTGCTCCTTCACTTTTTCCACCGCGATCCCAAAGGCCTCTTCCGCCCTGCGCCTGTTTGCCTCCATCCTGGCATAGTCCTCCGCATTTGCGCTGCGCAGCACTTGCTTCAGCGGCTGAACCACTTCACTTTCAGGCACCTGCCGCGGCGGAATTACCACATGCCCAAATTCAACNNCTGCCATTTCCGGCTATAGCTTTCCCCGTCTCAATAATCTGATCCATAATCTTTAACAAATCTTCATTCGCGTACAGAGAACCAATCTCTTCAAGCTCCCGCCTGTAGCCGGGATTGTACAACGGGAGTTCTGCACCGTGTTTGACAACATACAAGTCACGGTGCCACTCCAGAATTATCTGCAGTTCACTGGCTATCCTCTGGCGATCCTCAGGCCAGTTTTGGCTCAGGCCGAGTATTTCCGGATAGCTCAACCTTGGGACCCTGATCAGCTGGGCCAAGAGTGCCTGCCTCTCGTCAAGGAGTGAACCTTCCCAATAGGCCAGTGCCCTGCCTAGGGATCCCCTGGCCAGCCTGGCAATGGACCGAATTTTTTCATCATCGGCAGGCACACCTGTACGCTCCGCCAGCCACTGAACAATTTCTTCCTCCCCAATCCTGCCAAAAGGCAGGTGCTGGCACCTGGAAACAATAGTGGGCAGCAGCGCGTGAACCTGTGTAGTGGTTAAGAAAAAATAGGTTCCCTGGGGAGGCTCTTCCAACGTTTTCAACAGTACATTGCCGGCATCCGCTGTCAGGCGCTCGGCATCCAGGATAATCCAGATACTGTTGCCGGCGGGTTTTAACGCAGCCTGACGGCAGACTTCCTTGATCTCGTCAACTTTAATAGTCGCCTCGCCGCCCAGGACATGAACTTCCGAGAGAGGGCCGCCGAGCTTAGCCAGGACCGCGGCTGCCGCCCGGGCTGCAGTTTCCTTGCCCACCCCTTCTATTCCGGAAAAAAGGTAAGCATGTCCCATCGTGTTGGCAGCTAACGCCTGCTGCAAAACAGATACTGGAACTGCTTGCCCGATAATTTCATCAAGAGTTACCATGAACTCACCTCAAATGTGCAGATCCAAAAGGAGGCCGCGAATCTCATCCAGGCGGCCGACTAGATCCAGACCGCTGCTCTGCTTATGCAAAAAATCCCGCGTCAGCTCTTCCAGCTTTTGGTCAATGCTTTCTACTAATACAAGCAGACGTCGGCGGCCATAAACGTCATATACCGTGTTTTCCTGGACATTATAGGACTGTTGCACCAAAAAACGCAAGATCGCCCGCACTCTGCGTTTATAGCGCAGTAAATTCTCCAGGACCGGACTTTGGATCAGACGCCTGGCGTACTCGTCGACCTCTTCCAATGCTGTCTCCAGGTCAATATCCTTGAGCTCCACTTTTTCAGTTTCGAGCACTTCCGAGAAAGCCCGTTCCACTTTGGGACGTCTCTGCCTCTTACTGGGAGACACCGGCCTTTCGCGTTTTGTGTCTGTCTTGGCGACTCTCAAATCTTCTCAAACCTCTCTACATCGACACTGAAGACTATGGCACCCCCAACTGAGATTTTCTCAAGTTTCACTCCCAGTCCACCCAGGGCAAAGGGAATGGTGGGCGAGGGATCTCCCTGTTCCCGCATTTTACAGGTTCGTTTGATAATACCGATTACATTTTCCACGCGCTCGTCTTCTACTCCAATGAGCAGCGTAGTGTTTCCTGTGCGCAGAAAACCGCCTGTGCTCGCCAGCTTCGTAGCTCGAAAATCTCCTTCTGCCAAAGCCTCCAGCAGCCCCTGCACATCTTGATCCTGCACAATGGTGACCAGTAATTTCATTAGAATCTCCCCTCCAGAGCCTCCAGCACCCTGGAAGCTACCTCTGCGCGAGTTCCTTTAGCCGAGATTACTTTAATGCGCCCTGGCTCAGCCTGGGCCATGGTCAAAAATCCTTGCCTTACCCTAGCATAATATTCTAAAGTTCGCTGCTCAATGCGATCGCCCTTCGTTTTCTGCAAAGACTCAGCGGGCTCTGCGTCGAAGTATATGGTAACATCCGGCAGGAGCCCTCCGGTGGCCCAATGGTTGATCTGCCTTATGCCTTCGATATCCAGACCTAAGCCGTAGCCCTGATACGCGAGGGACGAATCTGTATAGCGCTCGCAGATAACAGTTCCGCCAGCTTCCAAATGGGGGCGAACAGTCTCGTAAACGTGCTGTGCCCGATCTGCCGCATAAAGCAGGATTTCAGTCATGGCATGAAGCTCGCTGTGTTCGGGGTTGAGGAGCAGAGTTCGGATCTGGCTGCCCAGCTGTGTTCCCCCCGGTTCAAAAGTATGGCAGACATCGTGCCCCTTGCCTTCCAGATAATCTTTGAGCAGCAGGGCCTGTGTTGTTTTGCCTGTACCGTCTATGCCCTCGAGTGTAATGAATAATCCTTTATGCATAATGAAGTTCTCCTTGTTTTCTTGTTCTGCAAAAACGGCCATTATCCTCTAATACTGCAACTTTCTGCGCTGCCGTTAATCCCCTCACCGTCCAGTTAATGTCAATGCACCAGCGGAGATGCTCGATGATCTCAGGGGTAAACTGCTCCCCCGGCGCAATCACAGGCACACCGGGCGGGTAGGGAGTTAAGAAACCTCCGCTGATCCGTCCCTCAGCCTCTGCTAAAGAAACGAACTGTTTCTCTGCAAAGAACGCTTCCCGCAAGGTTAACACAGCAGGCGGCAGATGGGGCATGTCCAACTTGGGGCGCTGCAAAGGTCTTGAGCCTAAATGCCTCCTGCGCCCGGCCAGATCCTTCACCGCAGCCGTAAGCCTCTCAATGCCTGCCGGCGTATCTCCCAGGGTTACCAGCGCCAGAACGCTGTAATAGTCGCTGAGTTCCACTTGTATATTATAATCTGCACGGAGGGTTCGCTCAACTTCTATCCCCGTCAGGCCCAAGTCCCGCAAGGAAAAGACAACCTTCCCGGGATCTCCTTGCAGCGCCTGGGGGAGAAGCTCCACTCCCTCAATCTTGGCAAGTCCCCTTCGGCATTCCCAGGCAAGTTCCAGGGCCTGTCCCACCAGCCTTCGGCCTTGTTCCGCCAGGATCCTGCGGACTTCATCCAACACCGCAAAGAACACCAGAGACGGGCTTGTCGTTTGTAAAACCCTCTGGGCCTGCACCGCCTTGGCAAACCAGTACTCGTTATTGGCGTGCAGCATGGAGGTTTGGGTAAAGGATCCCAATGTCTTGTGGGTGCTCTGCACAACTGCATCTGCACCGCATTGCAGAGCCGGCTGCGGCAGCTGGTCTGAGAATATAAAATGGCCGCCGTGGGCTTCATCAACAAAGACAAGGGTGCCGTGTTTCCTGCCGCAGCTGATGACTCTGTCCAAATCGGCAACCGTCCCATAATATGTAGGATGAGTGAGTACCAGTGCCTCAACCCCGCCCCGCCTCATTTCCTGCTCCATCTGCTCAACTGTGGGCTGCAGAGGAATCTGCCAGTCCACGTCATATGCAGGCGGCAGGTAGACCGCCCTGCCTTGGGACAGCATCATGGCAGAATAGACAGCCTGATGGGAAAAGCGCGGGATCAATACCGATCCTTTTACAGGCATCAGCAGATAATGCAGTCCGCCCGTTGTACCGTTTACCAAAAAGAGGCTGTGCTTGGCTCCAAAAAGGTCTGCAGCCAGCTGTTCCGCCATTTGCAGGGCAGTCTCAAAGTCATGGCCCAAGTCCGCGTTCTCTATCTCATCAGAAGGATCGAGGGCAAAAAACCCTGAGCCCAACACTTCATCAATCCGCCTGAAGGCGCCGCTTCTAAGTTTATGTCCAGGCGTATGAAACGGTACAACTCCCTTGGAACGGTAGGCAAGCAGCGCTTCCCAAAATGGTGCAGTATTCTGCTTCAAACCCAATCACCATTCCCCAGGTGACGGTCGCGAAGAGCCAATAATTTCTTTTGCCAAAACAGGCGGAAGGCCTGCAGCTGAGTTTCATAGCCCGGTTCATCAGCAGTCTGTTCCATGAGCCGCGCCTCGCAGGCGCCGCAAATCACTGCACCGCAAAACGCCAGGCAGTTATGGTCTGATTCGCCGCGGCAGATTAGGCACTCCATACCATCACCTCCATCCATCCTATTCACCTAGGAGGTTCCACGTGTCGGTCCACATCTCCTGCCGTGCGTCCCTGAGACCGGTGGCGGAGGTGCATCTACATCTGCAGGCTGAAGCAAAATCGGCTTATTGGCCGTTTCAGGGTGCTGCCTAAACCAGGTAATATAAACCTAGAGAACGGAGGGGATGATACATCATGACAACCTTTACCCTGCTCGCAGCATTTGCCACCTATGAAAGGTACGAACAGACTATCCGGATCAAGCGGAAACGGCGGCACCGGAGACCAAAACTCACTTTCCCAATGTTTCTGTAACAGCCTATTCAAGTCCATGGAGGGAGCGCAGAACAGCAACACTGCGCTTCTTGTCATTTCTGCTGCCGCCTTTCGAAAAAACATATCAAATAGACCGAAAACGACTGCAATTCGCAGCCTTAGATTGACAGATTACGATTTAGGCTGTAAAATAGCAGGAACAGACTGTGTTTACGTAGAGTTCTTTGATACGAGGTGGACAGTATGAGCAAGAAGTATAACCCCTACGATGAAATTCTAACAACTCTGGAACAGGCAGCGAAAAAACTGGGGCTGAAGGAAGATGATTACATCCAGCTCAAGTACCCCGAGCGGGAGCTGCAGGTTTCTGTTCCAGTGCGAATGGACGACGGCTCAATTAAGGTGTTTGAAGGCTACAGGGTGCAGCACTCCGGGGCGCGGGGCCCGTACAAAGGCGGCATTCGCTACCACCAGAATGTGGACATGGATGAGATCAAGGCCCTGGCAGTGATGATGAGCCTGAAATGCGCAGTAGTAGACATCCCTTACGGCGGCGGCAAGGGAGGAGTTACAGTTGATGCCACCAAACTCTCCAATGCCGAATTGGAGAGACTCACTCGCAGCTTTGCCACTCGCCTCTTCCCCATAATTGGACCCCATACTGATATTCCCGCGCCGGACGTTAATACCAATGGCGAAGTTATGGCCTGGTTCATGGACGCCTACAGCACATTGAGCGGGTATCTGACCCCCGGTGTGGTTACCGGCAAGCCTGCGCAAGTCGGCGGGTCCCTTGGCAGGCGGGACGCGACAGGCCGCGGCATTATGCTGATGACCAGAGAGATAGCCAAGCAAGTCGGCTTGGAGCTCAAAGGTGCGAGGGTTGCAGTACAGGGGGCCGGAAATGTTGGCGGCACCGCAGCAAAGTTCCTGAAGCAGGCAGGCTGCAAAGTTGTAGCCCTCAGTGACGTATCCGGCGGACTCTATTCAGACACCGGCCTGGACATTGAAGACATCGTGACCTTTTTGCGGGCTAGGCGCGGCCGCACCTTGGCAGAATACGAAGGGACCAATTTCGAAAGGATTACCAACGAGGAACTCCTCTCCACAGAAGTGGACATTCTCATTCCGGCGGCTTTGGAAAACGCCATCACAGCTGAAACCGCCCCCGGCATCCGGACCAAGATCGTTGTGGAAGCAGCCAACGGACCAACTAATTCCGACGGAGACAGAATCCTGGAAGAAAAGGGCGTAATCGTTGTCCCGGACATCCTGGCCAACGCCGGCGGAGTGATTGTATCCTACTTCGAATGGATTCAAAACCTCCAGTACCTCAAATGGGACGAAGAAGAGATTAACAAAAAGCTGGAAAATCTGATGGTCAAAGCATTTAACGACGTCTGGAACACAGCGGAAAAGGCCGGCACTTCGCTGCGGATGGGCGCCTACATGGTTGCCGTTGACAGAATTGCTACCGCCAGCAAGCTCAGGGGAATGGCCTGATATTTCTAGTCCTGGTAACCGTGGACTCCGTTTAGCGGAGTCCATTTTTTTGTACCCATTATTTTGCTCGGGGCTCATGCAACATCGTTCAGTTGCAGTGCTATTTGTTGCATAGAAACCGCGCAGCCGGTGTCTCCCCCTCTACCGTTTCAAGGGCACTTAGCGGCAGCACTCTGATCAGCAAGAAAACCCGGGATCGGGTGCAAGAACTGGCCCACCGCCTAGGATACTTCGACCAGCAGGCCGCCAAAGAAGGCAAAGTAAACGGCAGCATCGCTGTCTTTGTTTCTGACGTGACCAACCCTGTCTTGGCCCAAATGGTCAAGGGAGTAAAAAACAGGCTCAACGAAGCGGGAATAGGGATGTTTGTCATCGACAGCGACGGCAAGTCAGAGGACGAACTCTCGGCCCTTGACGCGCTGAAGAAAAACAACATCTCCGGCATAGTAATGAGTTCGCCCCATTTTACCAGCGCTTACGCCACTGCCTTGCGTGCCCTTGACCTTCCGGCTGTCCTTGCTTTCAGTTTTAGCAAGGAACCGGATATCAGCTGTGTGTATATTAACAACGTGGAAGCTTCCTTTGAAGCAGTGCAAAGCTTATTTCGCGCCGGACACGGCCACATTGGCATTGTCAGCGGACCCGTTGGGGATCTGACCATCAGCCGGGAACGGCTGCAGGGCTGCCGATTAGCCTATATGGCTGAGGAGCGCACCTTCGATGACAGCTGCGTAGTAGAAGGCGATTATTCCATAGCCTCAGGCTACGCGGCGGCTGCGGTGATGATGGATCAGTGGACGGAACGTCCCACTGCCATCTTCTGTTTCAGCGACACAATGGCCCTGGGCGTGCTGCAGGCACTGCGCGACCGGGGAATCAGGGTCCCGCAGGATGTCTCGGTAATGGGCTTCGATGGAATTGAGTTCTCAGCCTTAACCTGCCCTGCCCTGAGCACAGTTGTTCAGCCCTGTTTTGAGATCGGGCGCACATGTGCCGACATTCTGCTCAAAAAGATGACTCAGGAACAGACAGAGCCAGTTAAACTGGAAATGCCTTATTCCCTTGAATTGCGGGAATCGGTTGGCCAACCGAACATCAGCACCTGCACTGGCGATGCAAAAGGAGGGGATACAGCCAAGCAAAACGCTTTACAGCAGTCTGAGCTTACATGACAAGAAGGGGGTTAAACTGTGTTAAGAAAAGCGAGTTCATTGTTCCTGCTGGTTCTTCTGGCAGTGTCCTTGGCGGCAAGCGCATTTGCACAAGAGATAACATTCTCATCCACCCAGTTTGTACCCATTGAAGAACAGGAATTTGCGCGTAACCATATTCTTGCCCCATTTACTGCTGAAACCGGCATCACCGTACACCTCATCTGCGAAGACGACGGTCCGTTCTTTGACAGGCTCATTGCCGAGGCCAGAGCAGGGCGCGCCGTGTCCGATGTCTTTGGCACGCTGCACGGGAATGTCCCGATTTTGGTAGCAGAAGGAGTTGCTGCCGATTTGGGCGACATTACCAGCATTCCGGGCCGGACGTACATCTCTGAGTTTGTCAATCTTGGAAAAATGGAAGGAAAACAGGTCTATGTCCCCTGGATGCAGGCGACATACGTTATGATGGCCAACAAAAAGGCCCTCGACTACCTGCCTGAAGGCGCTGATCTGAATGCCCTGACCTATGATGAGCTCCTTGAATGGGCCAGGATACTCCAGGAAGAAACCGGAGGGCCCAAGCTCGGTCTGCCGGCAGGGCCCAGCGGCCTGTTCGGCAGAATGCTCCACGGGTATCTGTATCCCTCATTCACCGGCTATCAGGTACAGGCATTTAACACACCTGAAGCTGTGGAGATGTGGGAATACCTCAAGGAGCTAAACCGGTTCGTCCATCCCAGCTCAGGCATTTGGGCAGCCATGAGCGATCCGCTCCTGTTCGAAGAAGTCTGGCTGGCCTGGGACCACACTGCACGCCTCACCGCCGCTGTGCGTGAGAATCCGGATAAGTTCATAGCCTTCCCTGCACCCGCCGGGCCAAAAGGCAGAGCCTTTATCACTGTGCTCACCGGCATCGGAATCACACAGGGTTCGCAGAACTTCGATGCAGCCATGGAGCTCATCAAGTACATCACCTCGCCTGACGTACAAGTGCAGGTCCTTGAAGGAACCGGGTTCTTCCCCACAACCCTGGAAGCGGTAGATCACATTCCGGAAGGTCCGGAGAAAATTCTGGCCTCAGCTGTCAGCCGCCAGGCAGACTCGCCTGACGGAATTGTTTCGCTGCTCCCGGTAGGACTGGGTGGACGTACAGGGGAGTTTGTCCCGCTCTACCTCGATACCTACCAGGCCATCGTTGTGATGAACAGACCGATCCAGGAAACATTGGATGCCCAGTGGGCGCTGCTGCAGGATCTGTTCGAATCTATGGGTGCGGAGTATCCAAATCCGTAAGCCTTCTCACTGATGGGTCGGGAGACATTCTCCCGACCGCATCTTAATTAGGAGGTAACGCCGATGTCACTGTTAAGAAGAATACCTCTGCCAATTTTGCTGCTGTCCCCGACGCTCATCTTTCTGACACTGTTTTTTGTCATTCCGCTGGTCCAAGTGTCCGGCCTGGCATTTCAGTCGCCGGACAGCGTGTTCACATTGAGCAACTTTGACCGCATGGTCAGCGACATCTACTTCGACGGAGCTCTGCGCAACACAATTATTCTGTTGATCTTGATCATCCCCGTACAGCTTGTGCTGGCCTTTGCCGCAGCGCTCATCGTGAACCAGCGCCGTCGCGGTTCCACCTTCTTCCTGTACATTTACGCAATTCCCCTGGGGATCTCTGATCTGGCGGCCGGCTTGATCTGGCTGTCTATCTTCACAGAACGGGGCTATTTAAACAGCATCCTGCACAACCTCGGGATTCTAGAGCGGCCGTTGATCTTTTTGTCCAGCATGACGCCAAAGTGGATGGTCGCCGCCATCGTTCTGACAGAGGTTTGGCGTGCAACGCCTCTGGTTATGGTCATCCTCCTTTCGGGCCTGCAAATGATCGCCAAGGACTACACGGAAGCGGCAGAGACCTTCGGCTGCACTTGGTGGCAGAAAGTGCGCTATGTCATCCTTCCCCTGCTAAAGCCGAGTATTCAGTCTGCCCTGATCATGCGGACCATGCTGGCGTTTCAGATGTTCGGCCCCATATTGGTCCTGGCCGGACGCCAGCTGCCCGTTTTCGCCTCAGAGTCCTACTACTGGTACACNNGTTGCCACCTTCCTTTACCTGCTGTTGTTGCGCACCAAAGATGAGCAAGTGGGAGTGATGTGATATGCGCTGGAAGAAGGCTTTGTTCTATGCTGCCGCCGCTGTGTTCGCTGTGTGGACCGTGATGCCCATCGTTCTGATCGCGATGGCAGCCCTGACGCCGCGGCAGGAACTCTACTCCTGGCCGCGCCAGTTTATTCCCGAAAACTTCTCACTGGAGAGCTTCAGGTTCTTCGCCAACTCCCATGGAGTGCTGGCAGCAACGTTCAGAAGCATTGCCGTCGCCCTGGCAACTGTGCTGATCGCGCTCTTGGTAGGGGCACCTGCAGGGTATGCCCTGGCCAGGTTCCGGTTCCGGGGCAAAGAGGCGTTCCGGATCGGAATCCTGATGACGAGAATGTTTCCAACATCGCTGTTGGCAATTCCACTCGCGGTAATCTACCTGAAGACAAACATATACGATACTATCGGCGGACTGGCCCTGATGCATGCCGCGCTTGCCATGCCCTTTGTGGTGTTGGTGACATCCAGCCTCTTTTTGAAAGTCCCCTATGACCTGGAAGAAGCAGCCATGACCCTTGGGTGCAGCCGCATAGGGGCCTTTGTGCGGGTGAGCCTTCCTCTGGCCTTGCCCAGCCTGGTGGCGGCAGGCATCTACACCTTCGTCCTGTCCTGGAATGAGGTGTTCGCATCAGCGGTGCTCACTGTACACAACCGTACACTGCCCGCCCATATCATCAGTACGCTGAACGTATCCCCCCTCAACTTCAAGTTTGCAGGCGGATTCTTTATGATTATCCCTGCCCTGATCTTCATTTTCTTAGTACGGCGCTACCTGCTTTCCATGTGGGGTGTAGCCATCAACAAATAAGCGGATTGGAGGGTAGACTATGGCAGAAGTACGACTGGAAAAGGTGACGCGGCGATTTGGCAGTGTTGTGGCTGTTGACAATGTGGATCTGCAGATCAGGGACAAAGAATTCATGGTTTTCCTTGGACCAAGCGGCTGCGGTAAAACCACTACACTGCGCAGCATCGCCGGCTTAGAAAAAATTGATGCCGGACGGATTTTCCTGGCTGACCAGGATGTAACCGACCTTCCCCCGGGACAGCGGGGCATCGGGATGGTTTTTCAGAGTTATGCCCTGTTTCCCCATATGACAATTGCAGATAATATTGGCTTTGGCTTAAGAATTAAGAAAGTGCCTGCTTCCGAGAAAGCTGGGCGTGTCCGGAAAGTAGCGGAGCTGCTTTATCTTGACAACCTCCTGGACAGATATCCCGGGCAGCTGTCCGGCGGGCAGCGGCAAAGGGTGGCAGTGGCCAGAGCCCTTGTAATCGAGCCTGCAGTGCTGTTGATGGATGAACCCCTCAGCAACCTGGATGCTCTGCTGCGCATGCAGATGCGGGCTGAGCTGAAGAAGCTCCATCACGCCATTAACGCGACCACGATTTATGTCACCCACGACCAGGTGGAGGCACTCAGCCTCGGCGACCGCATCGCGGTGATGCGGGACGGAAAGATCGTCCAGTGTGATGTCCCTATGGAGATTTACGACAAGCCTGCCAACGTCTTTGTCGGAAGTTTCATCGGCAACCCGCCCATGAACTTTGTCCACGGCGAAGTAACCAGCCAAGAGGGCAGGCTCATGATCAAGGGCCAGGGTTTTACCGTCACACCGGATCCGAAGTGGTCCAAAGCGTTGGCTGATCGCAAACGGGTAATCCTGGGAGTCCGCCCGGAGAACTTCCGTGTTCACTTCCAGGAGCCCGCCGGCGAGACCAACGGGGCGCAAGCTGCAGTGGAAGTAGTGGAACTTCTGGGCAATCTCAAACTGTTGACCATTGATTTAGCCGGAAGCGTGCTGAAGGTGTCTGTAGAACCGGACACTGCCGTCACTGCCGGCGAAAATGTCTGGTTGACCTGGAATGAAGACAAGCTGTGCATTTACGACTCAGATAATGAATGGGCAATAACACCGGAGAGGCCGGAAGTGGTGAGTGCATGATCCTGGCATTTCAAGAAGGGCTGGTGCCCGGTGAAAGCATTGCTGCCAAGCTTGAATGGCTGGCTGTACATGGTATTGACGGCATTGAACTTAACGGGCATGAGCTGCCTAGGCGCCTGCCGGAGATCAAAGCCGGCCTGGCCCGATTCCCGGTGCAGGCAACTGCCATTTGCGGCGGGTATCGCGGCTGGCTGGTTGGGGACGATTCCGAAGAGCAAAGTCACTTTCTCGCCGATATGCAGACGCTGCTTGAGTGCGCGGCTGAACTGGGCGCCAAAGGGGTGATTGCTCCGGCCATCTGGGGAACCTCCCATTACCTGCCGCTGCCAAAGCGGAAAAGTTCTCCTGAACAGGACAGGAACATGCTGATCAGAAACTTGGAAATCCTGGGCAGTTACGCGGACTCTTTGGGAGTCACGGTCCTGCTGGAGCCGCTAAATCGCTATCAAGCCCACTGTATCAATACAATTGGTGAGGCGCTGGAGATCATGGAGCTGGTTTCCTCTCCCGGCGCAGGCCTCATAGCCGACCTTTTCCATATGAACATGGAAGAGTCTGATCCCTTGGGTTCCCTAGCCAGGGCAGACAGACGCCTCGCCTATGTCCATCTGTCTGACAGCAACCGGAAATTGCCGGGGTTAGGGCATATTGACTTCGCTGCGGTCTTTGCCCAGCTGCATCAGATGGGATTCAAAGGCGCTGCATCTGTGGAGGCTCTTCCTCCCGACCGCACTGAGCAGTTGAGCATTTGTGCCAATTACCTGGTCTCGCTGGGAGATCAGCTGAAGTAAAGGTGGTGGTAGGCTGTGCCTCGTGAACTGGTTGCAGCAGCACCGAGGTTTGCCGAATTCCGGACTTATTCCGATGATGTAGAGCTTAAGCCAAACCAAGTGCGGATTAGGACTCTGTACGGCTCCCCAAAACACGGAACAGAACTGAACATGTACCGGGGAACAAATCCCTTTCAGGAAAAGAAATACGATCCAGAATGGCAGCTGTTTCAAAGGGCTGCTTCAGTTGAGCCCCCATTCCCCTTTGGGCTCGGAAACATGTTCGTTGGCGAAGTAATTGAAGTTGGTTCCCAGGTGACAGCAGTCCAGGTGTCAGATCGGGCAGCCGGTTACGGCTCTCTGCGGGAGACTCACATCCTCTCCGAGGAAGATGTTCTTTTGATGCCTGAAGGCATGCAGTGGCAGGCAGCCTTATGCTGGGATCCTGCCCAGTACGCCTTCCAGGCCCTTCGCGACAGCCAGCTTCGCTTAGGGGATACAGCAGCCGTCTTTGGACTGGGAGCGATTGGACTTATGACTGTTGCCCTGGCAAAACTGGCGGGAGCGCAGCTGGTCTGCGGCATCGACCCCATTGCCAGACGCAGGGAGGCCGCCGCCGAACTGGGGGCAGATCTGGTTCTTGATCCCAAAACAATCGATACCGGCATGGTGATCAAGAGGGAGACAGGAAAAAGAGGTGCAGATTGCGTCATAGAAACGAGTGGAACGGCCCATGCTTTGCATCAGGCTGTACGCGCTGTCACTTTCGGGGGACGCGTCACCCTTGTGGGCTGGTACAGCCAAGGGCTTGCCGGAGTTAATTTCGGAGAGGAAGCCCATTTTAATATCCCTGATTTAATTTTCAGCCGAGTTGCCAGTGAGCCAAGCCGAGAATTCCCTCGCTGGACTCGCAGCAGGGTCAAGCAGGTCTGCTGGGATCTGCTTTCCAAAGGCAAAATCAACTGCGAAAAAATCATCGACCCGGTGGTAGACTTCGCGGAAGCAGACACTGCCTATGCCTATTATGTGGATCAGCATCCTGAACAAAGCGTCAAGCTTGGCGTTGTTTTCCCATCACCTACTGCGGAGGTAAGCCATGACTAAAAAGGATCTTTTCGCCCGCATTCAGTCGCTGGCTGCGGCTTTGTACGGTCCCGATGAAGCAGGAGAAATCACAAAGCTGGTTTCCAGCCTTGCGGCCAAACAGGAGACTGCGAACGGTCAAGGAGCCCCCCTTTCGCAAGCGGACTGCATTCTGATCACCTACGGCGATCTTCTGTGCCGGAAAGGCTCTCCACCGCTACAAGTGCTCCATGATTTCCTGGCGGAATACCTAAAAGGAACAGTCTCCGCCGTCCATATTCTCCCCTTTTATCCGTACTCATCTGATGACGGTTTCGCAGTGATTGACTACTGGCAGGTTAATGAAAGGCTGGGCACCTGGAATGACATTTCGAACATAGCGCAAGACTTTGATTTAATGGTGGACGCAGTGATCAACCACATCTCAGCTTCCAGTGAATGGTTCCAGGCTTACCTGAAAGGAGATCCCCACTTCCAGGATTTCTTCATTGAAGCTGATCCAGACCTCGACTACTCCCAGGTCGTGCGTCCCCGGGCTCTGCCGCTCTTGACAGAGTTTGAAACTAAAATGGGGCAGCGTTATCTCTGGACAACCTTCAGCGCGGATCAGATTGACCTCAACTTTGCATCGCCCGGCGTATTAAAGGAATGGGTCAGGCTATTCTTCTTTTACATCAAAAAAGGCGCCCGCTACATCCGCCTCGACGCCGTTGGCTATCTGTGGAAGGATATCGGAACATCTTGCATCCATTTGGAACAGACGCACAAAGTGGTGCAGCTCCTCCGTGCTGTGGCAGAGACTGCCGATCCGTCCGCGAAGATCATCACTGAGACAAATGTGCCGCACAAGGACAATATTTCTTACTTCGGCGACGGGACCAACGAGGCCCATCTTGTCTACCAGTTTCCCCTCCCTCCGCTTGTGCTGCACACCTTCATCGCCGAGGACTGTAGCGCCCTGTCCAGATGGGCCAGTGAGCTGCAAGACCCGCCTGGAGATGCCACATTCCTCAACTTTCTGGCATCCCACGACGGAATTGGAGTTATGCCTGTTAAAGACCTGATCAGCGCCGAGGACCTCGAGGAAATCATTGGAGCTGCAAAGCGGAGGGGCGGATTTGTCTCCTACAAGCATAACGCCGATGGAACAGAAAGCCCTTACGAGCTAAACATCAACTATTTGAGCGCTCTGTTTGAACCGGGAGAACCGCAAGAAAACGCTGTGCAGAGATTTCTGACCGCCCACTCTATCCTTCTGTCGCTGATGGGAGTGCCAGCGATCTACATGCATTCGATGCTGGGTTCCCTCAATCACACCGACGGAGTAAAATCTTC
>MTKW01005393.1_pt1 | contig 43657 bp, 42 predicted proteins | sample 1042761 | NCBI WGS metagenome assembly MTKW01 (sample SAMN06205366, study PRJNA360243) | anaerobic digester metagenome | biome: Wastewater treatment plant; feature: Anaerobic digester sludge; material: sludge; isolation source: anaerobic digester fed with sludge from wastewater treatment plant ... | reverse complement strand
AAAGTTGAATATGAAAAATTATTACTCGAATTTAAAGGAAAGTATTTAAGATGGAGTTGCCTGTTTTGGTACTTATTAAAGTGTTTTAACCTGGTAATAATGAACCTCTTTTCTATCTCTAAGCCTATCTCTTTTGGAATCAGCATAGGCTTAGTCACTTACTCACTCTACTTTATCCAAAACGCCGTCATGAAAACATTTAATATTGGCCTAATTACATACTTAAAGTTGTTTCCTGTGTCAGAAGTAATATTTGCTGTACTTTTTCCTGCAATCTCCTTATTGGCAATTATTATAGTCATTATCTCTCTAGGTATTGAATGGGGCGAATGGGGGCAACTTTTAAAAATATCCACCCAGGACTATCAAAAGTATCGTATAATCATGTCACAACAAGCAACAGAACTTGCCTCAACTGATCTGGGCATGTATTCATTTGAGGAGGGAAAAAGCACGCAGCGTTGTCAAGAATATTTGAATACTCTTAATGAAATGTATAACGATATTGATAATCTACAACAGCAAGTAGATGCAGCTATGAACATTAAATATGATACCGCCATTATTTATAATTTTAGCGAATACACAGCATTGCTAAGCGAAATATCAAATAAGATGTCAACATATGATTCTGAAATATCTTGTACAGTTTTTGAAAGAAACTTTATTCCCTTAATTGATAAAGCACAGCTCTTATACAAGAGTATTACAAAATCCTTGTTAAATATTATTAAAAACGCCAGTTACTTTTATGTAGATACAAAAGATACAAATAAATCTCCGGATTTTTTTGAAGGATGTGCAACTGAAGAAGATTTAAAGAAAAGATATAAAGCCCTATGTAAAATTTATCATCCGGATATTGGAGGACATGAAGGGACCTTCAAAATTTTGCAAAATCAGTATGAGGAAAAAATAAAGGCGTCTTTTATAACTACTCTGTAGTAGATGAATCTTCAGTAACTACAAAATAATCATACTAATTGTTTTAAGCTGAATTTTATTGAGGAGTAATCTAAGGATAAGATAGTAAAGTAATAGTTGATTAATTAGAAAAAAAGTAGGAGCTTTCTAGGCTCCTACTTTTTCTTAAGAAGATTAAGAATAAAACGGGGGAGGCGAATAAAGTATACCGCCTTAATCTCTTTCATGTCGGTCACCCTCCAATCAAGATTGCTTTCCCCTGTATCTTATTACTAAAGTCTGAAATGGTGCTAGTCTACCTGAGAAAAAGAAAGTCAGGAATATAGAGCAAATTAACAGTAATAGCTGATATCCTTTTGCATAAACACAAACAGCAATTAGACCGGCAAAAATGGCCAAAGTGACAGCATAAGAGAAACGGCGAGATAAAATCCAACTAGTACATAAAACCGTACAGGGTATCCGAAAAAGAGCCGGGTTAACAGCCAGGCCCAGTCCCCAGAGAACTAGCCAAGGCGTGTAGTAGAGTCCTCGACTTTGTTTAGCAGCCAGAATATTACCTCCTAGATAACACAAGACAGCTAAAGCATAATAATCGGGGACAAGGAAGTTAAGGGCCTTACTTAGCATGAAAGCCTTCACTATTGCTCCGACACAACCCACAGCGAAGAACAAGAGTGCCTGAGTATTACGAAGGAACAGCCAGCCCAAGTGGGCATAATCCAGGTTGCGACAAATCCTCTGCCAAAGCAGTTCTTCGTTAAAAAGATAACCAGCAGCTCCAGTAAGTAGCCCAATTAGAATCATCTAGCTTACCCCTATCTAAAAGCCTATACTTTTAGAATAATATGCCGGACAAGCCTATTTATGACCTTTATTGTACTACTTGATATTAAGCTCTTTGAACCATTCCTGTACTCGCTGGGCTATTACAGATGTGGAACCGGTTGAATATTTTTGACTAGGCAAGGACCTTATGAATAATTTGCCATAGCGTTTATTAACCAGCCGATTATCTAAGATTATTACGACCCCACAGTCGTCCATTGTCCTGATTAGGCGACCATAACCCTGGCGAAATCTGAGTATAGCTTGGGGCAAACTGTAACTATAAAAGCCATTTTTCCCTTCTTTATTTAGCTCCTCCAGGCGGGCTTCCACTAAAGGAATATTAGGAGGATTAAAGGGCAAGCGGATCATTATTACCGCTGTTAAGGATTTGCCGGGCAGGTCAATTCCTTCCCAAAAGGTATTAGTACCAAAAACTATGGCCTTAGGATTATCCTTTAATTCATTGACCAGATTAATCCTATTACCATTAATACCATCAGCAAATAGTTCAAAACCCATTTCCTGTACAGACTGAGAAAGTCCTTCATAGACCTGTTTTAACTGTTTACGGGAGGTAAAAAGCACTAAGGTACCGCCCCTTGTAGCTTTTATCAAAGTCAAGAGTGCCTCTTGAACAGCCGAAGTATATATGTCCTCATTTACCCCACTTGGTTCAGGCAAACTGGTATCTACTAAAAGTGAAACCTGTTCGTCATATAAGAAGGGAGATTGAATTTGCAACACATCTACACTATCCTCTGGTATCCCTAGTTGCTCCAGTAGATAAGTAAAGCTGTTATTGACACTTAAAGTTGCCGATGTCAAAACCGCTGAGGTTTTCTGAGAAAAAAGTAATTCCTCAAATATTGGACCCGTATTAAGAGGAGTAATATATAGTCTTAGGTCAGGCCGCTTGTGCTCATTCTCCAGCCAATAAACCTGATCCTCTTTAAGTTCTGGTGTAAAGTAATTAGCTAGAAACTCCTTTTCCCTTTCCAATTCAGTTAAGACCTGTTTGAGTTGCCTCAAGGGGTTATCACTTTCCTGCAGCTCCAACTCCACGGTTAGGATACGATAAAGCCGCCGCAGATTATCTAGGAGTTCCATGGTGCCCAAGGATAAATTATTAAAAAGTATACTTAAGTTTTCCCACCAACGCTGCTGCCTTATCTCTTCCTTGAGCCTTAAGGTTTCAATATTAATGTTTTTAACATAATGAAAAATATCGTCAATAAGATGCTGCAGACCTGAAACCTTGTTGGCCGAGTCTTTGATAATATTCAAGGCTTCACTAACTTGGGGGTTGTCCTTCCCTAGTAAAGCCGGTAGTTGCTTCTTCCAATAGGGTAAGATACCACTCTTATTCAGAATATCCCTCTTGCGGCTGATCTGCTGCATTCTTCTCTGGGTTTCCCTTAAGGAGTAACTAGCACTAAATTGTCTGGTCCCTTCTTCCTCTAAATGGTGAGCCTCATCAACAATTAAATACTGAAACTTCGGTAATATAGCTTCACCTAGGAGAAGATCAGCCAATAATAAAGAATGGTTGACAATAATAAGATCAGCATATTGAGCTTTTTGCCTAGCTTTCTGATAAAAACATTCCTTGATATAGGGACAATCATTACCACCGCAGGTTTCCCGGTTACAGGCAAATTGACCAAAAAACTCGTTCTCCCAATTACGCAGATGTATCGTATCTTTATCACCATTTTGATCCTTGGCAAGCCAATGGACCATTCTAGCTAGCGCTACCCTTTCAAACCAGGTCAAAGAATCAGCATTATCCTTAGCTGTCTTCCATTTGTGTAAGCAAAGATAATTGCCACGGCCCTTTAATACCGCGGCTTTGAAAGCAAAGCCTAAGTTTTTTTGTAGAAATTTAATATCACTTTGTAAGATTTGTTCTTGTAAAGCAATAGTGTGGGTAGACACGACTACCTTTTCACTCTGAGATAGAGACCAATTTAAAGCCGGGACTAGATAGGCCAAGGTTTTTCCTACGCCGGTTCCGGCCTCAACTATAAGATGCCGCTCTTGCTGGAAGGCCTTGGCTACAGCTTTCATCATCTTGATCTGCTGAGTCCGCTTTTGATAGACACCTAAGCCTTTAGCAATGCTGCTCCCAGGCATAAAGGCTTCTTCGAGAGATTTGATATCCCAGTGAACCTCAGAAGCTTCTGTCGTAGTTTCTGCTTCCTCCACAGTAGGATAAGATGTGTTCTGGCTAAAATCAAATTGGCTAATCTTCTCCGTAGCTAATTCATTAAATAATAAATTCAAGCCATTCTCTTCCTGACCAAGAAAATAGCTAATTTCCTGTAGCACAGACAGAGGAATCTCTCTGGCTAAGTCTAAGAGATAGAAAAAGAGTTTTTCTAAAGCAATTGTATCGTCCAGGGCACGATGACTAGGTTCTCCTTCTAAAGAAAAACAATGACATAAGTACCGCAAATTATAGGAAGCTTGATTGAAGGAAACAATTCTAGCCAGCTCCACCGTATCAATAACCTTATTATCCAGAGACTTACCAAAGGCAGCCTCTAAAAAACCTAGATCAAAGCTGGCATTATGAGCCACGATGACCTTACCCAGCAGCATCTCTTCCAGCTTGGAGGCAATCTCCTTAAATGATGGGGCCTCCACTAGCATTGAATCTTCAATGCCTGTTAACCTAGTAATGGCAGAAGGCACAGTTATTCCCGGATTAATTAGCTGCTGATATTCCTCCCGCCTACCATCAGCAAAGCGTGTCACAGCTGCTATTTCGATTATCTTGTCATTTTGCGGATCTAAGCCTGTAGTCTCAAGATCCAGGAAGATCCAATCTACATTTTTCATCATCTTACATAGCCCAATCATTAAGATATGCTCTTTGCTTTGCTGTTAACTCATCTATTTCGATTCCCAAAGCTGCCAAGCGTAAAAAAGCTACCTCCTGATCAATCTCTTGGGGTACTGGAATCACTCCTGGCTCTAGTTTGCCGGTATTCTCCAACAAATATTGCAATGATTTAGCTTGAATAGCAAAAGAAAGATCCATGATCTCTACTGGATGTCCATTACCACAAGCTAGATTAACCAGTCTTCCTTCACCTAAGAGAAAGAGTTTTCTACCGTCCCGCATCATATACTCTTCAACATTAGGCCGAACAGTTTTCACGGAAACAGCGCTGGCCGCAAGATCTTCCTTACTAATCTCTACGTCAAAATGCCCAGCATTTGCTAAGACAGCACCATCAGGCATCACAGCAAAATGCTTCTGGCAAATAACACTGGTGTTACCGGTTACTGTAATGAAGAAGTTTCCTATAGCAGCAGCCTTACTCAAAGGCATAACCTCAAAACCATCTAGGAGAGCTTCATTAGCTTTGATCGGATCAATCTCGGTCACAATCACCTTAGCCCCTAGTCCTTTTGCTCTCATGGCTACTCCTTTTCCACACCAGCCATAGCCTACAACCACTACATTTTTACCGGCTACAGACAGATTCGTAGTACCCATGATACCCTCCCACACCGATTGGCCTGTACCATAACGGTTATCAAAAAGGTATTTCATTAAGGCATCATTAACAGCAATAATCGGTATTTTTAAAGCCCCATCATTATTCATGGCTTTTAGACGTAAAATTCCTGTGGTAGTTTCTTCACAGCCGCCGCATATCTTAGGCAACAGATGCTGGCATTCCTTGTGGAGTAAAGCAGTAAGATCCCCACCATCATCAATAATCAAAGTAGGCTCTACAGCTAAGGCAGCGTGCAAATGCTGATTATACTCTTCCATTGTTGCACCATGCCAGGCAAATGCCCGCACACCATTATTCACCAAGGCAGCCACCACATCATCTTGGGTAGAAAGAGGATTAGATGCTACAATTGTCACATCCGCTCCACCCTCTTTTAGGGTCAGAGCCAGGTAACCCGTTTTCGCTTCCTGATGTAAACAAACCACAATTTTCTGTCCCTGAAAGGGTTTAGATTGGGCAAATTCTTCCTTAAGCTTATTTAAGATAGGCATATAGTTAGCAACCCAGTTTAATTTATCCTGACCTTTAGCGGCTAGGTTAATATCACGAATTTGAGATTCTTTGAGCATCTTAATACCTCCTCGAATTTATTATGACAATTCCTTTTTAATAGCATTTATATTATTCAGCACACTTTCCTGAGTATAGGCGTAACAAGTTCCTTTCAATTGTTCTATAACTTCCTGTGCAGTTTTATCAAAATCTTCAGAAGTTAGGCCTAGCCAGCTATAACGTGCAGTAATTAATGCCTTGGTCCCATCAATAAACAAATCACTAAGATGTACGCAGCCAAAACGGCCGCCAAACCTCTCCCAGATATTTTTTGTCATCCCTCGTCCAATCTTAATCCCTTCTAAGACTTTAATCCTTTCTGCCACATCATGACAGGGTTTATACGGAGCACGTATAATGGTAGCCTCAACCTTTTTTACTATCATATCCTTAGGGTTGACAGTAATTTCTAAGTTCATTTCATGGTGTGTATCAAGGAATGAGGCCCGGGCCACAAGTTCTTCTCCAATAAAATCAACACTACAATTTTTGCTTCGATTAAAAATCAACATCTACATATATCCTCCTATTCAATTACTTTAATCTTAACATAATCTATTCTCTGCTCAGAAAAAATCCTTTACCGACAATTTTACTCTTAATAAACTGTATCCTTTACATAATATCCTAACAATTGGACTTTGACAATTACCTTGATATGGTTTAAAATATAGTTTGCTGTTTAAACATATGCGCCCGTAGCTCAGTGGATAGAGCACTGGCCTCCGGAGCCAGGTGCGTAGGTTCGATTCCTATCGGGCGTACCATTTTAATTTTATTAGCATTTTGAAGACCACTGATAACTATACTGACCCCCAAAAGTTAGACCTAAAATCTAACCTTTGGGGGTTAATTTTTTAATACTGGCTCAGCCTATTGGCTGCATAAAAATAGCGAGGATAGCCTAAACTATCTCGCTATTAAAGACTATCTTTTAAGGTCCCAAAAGGCGAAGGGTTCTTTACTGTTTCCCGGCGAATTTTCTTAGTATTGTTAAAATTTCTTTTCCTTTACTCATTACAAGCATATGCCCACAGCCATCAACCGGATATAGCGTGCCATCCGGTACTTGTGAGTGGATATATTGGGCTGCCCCCTCTTCATATATGGAGCCGGGACGAGAATAGATAATTGCTAAGGGTATATTGATATTTTTCAGATCTTCTCTGTAATCATTGTCCAGCATCTGTTCCCAGAAATCAGCTAACATCCCATATTGGGATTTTTTGGCTACGAAGCGAGACATTAATTTATAAATAAATTTGCCTTTATAGTCTCTTACTTCGTCAGGATGATGGGTTCCTATGACCTGACCGAAAAAGAAACCGCCAAATTCAGGGAAATTTTCACGCATAATGCCTTTATCTCTTTCGTAATGTTCTAGCAGATAATGACCTTGATATAGCCCGTGCTTCCAATCGGCATCGTTAAGGAGTTTCGGTGACATATCTATAATAGCCGCTTTACTTAAATGGAGGGAGCCATAATCGCGTACATACTGGAACAACACATGGGCACCCATGCTATAGCCAACAAATATGACGTCCTCCAGTTCCAAATATTCAATTAAATCCTTTAGGTCCGCTGCCACCTGTTTTAGAGTATAGGGGCCGTTAGATATTGTTTTGCCATGGCCACGGTGATCCATCCAGACAACACGATGAGTCTTGATCAGCTCTTTGCCAATCTTGGCGAAATCAGTTCCTTTACTACACCAACCATGAACAAATAAATATGTTGACTTATTGTCTCTCCCCTCGTCGACATAATTAATTTTGCTTCCATCCGAAGTAGTGAAAGTCTTTTCTTTGTAAAAAGCCAACACTGTCTCCCCCTTCAATTATAGTCTTATCTTGTATTACTTTTACTTTTCCTGTAATATATATTCTCTTTCAAAATATTAAAACCTTTATAGAATTAGGGGTATTTCAGTATTGGAGGAGGGAGCTTTTTTGTAATTTGTCTTAACTGGGCAAATTATCTTAACCCAGGGAATTCGTTTTGTCGTAAAGCTTCATAGACTACTATCGCCACCGAATTGCTTAAGTTTAATGAGCGGGCCTCATTCTTCATAGGGATACGGAAAGTCTGTTGGGGATATTTATTTAATAACCATTCCGGTAAACCCTTCGTCTCTTTGCCAAAAACCAAATAGGAACCAGGCTCAATGCTGACTTGAGCATAGTGTCTAGCTCCTTTGGTTGTGGCCAGATATAGCTTGGCCGGATCTACCTTATCTAAAAATTCCTCTAAACTATGGTAAAGATGAATATCTAAGAGATGCCAATAATCCAGACCTGCCCTTTTAAGGTGCTTATCATCAATAGAGAAGCCCAAGGGTTCGACTAGATGCAAGCTGCAACCCGTTACGGCACAAGTCCTGGCTATATTACCTGTATTGGCCGGAATTTCCGGCTCGACGAGCACAATATTGAACATTACTCTACTCACCTATCCTCTACCTGATTAATTCCTGCCAAAGACGTTCAGGCAAAATGTCCTTCAGCTTAATTGCAGAATAGTTGTCCCTGCCTGTCCATTTATTCTGTGGCCAATCTTCGGGATCAACAGCTGGTTCAAAGGCTTCATGGCAGGGAAGCTTTTCTGGATTCTCAGCTTCAGCCAGCATCAGTCTCACCAGCTCGTCCATGCCGGTATTGATTACCGTTTCCCGCAGCTTCCTGGCTCGTGGGGATAAGGGTGTACAGATATAAGTATGGCAAACTAAAGGTCTGGCAGCATAATTCAGACATTTGCCGGTAACCAGATTCAAGAATAAACAAGAATCCTGAGCATTATGAGCTAAGGAAATGTCCAACACCGGACCGTTAATACTTACATAACAATAGCGCCGCAAAAAATCATTCAGCCCCAAGTCCGGAGCAACAGCTTTCTTCAAGGTAAACACATCAATACTAGTCAAGGGTATTCGTTCCTGGCAACAGGTATCGCACCCCTCACAGTCAGTAGTAGTCGACCTCAATCGTTGATACTGACCATTCAAGATATAGGAATCTAAGGCTTGATAATAATCTTCAATCGTTGCCTCAGCACTATTAATTTGCACATCAAGACCAATGCTATTCCCTTTTTGATAAGGCTTAATAATCACAGGTTCTAAAGACATCAGCTCACCCCTATCGCTAGACAGCTTGGTTTTGGGCCATTATAACCCGATTTCTAACCAATAAAACAGTATAAATACCTGCCGGTATAAGTATTAGAGAACTAAGATAAAGGGCATTCATAACCCCGAAGCTATCAGCCCAAAAGCCGGTCAGATAAGTACCTAACCCTCCGATTCCGAAAGCAAAGCCCATAGTCAATCCCGAGGCTAATCCTGCTCTTTTCGGCATGAGATTTTGAGCCATCACAATTGTTATGGGAGTAGAACCAATTAAGACAAAACCAAAGGCCGCTATTAATACAGCCAGCCAGATATTATTAGCCATAGGCAGTAAAGGCAAGAGAAGAAGACTGGCAGCAAAGGAGCTTAAGAGCAGAAGCTTCGCTCCAAAACGAGGGTACAAATAGCCAAATACAAAACCGCCAGCAGTCCCTGCCAACAAGAAAAGGCTTAAATATAAGCCTGCAAGTCGTCCATCCATCCCCCTGCCGAGCATCCAAACCGGGAAGAAAATAGTACAGGCTGAGATTAACCAAGAGCGACATGCCACAATTATATTAATAAATATCAAAGGCTTAATGTTTTGCTGAGGAACCTTATTGGTTTCATCAGCAGAAGCTTCGCTCATCATAAGCTCCTCTTTGGACATAAACCTTTCTCCAGAGGCTACCTCCACTTTTCCTTCGTTAGAACGAGGTTTACTAAATTGTCGAACTACTATTAAAAGGACTAGCCATAAAATGCTAGGGACTATTGTATAGCTTAAACCCTTCAATCCCCAAGCAGCTATAATTAGAGCAGTAATGACCGGAGAAAAGGCAAAGCCTAGGCTACCCATACCGCTATAAACTGAGACTTTCAAGGCCTGTTCCGAGCCTGCTCCTTCAATTGACTTACTAGCCCCCAAAGGATGATACAGACTAGCACCAATACCGGCAACAGTCACGAAGACAGCAAAAGCTAGATAATTACCGGCCAAATAAATAAAGCTCATCGGCACAGCCATTATAGCCAGGGCAATCCCCAGCAAACTATACCTAGACTTTTTATCAAGTAAATACCCAAAGAACGGCTGTAATAGGTTGCCTGTTAAAGATTGTACAGAAACAATAAGGGCCAACTGAGAGTTGCTTAACCCCCAAAGGCCACTAATAAGCGGTAAAATCGTCGGAAGCATATTAGCATAATAATCTACCCAGAAGTGTCCTCCTGCCAATACAAATGTCCTAGCCCAACCCTTGTTTTTCAAGTCGATCACCTATGATGTCATTTTTTCTTACTTAACTTATTATACACGAGTTGTGCCGAGCAGCAAGCTGAAAATATGAGCGGCACTAAGAAATTCTCAGTGCCGTTTACTATTGTTCCAGAGTTTCATAAAGTAAAAAGCAATAAAGCTGGTTAAAAACTGAGGTAACATTTCACATTATTTGCTAATCAACTTGCTTATACTTGATTTTTGTAATTTTGTATTCAATAATATCCTAATATTAAATCCTGACTTTCCATAACTTAACCTATACCAATAGTAATTTATGTACTCAATCATTCCGAAAAAAAATACTACAATAGCAATTATTAAGTCTTTATCGCTACTATTAACAACAGGTATTAACACACTTATCGCCACTAATATAATCATATTTAACCGTCTTAAAAACCTGAGTAAACTTTTACCATTATGGCCAGATTGTTCTTTTCTCATTATCAACAGGTATCTATAAAACCAATACATACTTCCTTGTAATAATATAAGTATAAGATATGAAAATGCTATGAAACTTGCCATTCCAAGCTTTAATGATCTATATAAAAAAATAAAAGTACATAAAGCTGCAAATTCCCCTATCGCTAAGTATAATAACTGTTTCTTTACCCTATTCAACTTATCACCTCTACAAGTTGGCTCAACAGCTGCTACACTTAATTAACTACGATTATTTTTCTGTACCATGGGCGGCGTTCCTCAGCCTTGAGTGCTGGAGGCTAATCTGCGCAACTCTTCTCCTGCAGTAGTCAACTTCTTGGTCATTTCAACAATCTCCCTTACTGATAAAGCTTGCTGATCAGCTAAGGCCGTAATTTCCTCAGTACTAGCTGCTGATTCCTCTGTACCTGCCGCTATACTTTCCACAGATTCAACTACTTCATCCATAGAGGCTAGCACTTCTTCCAATATAGAAGAAATCTCTTGAATTGCTGAATTAATTTGCCCCGAACCATGCTCTATTTTTTGGAACATCTCCTCTGTTTTACTTGCCGCCTGGTTTTGCTCAGCACTGAGAGCATCAGCTTTTTCTATTCCCTTAACCGCCTGATCCATACTTCGTTGAATCTCAATAATAATTTCTGCTATATCTTCTGCAGCACGGCCTGAACCATCCGCTAGGCTCTTCACTTCTTCAGCAACCACCGCAAATCCCCGGCCAGCTTCTCCTGCCCGAGCTGCTTCAATGGCTGCATTTAGAGCCAATAGGTTTGTTTGATCAGCAATAGATTTGATTACTTGCACAATTTCTCCTATTTGTATAGATTTACTGCTTAAGCTCTGAACTGACTCACTAACTGCCTTTTGTGCCTTATTAGTTTGGGATAGACAGCTAATCTGTTCATTTAAGGCCGATAATCCATCTGTAACGATTAGTTTGAATTGATCAGATTGATTAGTTACCTTTTCAGCGTTTTCACTAGCAGAAGATAATGCCAGGGATATTTGCTTAGCTGCTTCATTAGTCTTATTTGTATAAACGGCTTCTTCCGTTATTGCCTTAGCTAGATTCTCCACACTAGCCGCAACCTGTTCTGCTGCTTCTCCTGTGGCATCAGCAGAGGATAGCAGGACTTTTGCGGAATCCGCTATCAATTGGGCTTGGTTCACAACTCCCTCACTGACCTCTTTCAAGCTCTCCGTAGTCTCAATTGCAGTCTTCAATAGCTTGGATGCTATTTTAGCCACAAATGCAGCAGCAACTCCCGTACCAAGAAAGCATAAATTGCGTAGAATTATTTCATTTACTAACACATCGCCCCTGGTTACTACTAACAATGTATGCATAACAAACACTACTATCAAAGCAAAAATTGACAGCCCAAAGTCAAGATATAACAAGGCTAAGACCATTACTGAATAGAAAGCTGCAAAAATATCTTGACTAGCTGTCAAGGACAAACACAATAGCAGCATCACCACTCCATATACAAATATAGTCAAATATTTGCTCCATTTATGATGGCCAAACTTTTTAATAACCAGAAACTCTCCAACTATGAGAGGTAATATAATACTTAACTCCTTTGCTATGACGGTCCAAGTTAAATTATGGGAGGCTTTCCCAGTTATGATCATCGCCATCATTCCCAGATTGGCAATCGCTACAATTATCAGTGTTACCAGTAATACTCTCTTATGACCTTCCATCATGTTTCTCTGTAGCATGTTGTTTTCCAACTAAATCCACGACCTCTCTATAAATTATACTGGATACAGATAGGTAAATTCTCTCTAAATAACAATTTTTCCTGCTAATTATTGTATAATGTGGTGTGTTATTAAATTTTTGTCTAATTATATACAAAAAAGCGTAGCAAACACTGGGATTGCTGCGCTTTTTTTGTACTGCATATAAAGTTTTATCATAGTCCACTATTCCAAAATTACTACACCATCTTCTCCGTCTATTTCAGTGAGCATGACATTAATTAGTTCTTTATGAGAAGTAGGAACATTTTTCCCTATGTAATCCGCTCTAATTGGAAGCTCCCGGTGCCCTCTATCTACCAGAACAGCTAACTGAATACTCTTAGGTCTTCCTAAATCTATAATGGCATCCAAGGCCGCCCGCACCGTTCTTCCTGTATAAAGCACATCATCTACTAGGATAATTTTTTTATCTGTGACAGAGGTCTGTATATCTGTTCCGTGCAAGATAGGCTGATCTGCCAAAGCCGTAAGATCATCACGATAGAGAGTAATATCCAGCTTGCCTACCAAAAGCTGAGTGTCCTCAATCTCTTTGATTAGCTCTGCCAAACGCTCAGCTAGGGGCACGCCTCTCCGTCTAATACCCACCAGCATAAGATCCTCTGTTCCTTTGTTCTTCTCCACAATCTCATGAGCAATCCTCTTCAATGAACGACGAATTCCATCAGAATCAAGAATTTGGGCTTTCACTGTTCTCTCCATTTCCACTCACCTTTTCTGCAAAATTATAGGTACTGCCTAATTTCTTTAAAGCCTGTAGAAAATTATCAGGCGGCGGTGCGCTAAATTCTAAAAGCTCCTTAGTTCGAGGGTGGGTAAAAGCAAGAGCCATCGCATGTAAAGCTTGACCCTTAAAACCCAATTTAGCAGCCTTCTTGGGACCGTATTTGGGATCTCCTGCCAACGGATGATTAAGATAGGCCATATGCACCCGGATTTGATGAGTCCGACCCGTCTCTAGTTGACATTCCAGCAAGGTAAAATCATTAAGACGCTCTAAGACACGATAGTGAGTAACTGCATGCTTACTGTTGCTTGTTACCACAGCCATCCTCTGTCTATCCCTGCTATGACGTCCTATTGGCGCTTCAACAACACCACCAGGTTCCATCATTACTCCATGTACCAAGGCTAGATAAACACGCTTTACCGTATATTTCTTAAGCTGTAAGGCCAACTCCTGATGCGCCAAATTACTCTTAGCCACAATAAGAAGACCTGAGGTATCCTTATCAATTCGATGGACAATGCCTTGTCGTAATTCCCCATTAACATCAGATAATTGATCACAATGATAAAGTAAAGCATTCACTAATGTTCCCCGAGATATCCCGGCAGCCGGATGAACTACCATGCCTTGAGCTTTATTCACTACCAGCAGATCCTTATCCTCATAGATGATATCTAAAGGAATATTCTCTGGCTCTATCTTTTGGTACTTAGTTTCAGGAAGTTGATAGCTTATCAGATCGCCTAAGCGCACTTTATAATTGGCTTTGGCCGGACGGCCATTAACCTGTACCCCTTGTTCCTCGATCAGCTTTTGAATCTGGGAGCGGCTGACATTGCCGATTAGTTGCGTAACTAATAAATCCAAACGCAAATCTGTTTGCTCTGCCTCTACTGTATATTTAGATTGAACCATATATTACTCCTGTTTTTCCATCAATATAATTCGCCAAGCCAGGATAATCACCCCGACTACTACACCCACATCAGCTACATTAAATATAAAGCTCCATATACCACGGAAATCAAAAAAATCAACTACTAATCCGGTTTGTATTCGATCAAGAAGATTGCCCAGAGCTCCACCTATAATCAAGCCTAAGGAGACCAGCAGCCATTTATTATTTCTAGCCATAGTATAAGCCAGATAAATCAAGAAGACTAAAATGACGATAGTTACAAGTATTAATGGCCAAGTCCGGTTTTTCAAGATCCCAAAAGCTGCACCGGAATTTTCAATATATGTTAGATGGAAAAAATCTTGAATCACCGGAATAGTCTGACCCGGTTCCATATTAGTCTTAACTAGGTACTTAGTAAATCGATCTAAAAGGAAAATAATGATTGCTGTAAGCCATAAAATTATCATCTTATCTCTCCATAATCTGGTATTAGCTTGTAGATCTTTATCTTAACATAACCTGAGCCTTAGGACAATCGGACTTATATAGATGTGCCCATCTTATCATTTACTATTTGCATTAATTCGGCAATAAAATCTCCAATCAGAGGTAAATTGAGCATTACTAATTGACGTAAAAAGATTATTACTAAAGCCCCTAGGATAGTAAACCCTATAGCCATGCCTAGGCCTCGAGCTATACCGGCAATAAAATTCGTCACCAGCATCTTCTTCGTATTATGCAGATAATCCACATATTCGGCCAGCTTCATTTTTTCCATAGCTAGAGCTAATTCATCAATCTTACGGGCTAACAGGCCTTTTTCCTGTCCAAGCATGCACTATCACTCTCCCTAAGCTATAGTATTACCACTAGAACATGAAAAAAGCTGCCGGATTTTAATCTCGACAAGCAGCTTTTTTACATATCACCCAATACCTCAGGGTTTCTTCTTTTTTTAAGCCTCTTGTCAATATGCCAAGGGCTTTTTAAGTCATGTCAGACTTAATCTATCAAGGCTAATTTGTCAAGGACTGAATCGGAGCCGGGATTCTTCCGCCTCTTTTCACAAAGTCCTCGGCACTATGTTGTTGCACAGGCATAATCGGCGCTGTACCCCACAGGCCGCCAAATTCTAAGCTATCTCCTACAGTTTTGCCCGGTACAGGAATAATTCTCACAGCAGTAGTCTTCTTATTGATCATACCGATAGCCGCTTCATCAGCAATAATAGCTGCGATAGTTTCCGCAGTAGTATCCCCGGGTACTGCAATCATATCTAGACCAACGGAGCATACGCAGGTCATAGCCTCCAGCTTGTCCAAGCTTAAGGTACCTTCTTCAACGGCACGAATCATTCCAGCGTCCTCACTGACTGGAATAAAGGCTCCACTTAATCCCCCTACATAGGAAGAAGCCATAGCACCGCCTTTTTTAACCGCATCGTTAAGTAAAGCCAGGGCAGCAGTAGTCCCGTGGCTGCCAACCTTCTCCAAGCCCATGGCCTGCAGAATGTCTGCCACACTATCTCCAACAGCAGGTGTAGGAGCCAAGGATAAATCTACAATGCCAAAGGGTATTCCTAGACGCCGAGCAGCCTCCCGACCTACTAATTCACCCATTCTAGTAACCTTAAAGGCAGTATTTTTGATCACAGTAGCCAGGGTACCGAAGTCAACCCCCGGATTATTCTTTACAGCGTTCAGAACTACCCCCGGTCCACTTACTCCTACATTGATCACACATTCTGGCTCACCAGTACCATGGAAAGCCCCGGCCATAAAAGGATTGTCTTCCGGTACATTACAAAAGACTACTAGCTTAGCACATCCGAAAGCACCGGAGTCTTTAGTCAGTTCAGCAGTTTCCTTGATTATTTTGCCCATCTGATAGACAGCATCCATATTGATACCGGCCTTAGTAGTACCGATATTTACTGAAGAGCAAACCCGTTCTGTCTCCGCCAGAGCTTGGGGAATTGCCCGCAGCAGGTTCTCGTCTCCTTTGGTAAAACCCTTATGTACCAAGGCCGAAAAACCACCTATAAAATTAACCCCTACTTCTTGGGCCGCCCTATCCAGAGCCACAGCCAGAGCTAGATAATCATTATCCTCACAGGATTCCCCTACAAGGGCGATGGGCGTTACTGCAATTCTCTTATTAATAATCGGAATCCCGTATTCTCGCGAGATATCCTCACCAGTTTGCACTAATTTTTCAGCCTGCTTGGTAATCTTGTCATATATTTTGCGAGCAGTAGCCTCAATAGTGTTGGCAGCACAATCCCGCAGACTGATACCCATAGTAATAGTACGGATATCCAGGTTTTCCGTTTGAATCATCCTGATAGTTTCGATTATTTCTGCTGGCGAATAAGATAAGGTCATGTTACTACCCTCCTATATACGATGCATGAATTTAAAAATATCTTCATGCTGGGCGTTGATTTGAACTCCGATTTCTTCACCCTTATCTTTTAAGAGAGACTGTAGCTCTTGCAAGCTTACCTTACAGTCAGCAATATCAACGATCATAATCATTGTAAAAAAGTCTCCCAGAATAGTCTGGCTAATATCCATGATATTGGCGTTATATTCAGCTAAGGTATTGGAAACTGCAGCAATGATCCCTACCTTGTCCACTCCCATAACGCTTACAATAACCCTTTCCAGGGCATTTTCGGTAATCTTATTTTCCATGTTCAGTTCCTACCTCCCACAATAATTAGGCAATGTCATGGTGCTATTATAACAGTTTTCGGCAAATACTCCAGCCCTTTTTATATAAATGCCAAACTAAAAGCAGCAGCGTAAAAGTCTTTACAAATATCATGTAAGTTATCTAAATCATTTTTATTAAAGCAAGCTAAATTATCAAAACCTTGCCCACTCAGCACTAAAATCAAGTGACAATCACTGCTGAGGAAAGTCTTGAAATGCATTCCATCAGTAACAAAAAAACTCATCGAGAGATCTAACTCATGGGAGAAAGCAAATTGTGTTAAATCATCTTCTCTCGGCACGAAATTTTGGACAGGCAAGGACTTATCCTTTAATAGAGATAAAAACTTCTTATACTCCCGACGTTCTTCGGATACTAAGACCAGAAAATAACCCCTGCGATGTAAGAAACGTAAAGCAGGCAGAGTTTGAGTATAAAGTTCAATTTCATCCCTATCCGTAAAATCCTGGGCAAAAACTGTCCCCCTGCCTGAGAAAAAAACGGCTCTTTGCATAGCTTAGCCCACCCCCGTCCCTGTATGTAATATATGAAGGGACTAAAGGGTTAGTGCATATTCTCAACATGATTCTGCAAGGAGTTGAATAGGATATAGTATTCCCCCTCAACAAAGATCCTACATTACGAAAGATTACGGAGGAGACTATGTTCAGAATTATCCTTAGAAAGATGCTCACCCAGGCATTTCTCTTTCTTTTCCTTCTTACCATCTGGTGGAGGGTAGAATATCAGGATTATATTACTACCGCCGGTAAAGTCAGCGGCCCCATACCCGTCTTTCCTAAGATGCAAATAGAGATGTTAAAATCTCCCGATCCTAAAAATGTAACTGCTGCATTGGAAGAAACGGCTCGCAGCTTAATTAACTACCTAGAACCGGAACTAGCCAAGGAATTCTGGGATTGCAGATTTCTATTTGTTGATTTATTACCGGGAGAGCCTCAGGAATTAGTTGTTTCTCTGAGCTTAGCCCCAGATCGCGGTGTCTTGGTACTCTTACAACAGCAGAATAATCATTACACTCTCCTTTACTATCTGAATAACCTGCTACCCCTAACTAAGCTGGAAAAATTCCCTTTACCCTCCGGCTCAGAAGTTCTGGTCACTCGGGAAGAGCATGAGGAAAGAACCGGCTCCTTTAGTGAATCCCATTTAATTAAGCTCTGGACCTGGAAAGATCAAACCTTACAAGTAGTCTGGAATGACAATTCCTTTTGGGAAGTTAATTGGCTCAATACTTGGCAGGACCCCCAAAGCAAATCCCTGAAATGGTATAAATTAACCCAGGAAGCAGGTATAAGCTATCAGCCCCAGCCTCAGCCTACTATTATCGTCCAGTCTCAGCAAAGTTATGCCGAATGTCCTACAGAAAAAATTGTGTTACCACCAGCAGAAAACTTCCAGCAACTAAATCAACGTAGGTTCAATCAGTCCTATCTCTGGAATGAGGAATGGCAGCGTTTTATTATTAAAACAGCTACCATACCGGCTCAAGACAATAGACCGGCTCAAAAAGTAGCTGTCTTAAAAGATTTGGAGCTGCATTTAGAATCCCTAGCTGATAACCAACCCCAATATGAAGTTATCGGCACAGACGGAAAAATCTTTCTGATCGATAAAAGTCAGGTCAGATTAGACCTATAAAACTACTTGGTGGCGGCAGACTCTCCGGCAACATAACCGGTGGAAAAAGCCGCCTGTAAATTATAACCGCCGGTAAAGCCATCAATATCTAGTACTTCCCCGGCAAAATATAGTCCAGGGAGCAGTTTTGATTCCATAGTCCGAGGATCCACCTCTTTTAAGGATACGCCCCCCGCCGTCACAATGGCCTCCGCCAAGGAACGAGGCCCACTAACAGTTAACTTTAGGGCCTGCAAGGTTTTCAGTAGATCCATTCTTTCTTGTTTGGTAATCTGATGGACAAACTTCTCAGGAGATACCCCGCTTTGCTCAATTACGATAGGAATTAGATTCTTCGGCAGCAGATCATCGAGGGCGTTTTTTAATTGTTTACGTTGATACTTCTGAAAATCCCTTTGGAGCCTGAGATCTAATTTTTCTTCAGACAAAGCAGGCTTAAGATTAATATACAAAGTTAGCTCTAGACCGGTGCTGCTAACTACGTAACGGCTGAGAGTAAGAATAATCGGACCTGAAACTCCAAAATGGGTGAAAAGCATTTCACCGAACTCTTGCCCTAAAAGTTTTTCCCCTTTATAGAGGCTAACTTCCACATTTTTCAGGGCTAAGCCTTGAATATCCTTAACCCAGCTTTCCCGGGTATTTAAAGGAACCAAGGCTGGTCTTGGCGGTACCACAGAGTGGCCCACCTCTTTAGCCCAGAGATAACCGTCACCGGTTGAGCCTGTACCGGGATACGATTTCCCTCCCGTAGCAACAATAACCCTTTGGGCAGGCAGAAAATCGTCCGCCGTTTTTACTCCGATAAGCTGACCTTCTTCAACAACCAGCCCTGTAATATTTTTATTGAGCTGTATAAGGGCTCCGTTTTTTACAGCATAATTTTGCAAGGCCTTGACAATATCAGCAGCCTTATCAGAAACAGGGAAAATCCTGCCACCACGTTCCACCTTTAAAGCCACACCCTGAGCCTTCAAGAGGTCCTCTAGTTCCTGATTGAAAAACTTACTAAAAGCACTGAACAAAAAACGTCCGTTGCCAGAGAAATTCTCTATGAATTTATTAATATCACCTGCATTAGTAACATTACAGCGACCTTTTCCGGTGATTAAGAGCTTACGCCCCACCATTTTGTTCTTTTCCAAGAGAACTACATTGGCCCCTAACTCAGCAGCCCTCCCAGCTGCTAATAGCCCTGCTGCTCCCCCGCCAATAACGAGTACTTTCTGGTCGGCCATGCCTAGCCTCCTAGTCTTTTATTACATTATCACAACGGTGACACAAGGTAGGATGTTCAGCAGATTCACCGACGGTCTCCGAGTAGATCCAACAGCGCTCACATTTTTCACCGGGAGCCTTAGATACGTCTACAGCCAAGCCTGGCAAATCCTCACTGCGGAAAACTTGCTCCCCTGCCTCTTCCTCTGTTTTCAAGACTACGGAAGAGGTAATAAAGTAGTTAGCTAGATCTTTAACTATAGATTGTAAGAATTCCAGCCATTCCGAATTAGCATAGAGGGTAACTTGAGCATCTAGGGAATGACCAATAACCTTATTACGTCTAGCTTCCTCCAAAGGTTTAGCCACAAAGTTACGGACTGTCAGGATTTTATCCCACTTTGTTTCTAACTGCTGATCTATAAACTCCGGATGGAATTCAGGCCAACCGGCCAACTGTACCGAAGCCACTTTATCCTGTTCCGGCAGATACTGCCATACTTCCTCTGTAGTAAAAGCTAAGATAGGTACTAACATCTTCACCAAAGCTGTCAAAATCTCCAGGGAAACTGTCTGGGCACTACGCCTTAAAAGAGAGTCCTTCTTTTCTGTATAGAGCCTATCTTTAACAATATCCATGTAGATGGAGCTCATCTCCACACTGCAGAAGTTATGAATACTGTGGTAGACCAGATGGAACTCATAGTTTTCATAAGCATCTGTAACCTTCTTGATTAGCTGTTGCAACTTGAGTAAAGCCCATTTGTCTATTTCAACCATGTCCTCATAGCCAACCTTATCCTTGGAGGAATCAAAATCATACAGATTGCCTAAGAGGTAACGGCAGGTATTGCGTATCTTCCGATAGGATTCGGAAACCTGTTTCAGGATATTAGGGGAAACTGCCACATCATTACGATAATCTGCAGAAGAAACCCACAAGCGCAGAATATCTGCCCCCATCTGTTTAATGACATCTAAAGGATCAATACCATTGCCCGCTGATTTAGACATCTTCCGGCCCTTCTCATCCACCAAAAAGCCGTGAGTTAAGACAGCTTTATAAGGAGCTTTACCCCGCACTGCTACTGAGGTGGAAAGGGAGGAGTTAAACCAACCTCTATGCTGATCACTGCCCTCCAGATAGAGATCTGCCGGCCAACGCAATTCTGGCCTTTTATCCAGTACTGCCAGATGGCTAGAGCCTGAATCAAACCAAACATCCATGATGTCCTTTTCCTTATAGAACTCCTTACAGCCACATTCAGGACAAGTTAAGCCTTCGGGAATTAGATCCTTGGCTTCCTTGGCCCACCAAATATCAGAACCATGCTCAGCAAACAGTTGCTGCAAATGGCTGATTGTTTCGTCGTTGATAATCTCTTTATTACAATCCTTACAGTAAAAGATGGGAATGGGCACACCCCAGGTCCGTTGCCTGGAAATACACCAGTCTCCACGCTCAGCAATCATATTATAAATACGATCCTTACCCCAAGCAGGAATCCACTGAACATCATTCTCAATGGCCTGCAAAGCATCTTGGCGGAAACCGTCAATAGAAGCAAACCACTGCTCAGTAGCCCGATACATAATCGGTTTCTTACACCGCCAACAATGGGGATATTGGTGCTTGATAAAGCCTAAGGACAACAATTTATCCTCTTCCTGTAAATCAGCGGTAATAACCTTATTAGCAGCATCAACAAAAAGCCCTTCGTATTTGCCGGCTTCCTTCGTAAATTTACCGGCGTTATCAACGGGGGATATAACCTCCAAATTATATTTCTTTCCAACCTCAAAGTCATCAAGACCATGACCAGGGGCAGTATGAACACAACCTGTACCTTGTTCTGTGGTAACGTGTTCACCAAGAATAACTAAGGATTCTCTCTCTAGGAGAGGATGGCGGCAGACGATACCTTCTAAGTCCTTTCCAAGATAACTAGCTTCCACGGAAGCCGTTAGACCCTGGTATTCCTCCTGCTGCTGCAACATTTCCAGAAAAGAATCCTGAAGATCCTTCACCACAACATATTTCTCTTCTCCCACCTTAAGGAGATTATATTCCAACTCCGGATGGAGGCAGATACCCATATTAGCTGGGATAGTCCAGGGAGTAGTGGTCCAGATTACAAAGAAGGTATTCTCCTCAGGTAGTAAACCCTTAGCCTTTATAACCGGGAATTTAACATAAATTGAAGGTGATTTTTTCTCAGCATATTCAATCTCAGCCTCAGCCAAAGCTGTCTCACAATGGGGACACCAATAAACAGGCTTTAATCCTTTATAGATATAGCCCTTTTTGGCCATTTCGCCAAAAACACCAATTTCCACAGCTTCAAATTTAGGATCCAAGGTAATATAAGGATTATCCCAATCTCCTCTGACACCCAATCTCTTAAACTGCTTCCGCTGCAAATCCACATACTTTAAGGCATAATCCCTACAATAACGGCGGAATTCCAAGGGATCTGTATCATGCCTATTTAGGCCTAAGGCTTTAATAGCCTGCTGCTCAATAGGCAGACCATGGGTATCCCAGCCAGGAACATAAGGTGAATCATAGCCTTTTTGAGTACGGTATTTGACAATAATATCTTTCAAAACCTTATTTAAAGTATGCCCCAAATGGATATTGCCATTGGCAAAAGGAGGCCCATCATGCAGGATAAACTGAGGCTTTCCACGATTGGCTTCCTGGACCATATTATAGATGTCCATTTCCTCCCATTTAGCCAGGATTTCCGGCTCCTTCTTAGGTAAATTGCCCCTCATAGGAAAATCAGTTTGTGGTAGATTTAAGCTTTCATTGTACTTATTTTCTTTTGTCACTTGATTGTCACCTCATCTAAAAAATAAAGAATAGCAGATTAATAGGAATTCCCGTTTCTTTGTAAAAAAAAAGCCCTCATCCCAATGGGACGAGAGTTTTTCTCCCGTGGTACCACCCAAATAGCCTAACTTATATAAACAGCTAGGCCACTTATTACTAAAAACCGGATAACGACGGTTAAACGGTGACACTTACTAGTCTTCAGCGCCACGACTCTGGAGTGATCTTCGCCTCCCCTTGCCACTCGGCTTACACCCTCCCGAGTTCGCTTTAAGGCTTAAGACCGGAGGTTACTTGCTCCTTCAGCGTCTTTACTTACATTTTCCTTTGTTAAGTATATGCAACTCCAAGTCAATTGTCAAATAGGACATTAAAGCCCTAGCTTCGCTATAATTTCATCCTGGCTCAGGCCCTCTACCCTGATTAATTTGTTGCGGCTGGTTTGACCGCTGATTATCTGTATGCGGCTGATAGCCAGTCCGAATAAATCAGCTAGGTAACGTTGACAGGCCTCATTAGCTGCTCCATCTACCGGTGGGGCAGTTAATTTTAGCTTGATAGCATCCCCATGAATGCCACAAACCTGGTTCTTAGACGAACGCGGCTGTACCTTTATTCTGAATTGTACTCCGCCCTCAATTTCCTGAATCATCTTGGTTGACATTTAGTTGTTCCCCTTGTGGCTCAATATGTTCCGCCTTATCCAGCAGCAAGCCATTTTCTAAGGCTTCCAGTTGGCTTCTTAAAAAGGCTTTTAGCTTAAGCATCATCTGCTGCTCAAATACCCTAATACTCTCTAACTTCCTGGTACTTTCGATTACTTGTTCATCTGCACCAGCAATTATCTGTTCCGCTTTTTTCTTGGCCTCCCAGATAATCAGCTCCGCTTCTTTTTCCGCATTTCTTTTAGCTTCTTCCGCCATTTTTTGGGCTAAGACCATAGTACTTTGGAGAGTTTCCTCCATTTCCTTATAACGGCCCAGGTTTTCCTTCTGATATTCTATCTGCTCTTTTAAATCCAGATTCTCTTTATATAAGGATTCAAATTCCTTGATCACCTCATCAAGAAATTCATCTACCTCATCTACATCATAACCCCGGAGACCTTTACGAAATTCTTTATTGTGAATATCCAAAGGAGTAAGCAACAAGGGTCACCTCCACTCTTAGTAATCAAAGCCACAACTAGATCGACAACATTAATCCTTACATCAATATCAGTAATACTCTTATAATTACCCATTCTATCAGCTGTAAGATAATCAAAGCAACTAATGGAGAAAAATCTATCCCTATTGGATAATGGTTGAGATAACGTCTTAATATACGCCGGATAGGGCCAATTAACAGCTCCGTAACCTCATAGATAAAGCTAATCACAGAGTTTGTAGGATTGTGGGGAAGCCAAGACAGGAAGACTCTAATTAAAATCATTATGTAATAAACCTTAAATAAAGATTGGACAACATATATTAACCGATACAAAAAACCCACGCTCCTAGTTACATTTCCCCTGCTCTCTTAGAGGCAGCCAGAACCGCCTCCATAACAACACCCCTTAAACCACTTTTTTCTAACTCTAACAAGCCATATATCGTTGTGCCAGCCGGCGAGGTAACCTTGTCTTTTAGCTTAGCCGGATGCTCCTTAGTCTCACTGACCATTTGAGCTGTACCTCTTACAGTCTCCACAGCTAATTCTAAAGCTACATCTCGTGGTAAGCCGGCCAGAACTCCTGCATCACTTAAAGCCTCAATAAAAAGATAAACATAAGCCGGACCGCTTCCAGAAAGACCTGTAACGGCATTAAGTAGCTTCTCAGGTAAAACATTAACGCTACCTACTGCCCGGAATATACTCTGAGCCTTAGCTAAATCTTGATCCGTAGCCTTGCTACCAGCAGCTAATACTGTGGTTCCTGCTCCTACTAAGGCCGGGGTATTAGGCATCACCCGGACAACTCTGCTTCCGGCTGACAAATATTTTTCTATAGTGGCGGTAGAAATACCAGCCATAATCGAGATGACCAAATGTTCCTTGGTGCAATGAGGAGCAATTTCCTCCATAAGCTCAGCTAAATTCTGAGGCTTAACTGCCAACACCAATTCAGCACATTTTTTTACTACACTAAGATTATCTTTGCTGACGTTTATTCCTAGGCTCTGCTGCAAATAATCCAGGCGTTCCCCGGATTTATCACTAACGATTATCTGCTTTGTCTCGTAGCCATGAGCTAATAGACCTTTGATTATCGCTTCAGCCATAGCCCCGCCGCCTATGAAGCCGATAGCAGACAATTTAATACCTCCTCAACTCTTCCTGCTCTAATTTGTTGATCCAGGCAAAAACCTCTTTAGGCTGAGTAAGATTAACATCACCGGAAATATCCACATCACTAGGTACAGCAATTATGATGCCTGTACCAATCTTCTGTAAGGTTCCGCCTAAAGCATACGCTACCCCACCTACAAAATCAACAATTCTGCGGGCTAAGTGCATATCCAAACTTTCCACATTGATAATTACAGTCCGTTTATTCTTCAGGTTGTCTGCGATTTGTTGACAGTCGTCAAAAACCATAGGCTCCAACAATACTACCTTCAAAGAGCCTTTTCCGGTGTTCGGATTATTAAGAGCTACAAGATTAGCCCTATTTTTCTTAGGTTTTACTTCAGGAATCTCCTCTTGAAACCGAATTTCTTCTTCATACTCCATTTCATCAAGATCACCAAAACCCAGCAAATCAATAACTTTATTGAAAACTCCCATAATCTACGCCTCCTTTTTAGTCTTTCGACCTTCTAATATTGTCGTGTTCCAAAAATTCCACTGCCAATCCTTATAATTGTAGCTCCTTCTTCAATGGCTACAGGGAAATCATTACTCATTCCCATGGACAATTCCTGCATTATTACATTCGGCAAATTCAGTTCGGCTATCTTATTACTCAATTCCCGCATTTGACGAAAGATAGGCCGCACTTTTTCCGGTTCGTCTGTCCAGGGAGCTATAGTCATTAGTCCATAAATCTTAATTCTCGATAAATTAGAAATTTCCTTGATTACAGGCAAAACTTCTGGAATTTTAAAGCCCTGTTTGCTATCTTCTTCCGCAATATTTACTTGAAGGAGCACTTTTACTTCAGTAATTCCCCTTTTTTCCGCTTGCCTACTGATTTCTTGAGCTAAAGCCAATCTGTCTAAGGAATGAATGTAGGCCACCTCGCCGATGATATCTTTCACTTTGTTGCGTTGTAATGTGCCTATCATATGCCATTCAATATCTTCCGGTAGTTGGTCTTTTTTATGTATTAACTCCTGGACACGATTTTCACCCATAACTTTTAGACCTTGCCTGTATGCTTCCAATATTATATCTGGTGCAAAATTCTTTGATACTGCAACTAACTTAATCTCGGATAAATCTCGGCCCGCTTTCTGACAAGCAGCCTCAATTTGCTTCCTTATATCTGTTATTCTTGCTACTATCTCAGACATTGTTAAATCAGTTCCTTTATTTCATAATTGGTTCTCAGCGACTTAAGATACGCTGTCCTTCTTTTACTAATTTAGGTGTTGTAATAATCCATTGACCCTCTTCTAGTCCCGAAACTACTAGCTGCTGTTCATCTTGGGCTACAATCGTCACCTCTTGCCAAGAAGCACGACCATTTTTTAAGAGATATACCCCAGTAAGCCCTTCCTTTTCAACCAACATAGTAGGCGAAATAACAATACAAGAAGATCTGTCAATGATTATATTTCCCTTTAGTAAACGATATTTTTCTAAATTATTTACCGTAGATATCCTAATTAGTATGTAAGCTTGGCCCTTTTCTTCATAGCTATCGCTAATCTTCCCGTTTATGGGCTCAGCAGCCAAATCATCAAGTTGTAATTCAACCCATTGTCCGACTGTAATTTGCTCAGAAAGGGTCTGGTTAACTTGGCAAAATAGATAACTGGGGCTTAGATTGTCCACGATTTTAAAAAGCAGTTTACCGGCAGTTACTCTTTCGCCTTCATAGGTTATATCCTCTTTGCCCAGCTCAGTTTCTTGTACAGAATGGAATAGATTTGCAAGATCTAAATCTGCCAGAGCTCCAGGGCTACAAATACTCTCTAAGCCATCAACCTGTAAGGAAAAAATTCCGGCTTCTGGTGCTGTTAAAGGAACCCGCGAAGTCGTCTCCAAGCTCGTCCCTTCTGTTTTAGTTAGATAACCAACCACAGCTCCTTTGGGAACCTTTTCCCCTTCCCGAACAGTCAGCTCCAATCTCCCGGGAGACGGTGCACTAACATTATACTCCTGACGCAAAACTAGAAACTCTGTGGCTATAGTTTCTTCGACAGTAGTATTAGTAAGCTGCTGCACATCAACCAATATAGCAGTCAGCATGCTACGCACCACAAAATACATACTCCCTAACAACAAGGCTAAGATAAGAAAAACAAAAATCAGTGCACCACTTCTTTTTCTTTTTCGACGTCGCCTTTCTACTGCCAATGTTCTTCCTCCGTAGTCTTTACCTCTCAACAAATATTCTCTATTAGACTAACATCTCCTGCAAAATTCCAAATAATATCTATCTTAACATCAATACTGCCGCCTGCCTTCCAGCCATTCCCGCCCTATGAGAAAAAAATTCTTCTTGCTGGCAGAAGGTGCAAAGCCCGGCTACAGTAATATTTCCTTCCTTTAGCCCTGCTTCTTTTAATTGCAGGACATTAGCCTCCCAGAGATTTAACTGTCTATGACCTGCCTTACCGGCATAACTCATGAGCTGATTTTCTTTACCGGGAAAGGCTTCCTTGAACTTGGCAATAACCGGTTCATCCACCTCATAGTGACAGGGTCCTACGCTTGGCCCAATTGCCGCTAATAACTGGCTAGGCTCTGTACCATAAGCCTCCTGCATAGCTTTAACTGTTTTAGCGGCAATTCTGGCCACGGTACCCTTCCAACCAGCGTGGCTAATGGCAATGGCCTTCTTAACAGGATCAAGAAATAAAACCGGTACACAATCAGCAAAGAAAGCCATTAAAGCTAAGCCCTTCTCGTTAGTCATTAAAGCATCTGTACCCGGAATAGCACTTACAGAGTCACAGCTACCCTTTCCTCGATGGGCTACATTCACTTTAACAATCTGAGCACCATGTACCTGCTTAGCACTTACCAAATTCTCTGTCTTAATTCCTAATGCTTCTGTAAAGCGCCGACGATTCTCTAAGACATTTTCGGGCTTATCATCAGTCAAGAGACTTAAATTTAGGCTTTCATAGGGCCGGGGGCTAACTCCGCCTTTCCTGCCACTGAAGCCGTTAACAACAAGTCCCGTAGCAGAAAAAGACGGGATCGTGTAATACACTAAATCGTTTGCTGTCTGGCGTAAAAATTTATCCACTGGATTTCCTCCTGTATCATGTGTTGCCATTGCTACTATTTTACCAATTTCCTCTGTAAAAGAAAACTTGAGACTGGCCAGCTAGAAAGCTTGGACCTAAACCCTGTTCATTTAATTTACAAGCTCCATATCCCCACAATAAGAACCTCACCCGTCGACGCCATCGGAGATTGCTGATGGGTAACCGGGAACCTTGTTTTGTTTTATTCATAATAACAAACCGTCTGTGCCTACAAACGGTCTGTTATTATTCTACATTTTATTGAATTTTAGCAACTTCATAGCCCACACCTTCTACTGCTGTTTTAATCATTTCATCTGTTAGATCGTGAGCCAGTTCAATTGTGGCTGTTTTGGCTGTCAGGTCAACCTTGGCTGATTTTACTCCGTCCAGTTCTCTTAAGGCTTCTTCCACATGCCTTACACAATTATGGCAGGTCATGCCTTCAATAAATACGGTTTTAGTCATTGTCCCCATCCTTTCTAATAAAGTTATACAGAGTAGTAATATTAACTTGTCTATTTTACTGCTATGCGACTTTATACTTGTTTGAATTTAGTGTACGGCTTGAATCTCTTAAGCCGTAGAGCATTAGTCACTACCGACACTGAGCTGAAGGCCATAGCTCCAGCTGCAATCATCGGGTTAAGCAGGGGCCCTCCAAATATATAGAGCAAGCCGGCTGCGATGGGTATGCCAGCGGTGTTGTAGGCAAAGGCCCAGAACAAATTTTGCTTGATATTTTTTATGGTCTGCTTGCTTAGCTGTATCGCAGTCGGTACATCCATAAGATCACTTCTCATCAGTACGATATCCGCCGATTCCATTGCTACATCAGTTCCTGAGCCTATGGCAATGCCAATATCGGCCTGAGCCAGAGCAGGAGCATCATTAATACCATCGCCAACCATAGCAACCTTTTTGCCTTCCGTTTGAAGCTTTTTCACCTCATTGGCCTTATCTTGAGGCAATACTTCTGCCAGTACGATATCAATACCTACCTGTCTGGCAATAGCTTCTGCTGTCCTCTTGTTGTCGCCGGTAAGCATGGCTACTTCTATCCCCATATTATGCAATAACTCTATAGCCCTCTTACTGCTAGGCTTAATTACATCAGCTACCGCAATAATCCCGGCCAGTTTATTATCTATGACCACAAACATAGGGGTCTTGCCTTCAGCTGCCAGCCGATCTGATTCCTCTTGTAGTGAAAGCTCTATATTCTTGTCAGCCATAAGCTTTTTATTACCTAGGAGTATATTCTTTCCCTGGATTACTACTTCAATTCCGTGACCTGGTATGGCTGCAAAGTCTTCTGCTGGTAAGAACTCCATATTACTCTCCTTGGCAGCATTGACAATGGCCTCACCCAGGGGATGCTCCGAGCCTTTTTCCGCCGAAGCCGATAGTTGCAAAAGCTCATTTTCACTTACTATATCGGTTGTGATTATATCCGTCACTTGAGGTTTGCCTTCAGTGATAGTTCCTGTCTTATCTAAGACAACCGTCTTAACCTTATGAGCAGTTTCCAGAGCCTCTCCGCCTTTGATCAATACCCCGTGTTCTGCACCTTTTCCTGTCCCGACCATGATAGCCGTTGGAGTTGCCAAACCCAGAGCACATGGGCAAGCGATAACCAGAACCGCTATGAAAATAGTTAAGGAGAAGACAACCGACTGCCCTGAAAGATACCAGGCTATACCGGCTATAATGGCAATGGCCATCACTATGGGCACAAAATAACCTGAGATAATATCTGCCATCTTGGCTATAGGGGCCTTCGTACCCTGAGCATCTTCTACCAGCTTGATAATCTGAGCTAGGGTCGTATCTTTACCTACCTTTGTAGCCTTGAATTTTATGGTACCGTTTTTATTGATACTAGCACCGGTTACCTTGCTACCGATATTTTTCTCCACAGGTATGCTTTCGCCGGTAAGCATAGATTCATCAACTGAGCTTCTTCCTTCAACAACTTCACCGTCTACAGGTATTCTCTCTCCAGGCTTGACAAGAAGAATATCTCCTGTTTCTACTTCCTCAATAGGAATGATCATTTCTTTGCCATCGTGTATGACTGTTGCTGTTTTGGGGGCCAGGCCCATTAATTTTTTAATGGCTTCAGAAGTTTTTCCTTTGGAGACTGCTTCCAGGTATTTGCCCAAGAGAATTAAGGCGATAATAACTCCTGCCGATTCAAAGTATAACTCCATGGCATATTCAGCCTTCCCCTGAACAATCTGGAATATGGCATAGAGCCCATACAGGATGGCCGCACTTGTCCCCACTGCAATCAATGAATCCATATTAGGTTCCAAGTGGAACAGCCTACTAAAACCTACTGTGTAAAACCTGTATCCAGCAATGATTATTGGGATAACTAAGATTAGCTGCCCCAAGGCGAAGTTAAGGGGATATAACTCTGGCCGGATAAATTCCGGAATAGGTAGTCCTAACATATGACCCATGGCAATATAAAACAGCGGTATAGCAAATATTATTGCGATCAGAAACCTGGTCCACAGAGACTTCATTTCCTTTTCTCGGCGATCCCGTTCAAGGTCAACCCGCTTACCTGTTTCAATCTCTAGAGCTTCGTAGCCAGCTTTAGTTATGGCGTCCTTGAGCTGAGAAATCCTCGTACTTGAAGAATCATACACCACCTTGGCTCTTTCAGTAGCGTAGTTGACACTTACTTCTCTTATTCCCGGCAACTTATTTATTGATCTTTCAACTGCTTTAGCACAAGAGGCACAAGTCATACCTGAAATGGGGATAGTAACTTCCCGGATGGTATCAGCTATTTCATCCTGAACACCATATCCAGCCTTTTCGACAGCTTCCTTCACCTGCTGAATATCTATCTTATTCTCATCAAATTCTACATTTAGCGTCTCAGTAGCTAAATTCACATTAGCAAAATGTACTCCATCTACTTTGCTTACCTTTCTTTCAACGGCTTTTGCGCATGAGGCACAGGTCATACCTGTTACAGTAAGTGTTGCATTTTTCATTTCTTCACCGCCTTAGTTATGCTTAAATCCTTTATCATAAATCCAGTATCATAGTGATTCTGATCATTTAACGTATTTATCAAGGAGCATCATTATCTCGTCTACTTTTTCCTCTCCAGTACTCTCCCCCATGGCAAATGCGTCCCGTACACAGTGTTTAATATGCTGATCAATAATCTTTAGGTTTGATTTTTTTAGCAAAGCTTGTACTGCAAGAATCTGTTTAGAAATATCGACACAGTACCTATCATCTTCCAGCATCTTAATTATCCCGTCTATTTGCCCTCTGGCGGTTTTCAAAAGATTAAATACTTGTTCTTTGTCATCCTGCTTCATGCCTACACCTCCGTATATCCATCATTACCGCAGCAACAAGCTTATGAATTATAGCATTTCCAGTTAAGAGCCAAATAAGAGCTATAATTACTCATATCCCCCCACCGGGTGGGGTGGGGTTAATTTTATTGTACTCTATTATTCCTATCTGTCAAGTAGGATTTAAGAAAACTAAAAAACCGCCTGGACAGGCGGTTTCTCCCTTCTTAGGGTTGAGGTGGAGGACATTGGGCACATCTACCTGGCTCCAAATCAGTCTCCTCGCAATAATCAGGACATTGAGGTTCTTTCTCAAAAGGTACACATTCACCAGGCAGCGCCGGGAAGGGTAACTCAATACATTCTTCCCGACAAGTAGGAATACAAACAATAGAACGGCCGGATTCTAAGACAAAAAATTCTTTTTCTACTGTAACCTCTATGGCAAAAGGCGGGAAGGTACTGGGGAAACCGGCCGGACGCGGCACCAAGACTGCTCTGATACAATCTAGATTGATTCTGCGGATACAGAGATCTAAGCTTTCAGGTTGACAAAGTATGCAACCACCATCAATTAATTGAACAGGTACAGACAACTCTCTTTCAAAGACATTGCTGGCCATTCCTACTTCCAGTACATTTGAACAGGGATCAACAAATTCGTACCAGACTCTGACGCGATAACGAACAGTGAAGATAACACAGTCTCCTACTCTCCTAGGAGGAACTACACCATTTGGACAAGGCTCATCACCTACCCCTAGAATAGCAAAGTTGCTTACTACGCAGTTAATAGGGCAAGCATCGGGTGGTACAGGAGCTCCGTTCTCAGATTCAAAGAGATAGTGAATATCATGGAAGCATTTTGTTCCGCTGGCACATACTTTTTCTAAAATCAGCGGAGTACAATTAAAAAACCCTTTACCTTTACACGGATCCGTTATTATGCCGGTTAAGTCTACTCCTTGCACAACAATAACCTCCTTAAACTCTCAATTTCTATCCTATATTATGAGAGAGGTAGATCTCAGGTATCTTGGCTACAAAAATAGTACCAGCATAAAAAAATACACCACCTTGAGCAAGGTAGTGCATTTTTTTTGCTATTAGGGTTGAGGGGGAGGGCACTGAGCGCAGCGGCCGGGATTCAAGTCTGTTTCTTGGCAGAAGCTTTCGCAAGTCGGCGGCATCTCGAATGGTACACATTCACCCGGTAATACTGGAGGAGGAATTACAATACATTCTTCTTCACAAGTAGGCAGGCAGACAATAGAGCGACCGGATTCTAAAGCGAAGAATTCTTTTTCAATAGTAACTTCAATAGCAAAAGGCGGGAAAGATGGCGGGAAGCCTGCAGGACGAGGAACTAAAGCTGCACGAATGCAATCAAAAGTAATTCTTCTGATACAAATATCGGTAGCTTCAGGCTCACACAATACACAGCCACCATCAAAATCCTCAACAGGAACAGCCAGTTCACGTACAAATACTCCCACAGCCTGGCCTACATCGATTGTACCTGATGGATCGGTGAATTCAAAGAATACACGAACCCGATATTGAACGGTGAAGACAATACAATTGCCGACTCTCCTTGGAGGGAAGCCGCCCGGTGGTACAGGTACGTCTACACCAATAATTGCGAAATTATTGGCTATACAATTGAGAGGACAAGCATCTGCTGGAATAGGATCACCGGTATCAGTTTCAAATAAATAATGGATGTCATGAAAGCATTTGGTACCGGATGCACATACTTTCTCCAAAATAATAGGTGTACAAACTGTTTCTTGTCTGGTTAGTTTTTGCAAAATTAAACCCTCCTTATGTTTCTTGAACAACAATTTAGTTGTCTACCCTATCTTATGTCCGAGCTCATACAGTTGTTACTTAAGTATGTCTTTTTTTAGAGGCTCTTTTATCTCCTTTAAGGCATATAATGTACTGCATTACACCTAAGGAGGTTCCGCTTTGAAAGTAGCTATTCTTACCATGTTTAACGGTCTAGATCGGACCTATTCTCTGGTTAATGTTGTGGCAGAGCATCTGACTATGCTCCTTACTGCAGGGGTACCTACCAAGCTCTTAGTCTCCCAAGATTGTCCTCTTGAGGCCCGCTGGGGAATATACGCTGATGAGCGTCTAGAATGGATTCCTATCACTAACCGTTACCAGGGTAAAGTAATCAGATGGCATGACTACTCACAACCTACAGGCAAAGTTCACGAGAGCTTTCAGGAGGAAGCCGAGACTGTAGCGGAGGATTTAATTAAACACTTAGCAGATGTAGATGTGTGCATGATGCATGACATTCACTATCAAGGCTGGCATCTCTTACACAATGTAGCTATAAGAATTGCCCAAAAGTCTCTCCCCCATCTCCGCTTTATTGCCTTTACCCATTCAGCCCCAGTAAACAGACCCCTTAAAGTTACACCACCCCTCTCCGCTCGCTATACCCCTATGCCGCGCACCACTTATGTCTACCCAACTTGGGCCGGTATACCCGCCTTAGCTAAGCAATATAATGTTCCTGAAGGTAGATGCCGAGTCGTAAATAACAGCCTGGATTTACTATGCGATTTTAGCCCTGAAACAAAAAAAATTGCCTCTGAAGTAGATATATTAAGCCCGGATATCTTAATTATCTATCCCGGACGCCTTACCCCCGGCAAACAAATGGAAAAAGTTGCAAGCCTAGCCGGGGCAATCAGAAAGAAAACAGAGCTTAGTGCGACAGTAATTTTCTGCGATTTTCCTTCCCTCGATATCGATAGCAAAAAATATAAACAGCTTATTAAACGCTCCGGTTATCAGGCCGGCTTGGAGGAAAGCCAGATCTACTTCACTACAGATTTAGGCTTTCCTAAGGGATTACCTCACCCTGCGGTTATGGAGCTTTTTACCCTTTCCAACCTCTTTATCTGTCCTTCCTACTCAGAGTCCTTCGGTCTTACTGTGCTGGAAGCTGCTAGTCGTGGTAATTTTCTAGTTCTCAATCAAGCAGTACCGGCTTTAGACGAGTTAGGACGTAATCTTAAAGCCTACTTTATGCGCTGGAACGCCAGGAACTTCGGCTTTGATACCAAGGAAAATTATTACCCTTCTGAACAAGCTTACTTAGAGGAAAACGCCGACCGCATAATCACACAGATGAGGGAAAACCCAGTACTGCATAGCAAAACCTTAGTTAGAAAACGTTATAGTCCACACTGGATCTGGGAAAATCAGCTTAAGCCTCTTATTTTTAATGAATAAGAAGCCACTCATCAATGCAATCAAAGATTACTGATGGGTACCGGGAGCCTTATATTCACAATAAATTGAGAAAAGTCTAAGCGGCCAAGAACGGCCGCTTAAGCTATTTCTCCTCCCTTTTCATTCTGTGTAATACTAAGATAGACAATTCTTCTTCATTTAAGTTGTTGTAATTAGTGGCGCTGCTGTAAAGGAAGCCTGGAAATACTGGTCGCCCCTTAGTAGCCCCATATTCATTTTTATTCTTATCCTCATTCTCATCGCCATTATCATTATCGTCATCTTCTTCCTGGCTCTCCTGGTTAAGCTCCTCCGTAATTAAATAATGGTCAGGAAATTCCTTGGTTCTGTAGCCTTCCTCTTCTGTGATTAGTAACTCATGGAGCTTATGACCCTCTTCAATACCCATTTGTTTTATTTGACACAGAGGACAGATTACCTGGGCCAAATCCATCATTCTTAAGCTAGGTGTCTGAGGGACAAAAACCTCTCCACCCTCCATAGTCATAAGAGCTTTGATGAGCCAGGTTACACAATGGTCTATGGTAAACCAAAAGCGAGTAGCATTAATATCCTCTAAGTAAAGACAACCGTTTTCAGCTTGTTTGCGCAATCGGGTTACTAAGCCTTCCGGCCCATTAATCGCTTTGCCATATCGCAGAATCGAGAATTTTGTGTCCTTCCCTGCAGACTCTTTGCCCTTGCCGGCAGCTAGGATCAACTTTTCTACACATAGCTTGGCAGTTCCACTCATATCTATTGGATTACAGGCCTTTTCTGAGCTCAAGACTAAGACCTTTTCTACATTCCTGGCTAAAGCAGCTTGGATAATATTTTCCGTGCCGTTAAGATAATAACGCAAAAGGTCCGCACCATAACTATCTTTTACTGCTGGGTAATCACCTAAACAAAGTAGATAATCAACTCCCCTCATTAGACTCATTAGTTTTCTACGTTGGAGAACTCCCCCAAGGCAATACTTTATTTTTCGGTTATCAGGCAAAAGTCGCTGCATCTCTTCCTGCTTTTCTTTATTCCTGCTGTAAATGATCAGCCTTTTTAGTTCCGGATATCTCTGCAATAATACAAAACAAAGCTTCGTCTCCAACAGATCCCCTTCACCTATAATCATGACACTCTTATTCTTAAACATATCTTTAGTACACATCTCCTCAACCTTTTTTAAGACACTTTATATGATTTATATTACTGGGCTGGGTGATTTTATGTGTCACTAGGATAATAGAAACCACCCATCGACGTAATCAAGGATTGTTGGTAGGTTCAGGGAACCTTATTGTTTTCACAATGAAGATAGGCATTAAAACAGAACACCTGCAATTAATTGCAAGCGCTCTGTTTCCTTAGGATAACAGTTTAGTCATCAGGACCTAATGGACACTCTCTAACCATTACGCCCTGACCAGTTAAGGTTATCGGATTGGCTCCGCTGTCAAAGACAAGCTGGCTAGCCAAGTCACGGATTTCCAAGGTATAGGTATTATTGGGATCGTTGACTACCAAGGTGAAGAAGACATCCTGCCTGTTACTAGCCGTACCCCAGTCGCCTGTTCCTATGATGGTAGCTTCTGTATTATCTTCATTGCAGTTGATAGATACCAGATCTGGCCCCATAAGATTAAATTGTACTCCATTAATGTCAAGGTTATACTCAACATTGGCATTGAAGTTACAGCCTGGACAAGCGTTAAACCCTAGGCTGGCATCTTCTCCTCTGGCTCCTACCGGAAATGCATCATTAGGTAAGGTACTGGTACCGCCGCCGGTAGCGAAACAATCACAAACGGGTACTTGGGTTGTAGAGCTTGTGGTAGAGGTGGTACTAGTTGTGGTACTAGTGCTGGTCGTACTTGTAGTGCTACTTGTTGTGGAAGTGGTAGAGCTTGTTGTAGAGGTGGTGTCACAATTTTGCGGTGGTGGGCATTGAGCACAATTGCCTGGATTTAGATCTGACTCTTCACAGAAGCAAGGGCATTGAGCCTCTTTTTCGATGGGCACACATTCCCCTGGCAATACTGGAGGCGGAATCTCAATACATTCTTCCACACAGGTTGGAACACAAACAATAGAACGCCCGGATTGTAAGGCAAAGAATTCTTTTTCCACCGTGACTTGAATAGCAAATGGTGGGAAGTCACTGGGGAAACCTGGTGGTCGGGGAACCAAAGCGGCCCGAATACAATCAAAGGTAACGCGTCTGACACAAATCTCTGTATCATTCGGGTCGCATAGGAAACAGCCACCATTAAAGTCTTCTACCGGCACAGCCAGTTCACGATCAAATACTCCTTGAGCTTGACCAACCTCAATATTGCCGGTAAAGGGATCTGTGAATTCAAAGAACACACGCACACGATACTGTACCGTGAACACTATGCAATCTCCGATTCTGCGTGGAGGAAAACCACCTGGAGGTACAGGAGCATTGACACCAATAATAAAAAGGTTATTGGCGATACAATTCAACGGACACGCATCCGCCGGTATGTCCTGGCCGGTTACAGATTCAAAAAGGAAATGAATATCGTGGAAACATTTGGTTCCTGAAGCACAAACCTTTTCGAGAATTAACGGCGTACAAACAAAATTTCCATTAGACTGGCGGGATAGATGATCTGATATTTTCAATAATAACCCTCCTTAAATGATATTAGGCTATCTTATGCCTATCGTATAATATGACAAGCCTTAACAAGTGGTGCATGGCATAAAAAAAAAGCTACTGACATTTGTCAGTAGCTTGGAATTAGGGCGTGATATGGAAACATATTGTAAATCGTGGAAAAAGAATTAGTTGAAAGTTTTCATTCTCGCCTTGAAACAGAAAAAGAAGCCACTAACCCGTAAAGTTAGTAGCTTCTTTTTTAACTGAGCCGACGGACAACAACGCTAGATATACAATTAGCATCATTAGACCGTTTAGAAGTCCTCAGATACAAGGCAGCATGAGCACGCGCAGCGCAGGCGTACTTGTAACGTACGTCAAGCAATCGCGCGCAAATGCAACGCAGTAGATGAGGGCTTATCAACGGTCGTATTAACCGCCGAAGTGTTGCGTATACATCTTCCCATACGGCCCGCCACTCACTACCCCAATACCGATATGAGTGTAGTTAGGGTTGAGAATATTTTTGCGATGACCGCTACTATTCATAAATGCTGTCATAGCACCACTTACTGTCCTGTTACCAGCCAAGTTTTCCCCAATATAACTATAGTTTGGAGCGTATTGTCTGATTAAAGCAGCAAATCCGCCATATACAGGAGAAGTATGACTGAAATAATTATTCGTAATCATGTCCTGGCTCTTCAAGCGAGCACTCTGAACCATACGCATATCAATCTGCAATGGTTTTAATCCAGCCTTAGCCCTCTCTTGATTCACCATATCGAACATCAGTTGTTCGTCTGCAGTCAATCCAGCGATAGGTGTAGGATCTGGTTTTGGATCCGGTTTTGGATCCGGTTTTGGNNTCTGGCTTTGGATCCGGCTTTGTAGCTGGTGTATTAGTTAAGCTCTTTAATAGAGCATAAGTCTCGGCATCAACTATCCCAGTAGCCTTTAAACCATTAGCTGATTGGAAAATTGCCACAGCATATCTTGTAGAAGTAGTGTAGTAAGTGCTGGGAGAACCATAGTAATAGCCAAGACTCCTTAACATAGCATTAATCTCAGCTACAGTATTATTGTTATCGCCAGGCTTAGCTACTATATCACCACTAGGAGTAGGATTTGGCTTTGGTTCTGGTTTTGGNNTTGGCTCTGGTTTAGGTTCCGGCTTTGGATTCGGGGTTGGTTCAGGTTCCGGAGTAGGCTCTGGTTCTGGAGAAGGTGATGGGTTCTGTCCATCGCCGTAATATTTAGCTCTTAATAACTCATAAGTAGGCAGATCGACTGTTCCTGTAGCGCTTAAGTCGTTAGCTCTTTGGAACAATGCTACGGCAGCTTTAGTAGATGTGCTGTAAACATCAGATACTGTTCCGTAAAAGAATCCCAAGGACTTTAACATCGAATTGATTTCTCTTACTGTCTCATTAATATCACCCGGTTGGGCAACTAAGGTAGCAGCTTGGGCCGAAGGTACAAGTACATTTAAAGCAAGTAATAACATCATTAGTACAATAACGGTTTTTCGCATCTTCCGGATCATCATCTCTCCCTCTTCCCTAGTATATTTGCTTGTCCCACAAGCATATTCATAGGATAACATGGCCTAAGGGCAAAATCAGCTGGTAAAATGCGCTAATCAGTTCCAGACCCTTTAAAATCAAAAGGTTTGCGCCTCTCAATTTACCGCTTATTAACCGGAATGTAACCTAATTAGTATAAGATTTAAGAAATTATTCTTGGGGAGATGAATAATAAATGCTAGCTGATATTAACGGAATTAAGATGTACTATGAAGAAAAAGGAACCGGCACTCCCCTGGTTTTTGTTCATGGATTAGGGGATAGCGGTGATTGTTGGCGTTTTCAAAGGGAGATTTTCGCTACAGGCTTTCGCACAATAACTATGGATCAAAGAGGGCATAGACGGAACGAAGATGGTGAAGAGCTAATTACTTTGGATCATTTGCGCGAAGATATTATTGCTTTACTAGACTATCTAAAGATTGATAAAGCTCATTTTGTAGGTCATTCCATGGGTTCCAAAGTATTACAGGACGTTATAGCCCACTATCCAGAGCGTTTTCTTTCTCTGACCCTCTGCTCATCTTGTGCCGATTTCGGCAATGCAGCAGAATTCTTAAAGCCCAGACTGGAAAGAATAGCATCCCTGACCATGGAGGAACTTGGAACAGCTGTAGCAAACGCTGCTTGCCTGCCCGATTTTCCCGAAAGAAACCCGGAAGTATTTGCAGAAATGAAGAAAGTATTTCAGTCAAACCGCAGAGAACCTTATTCACAATGTACTGCCGTCATCGGTGATCCCCGTTGTGATCATCGAGCTTCTTTGCCTAATATAAAGGTCCCAACTCTCATAATGGTAGGAATCGAAGATCAAACCACCCCCGTACGGGATTCCCAAAATCTAAACCTTCTTATTCCCGGTTCATTCTTAGTAATAATCCCTCAGGCTGCCCATATGATTCCAGTAGAAAATCCACAGGCAGTTAATCGGGCTCTGGCCCATTTCCTTGCTGCCTTAGAACCTGAGGCTCTGCGACCTATCCTCTCGTCTTTAACGAATTAGATAGGCAATTAAAATATAAATTGCAGTTACGCTCTAGCTGATTTTGGTGTATTATGGAAATAACACAAGGCCAAACTAAGGAGGTAATAAGCCCATGTACGCAAACATCAATGGCATCAACATGTACTATGAGGAAAAAGGACAAGGACCGGCTTTTGTTTTTATCCATGGCTTAGGAGAAAGTGCAGAATCTTGGCACTTTCAAACGGACTACTTCAGTAAGGGCTTCCACACCCTAGCTATGGATTTGCGGGGGCATGCCAAAAGTGAAGATGGAGACATAACTATCACATTAGACCTCTTTGCCGCAGATGTAATTGCTTTACTTGATCATCTCGGTATCGAAAAAGCTCATTTTGTCGGCCACTCCATGGGAGGAGTAATCCTCCAAGAAATTGCTGCCCGCTACCCGGAGCGCTTACTCTCTGTGATTTTGAGCTCTACTGCAGGCTACTTTGTGGAACCGGCTAACTCAATCAATCTTCAGCAAAGGTTAGAACGGATTGATACTTTGCCAATGAGTGAGCTTGGTTACCTTATAGCTAAGGGTGCTTGTGCCCCAGATTTCGAGCAACGAAATCCAAAAGTATTTGCTGAAATCAAAAAGACCTTCCAACAAAACAGACCTGTACCTTACCGGCAAGCTACCTATGCCACTTTCGGTACAGCGCTGGCGGACCACAGAAAAACCTCATCTAAAATAAAAGTACCAACCCTAATCATGGTTGGTGAATATGATCAAACTACTCCTTTAACTGATGCAATTAACCTCTTAAAGTTAGTTCCTAACTCAAAATTACAATATTTCCGTAATGCGGCCCATCTCACCAAATATGAGATTCCTGAGATCTATAACCAGGCAGTAGCGGAATTCTTAGCCCCTTATGAGCCTGAGGCCGTCTTACCATTACTTACTTAGATTTTCTCTAACCGATAAGTCATTTTCTACAGCATGAATTTAGACTTTTCTGGGTGAAGAATTGGTAATACCGGTAATATACGATTGCGAACATAAAACAGGAGAGCAAATTGCTCTCCTGTTCTGTCTGAACTATTTATCTTTGGCAGTTGTAGTGGTTTTCTTGGCAGTAGTTTTCCTGGTGGTTGTTTTCTTCTTAGGTGTTTCTCCACCACGTTCCTTAATCCAATTGGTAATGGCAGGAGCTACTTCCTTTTGGGACTTAGAACTGACAAATATGCCAATATGACCGGTCTTAAATTCAAGGAATGTCTTATCAGTACTACCTACTGCTTCCATCATTGGCTTTGTTGCGGACGGCGGTACCAGATGATCATAGGTTCCCACTACGGACAAGAAGGGCATAGTGATGTTTTTCATATCTACCTTTTTACCAGCCAATTCGAAGGTACCCTTGACCAGCTTATTCTCTTTGTAAAACTCAGTAATGAACTCTCTTAGCATTTCTCCAGCTTGGTCTGGACTATCATAAATCCATTTCTCCATCCGGATAAAGTCTTTTACGGCCTCAGGATCATCCATGCTCTCTACAAAATTAATATATTTATCGAGGTTTAACTGGAAAGGTTTCAGTAAGTTAAAACCATAATTCATGAATGAACCTGGAACTGTTCCGAAAACGTCGACAATATTGTCAATATTCAAGTGTTTACCCCAGACCATCAAGAGACCATCTTTAGTGTGGAAATCAAAGGGCGTAACCATTGTGACTAGATTCTGGATATTCTCAGGATGTAAGGCAGTATAAATCATACTCATAGTACCGCCTTGACAAATACCCAGCAAATTAATCTTTTCTAAATTGTGCCTCTTGCGTACAAAATTAACGGCATTATGGATATAACCCTCTATATAATCTTCCATGGTTAAGAACTTATCTGTATGATCCGGATAGCCCCAATCCACAACATAGACATCCAGCCCGGCTTCTAACCAGTTTTTGATGGTGCTACGATCCTCCTGAATATCCAGCATATACTGGCGATTAACCAGAGCATAAACAACTAATACAGGGATGCTATGAGGTTTTTTCACCATAGGGATATAGTGATATATCTTCATTTTGTCTTCTTCATAGACAACTTCCTTCGGAGTGGTGGACATTTCCACTTCTTCGATGGCCATCATATTAGCAAAGCCTTTGATAAACTTGCGACTCAATTCTTGGTTTTCTTCGATCAGCTTCTTTTGCAGATTATTATAATATGACAGCATCTAGATCCTACCTCCTCTGGCTTCTAATTCTTCCACCTTCTCTTCCAACTCCTCGATCGCACGAGCCTGAGCCTTAACTTGTTTCCTTAGTAGGTAGAAGTTTTTCTCTAAGACATCTAATTCACGTCTGGTAGGAATAGGTAGAGTAGCCATTTGATCTTGGATCATATCATTAAAGACCTTCTTGAAGCGTAATCCTGCATCAACAGTCTCAGCCAACATCTTGGAAAAACTCTCTGTAGCAAATAACTCCAAATAAGCCTCTTCATTAGTTTTGGACCAGAGCTTATAGAATTCCTTGAAGCTTGTTGGAGCTTCCCCTTCCTCAACCATCTCAGACAGTTTGGTTAATACCTTTTCCATATTATTTATACCGATATGGTTCAGGGAGCCCATGAATTCATTAAGAGTAAATAAGTAATTGGTATAGGATTCTATGCTCTTCATAGTCTTTTCAATGATTTCCCTGTTAGAACCAACGGCTGGAATATTAGTGAATTTGCTAACGGTTTCCTCAAACATTTTACGCCATTCACTCTGGAATTCCATAAAGGCGTTACGGTCTCCTTGTAAAGCAAGTAATAGCTTCTTCTGGAGTTCTCCACCTTCTTCAAGCCAAGGACGATAAAACTTGATGATTTCAGCCTGAATAGTTTTAATGTTCTCCATAGGAATAACCATCACACTCTTGACCTGTTCAGGAATAAAGGTTTGGGAGAATAATTCATTAATATTAGAGTAAGAGTTGAGGGTTTCTTTCATGAACTTTTCCCAAGTCTCCTGGTTTTCTTTTGTAGGCATTTTCTTAATCATTTCCAACCAGAAGCCATGTAGTTTGTTATAGACATCCATAGTACCCATCAAACGGCCAAAGGTGTCTTTAACAGAATTATTAGGGAAAAAATCCTGATAGGTTTTATCCATCAAGGATTGGAACTGTTCGTAAGGCTGTAAGCCGAAGGTTTCCATCTTACCAAATGAATCTTTCCAGAAGCTTGTCCATTTCTCACTGTAATCTGCCCATTCATTAGGTAACATACTAGTCATTACGTCAGGCTTATACAGCTTCATCATTTCCTTGGAGGCTTCAAACCACTTCTTGTAGAAAGATAGCATGGCTTCTTGTTTTTCGATCCAATCTTCTACCTCTGGTAAAACCTCCTTCTTCTCTGTGTTTGTTTGGGGGTAAGAAATATCCGCCATTTTCTTCCACATCTCAAACATTTTTTCATTGTAGGACTTCCATTCCGACCACATCTTTTCAAAGTTCTCTTTCATAAGATTTCCCCTCCTCCTTGTTCGTGTAATCCAGAGATGGAATTACACGTTTTTACCATTGTAGCATATTATACCAGTATGTCAAAATTAAACGAATCTTAGAATAATATAGTATTTTGACAATTTAATGTTAGTTTTTTCGGCCCCTTTTTTGTAAGTTTTACATTAGCCAGGAGTTAGAGTAATTGAAGATTAACAATATTATCCCTAGCTGTAAAAATTATTTGGATATTACCAGTACTGGATAATTATTACCTAGGACCTTTGTTATAAAAATTTTATATTAGAACCCCGCCCGTCTTCGCAATCGAAGATTGCTGACGGGACCCGGGAACCTTGTTGTTTTCACAATAAAAAAAGGATAGTTCTAAAGACTATCCTTTCAAAAATTTAAGTTTGTGTTCTTATTGATAAGAACTGCTTAGCCGATAAATGCTCTAATCTCTTGAGCAATTTTCTCCGAAC
>MTKW01003222.1_pt1 | contig 43958 bp, 44 predicted proteins | sample 1042761 | NCBI WGS metagenome assembly MTKW01 (sample SAMN06205366, study PRJNA360243) | anaerobic digester metagenome | biome: Wastewater treatment plant; feature: Anaerobic digester sludge; material: sludge; isolation source: anaerobic digester fed with sludge from wastewater treatment plant ... | reverse complement strand
CTAAACTAGCCTTAGTGAGCCTCGCAGCCTCAGAGCCCACCTCTCTTCAAGGTTTTTAGCTTCTTCTTCCCTCTCATCGGTTTGCTTCTCAATTATAAATCTAATATCCATGTTACTCATTTGTCATGGTATTGTCAATAAAATCAAGCTGCTTTGAAACTGATAGTGATTCATATGGGATATCGTCTCATTCCTTCTTATTTACTAATTATAAAATCGGACATCTGTACTTTCGCCCAAGGTTCTGCTTCTATAGCAGGATTTCTGGAATATAAAGTTATCGATCCATCGCCATTAATTACAGCCTTAAAATAAAAATTCATCTCTTGCTCTTGTAAGTATTCATCATATAGTTGCTGATAATGTATATCGCCTTTTTCCTTGGCTTCTTTGATGTAGCCAACTGTATCTGGATCCCTGTCATAGTTCTTATGCACCACTGTGTAAAGAAATATTGCTTCAACATTTCCATCAATCATCTCTTCTTGATATTCCTGTATTCTGAAATCCAATAACTCATAATAGGGGGAATAGACCTTTTTACATTCTTCCTTCAAGAATGCACTTATTTTTTCATAGTTCCTAGTACTATCTGTCGCATCACTGGGGGGAGCTTCCTCAATAAGATATGTTCCCTCTATTACATCATCAATAAGCCATTTATCTGCTATCTTTTTTATAATCAGTTTTATTGGTTTAGTTGCAGCCGTTCCTCCTTGCTCCATTTCAACACTTGTCATTTCAATTATCTGCCCAATTACTACATACTCAGAATCTGATTGTTTCTCAATTGATACAATATCTATTCTTTCCGGCCATGGACTGGAAACCATTCGTCCAGGAGCATTTGTAGGATCGTCCTGCCATTTTTCAAGTAAGGTTAATGAAACAAATTCATTATAGTTTTCTTTTATACTCTCTTTAATAGTATCTTCTGGTGCCAACAGGGAAACCGTTTTTAACTTATTTCCAAAGGCTTTAACCAAGTTTTCTATTTGAATTGCCTCTTGCTCGTAGGAAAATACAGCCTTATTAACTGGATTTGTTAATAAGCCGGCACCCACTGCAACCACAACAATTACAGCAGCGACGACAAGCCAAAATCGCGGCTTTTTGTAATTTAAGACATTTCTTATTCTCCCTTTTACATTGCCTTCTCCAAAGGCCAGGGGACTTCCGTTCAAAATAGGCCTACCGGTAGCAAGGGATAATAATGATTTAGCATAAGGCTTTTTAATTTCTTCTTTCATTTCTTTCAGTACTTTTTCGTCGCAGGAAAGTTCCATGTCCGTACTCATTAGCCTGAACGCTATCCACACAAGAGGGTTGAACCAATGTATCGCCACTATAAGAAAAGCCAGTATTTTAATGAGATGGTCCTTCCGCTGAATGTGGGTCTGTTCGTGCAGCAGAATATAGCCCCTCTCTTCACCACTAAGTCCTTCCGGTAAAAATATTTTGGGTCTTATTAAGCCAAGGACAAAAGGAGTCTGCAAATTCTTAGCTTGGAGAATATTTCTCTCTATTAATTGGGCATCCTTAAGTTGCCTTTTTAAGAGCCAAATTGAGACAAGGCTATAAACGATTAAGGAGATTATACCGATAATCCAAATGTATGCTCCTATTCCCACATATATCTGTAATGGGTTTACACTAGCCCCAACAGTCTGTGTAGAAAGTGATTCGCTTATAAATACATCAACTGCTTCTATCCCGCTATTAATCTGGGGATTTTGCTGATAGATAATATCTTGGGGAAACGGAACCGGATTCATATTCCGGGGCATAAGACTAACCGCACTTTCAAAAGAAAAGGGAATTATCAGACGAAGGGCCACCACAGCCCAAAGGGCATAGGAGATAACTTTGGGAGCCTTTTTTAGTAGTAACCTGACAAGCATCACAACAAGAATTACATAGCTCGCTATAAGACTCATATTTAGAACAGCGAGAAATAAATCACTCATTACTAGCCCTCCTTGTGCTCGTCAATTAATCTTTTCAACTCTTCAGCCTGCTGCTTACTTAATGTTCTCCCTCCAATAAAGGCTGTCAAAAATTTAGGTAAGGATCCTCCAAAGGTGTCTTCGACAAAATGTATGCTTCGCATGGAGTAGTATTCATCCTTGGTAATAAGAGAAGAAACTACGGCGTTTTCATTTTTGAAAAGACCCTTTTCACATAGCTTTTTAAGCACTGTGTATGTAGTTGACTTTTTCCAATTCATCTCTTTCTCAGATAATTTCACAAGATCCCCAGAGCCGATTGGCTCGTTCTGCCAAATTAATTCAGCAAACTTCTCTTCACTTTCAGTCAGCTTATATTTCTTCATCATAACCTCCTGGTCTATATGTTATCGACTTTGTATTTTTAGTCTATGTTATATCGACCAAAATGTCAATAAAAACCTTTCCAGAGTTTTTTAGGATACCTTCTAAATATTTACTTTGTCATAGATCCATCAATCCCTTGCATATGTTTATAAATAGAAATCTCTTGTCGTAGGAGGGATTAGTTTGTTCAGATGGAATCTGAAACTAATCGTCTGCTTGATAGCTTTAGTACTCTGTTCTTCCAGTTGCCAACCTGCCGATGAAGAGCCAAGGAATATACCGGATTTTCAGCTTGTAATCAGCGAGCCCTACCGCTCCCTGCAAAATGCTCCAATATATATTGCTCACTCTCAGGGTTTTTTCCAGCAAGAGGGCTTAGATGTAAAGATAGAAAGCCAAAGTAATTTTGCCCAAGCCCTGGAGCAATTAGATACTGGTAACACCCATATTCTAGTCACTACAGCTGAAAAGATTCTTCATCTCTATCAGCAGGAAAAAAGGACCTACTCTTTAATCGGACAGCTTAGTACAAGTGAAGCTTACTATCTTCTAGCGCGAAATGCAGATCTAGGCGAACGGCAGAAGATTAAGGGTAAGGTTATTTTGGGTTATCAGGGAGGGGAATTACCCTGGATTCTCCTTTACAACGAACTGCGCAAAGACAAACTAAACCCCTTCCTATCCTATAGTCCCATAGAAAACCTATCCTACGAAGAAATCCCAGCCATATATGAGGCTGGGAGTGGCAGTTATATTCTGACTGAGGAGCCTTTTGTAAGTAAGCTGGAATCCGAAGGGGCAGCTTTGATCATTCCAGCCCTGCAATTTAAAGATCGAAATTTACCTGCCCATACGTTAATGGTTACCAGTGATTTCGCCCAGAATAACCCTTCTATCAGCAATAGTTTTCTCCGGGCAGTAAAAGGGGCTCAAAACTGGTTGGATCAAGAATCTCCAGCTAATATTGCTGAAGCCCTTCAACCTTTTTTCCCCGATTATTCTGAAAGGAGCTTACAAAGGGCAGCCGGCCGCTATAAAAATACGGACTGTTGGCAGGTCGGACAGCTCAGTGAAGATTCCTGGCTAAAAATGCAGGAGATAATGCTTAATGAGAAGGAACTGCTGGGGATTATCCCGCTAGATCGATTTCAACTGCCAACGGACTAGTTCTTATTGTCCGTAGCAAAACGTTCAAAGAGAACAGATGAAGTGTGAACCCTTGTAGGTTTTGTCCCTTGACACCCCTTTTAACCTGTGACAGAATAGTTTTATTGGTCAGAAGGGAGCATCAAGATGAGACAATTAAAAACCTGGCAGGCCGATATTCTTCTTCTTGCCGTAGCCTTTATCTGGGGTTCAACTTTTATATTAGTCAAAAACGCTTTAGAAGGAATAACGCCTTTTACTTTTTTGGCCATCAGATTTCTTCTTTCCTTCTTTTGCTTGCTATTAATCAGCCGTCCCGGCAAAAAAATCTTTTCAAAGCAGCTTTGGTATGCTGGCTTAATAATTGGCATTCTTCTTTTTGCGGGATATGCTTTTCAAACTATAGGCTTAATCTTCACTACTGCCACTAACGCCGGATTTATTACTGGTCTTTCAGTAATTCTGGTTCCCTTTTTTAGTATTTTCTTGAGCAAAAAATTGCCCAACATTTTTGTGGTGGGCGGTTCCATCTTAGCAACAGCAGGTCTTGCCTTCTTAACCCTCGGTCCCGGCCTATCAGTACAGATTGGGGATCTCTTGGTTTTTGGCTGCGCCTGTGGTTTTGCCCTTCATATTATTTTTGTCGGGCGTTATGCAGACAAGCTGGACCCTAATCATCTAACTATGGTTCAGATCCTAGTCGTAGGCGTTTTGAGCTTAATTATGTCCTTTTTGCTTCCTGTAGAAACAATACCTACAGTTTGGACAGGCCAAGTTATACTGGCTATAGCTATTACAAGTCTACTGGCTACAGTCTTTGCTTTTCTCGTGCAGAATAACGTTCAGCGTTATACCTCTCCTAGCCGCACGGCTCTAATTCTTTCTTGTGAACCAGTCTTTGCCGCCATCACTTCTATTACTCTAGGTGGCGAACCAGTAACAATAAAAATAATACTAGGAGCAATCCTAGTATTAAGTGGTATCCTCTTAGCTGAATTAAAAGGCAACAATTAATACACAACACAAGAAGACGGTTCTTATTAACCTATTTTTCCTTTTTATAAAGCTGCAAGAACCGAAACTCTCATAATAATCCCTACAAGACGACCTTCCTCATCAAGGACAGCAATTGGATACTTGCTTTGTGTCGCAATAGGAATTAGATCCTGCAGTAATGCCTCAGGTTCAGTTGTGCAATAATTATTATTCAAAATCTGACTTAAGTTTTGGCCTTCTCGGATAGCCTTAATAGTATCGTCAATAGTAACCAGACCTTTAAGTCGTCTTCCTTCGTCTACTACAAATACACTGGAAATCCCGTTGTTCTTCATTTCTTTTATGGCTACTTTAGGGCCGTCTTTGATAGAGACAACAGCATTTGGCTTCACCATTACATTCTTAGCCTGTAAAACCTTTGATTTATCTACATCTTGAACAAATTCAGCCATATAACTGCTGGCCGGATTCTCCAGAATCTCTTCTGGCGTTCCGATCTGCTCAACCAAACCATCGCGCATTACCGCCACATGATCTCCTAGCTTGAAAGCCTCGTTAACATCATGGGTAATGAAAACGATGGTTTTTTTCAGCTTGGCCTGTAAATCCAACAGTTCTGACTGCATATCCCGTCTGATTAGAGGATCTAAGGCACTAAAAGGCTCATCCATCAAAAGAATATCTGGATCATTAGCCAAAGCTCTGGCCAAACCTACCCGTTGCTTCATACCACCAGAAAGCTCAGCAGGGTTCTTGGCTCCCCAATCGCCTAAACCGACAATTTCTAAGTATCTCTGAGCAATCTCTTGCCTCTCTGCTTTGGGGACACCTCTTACTTCTAGACCATATTCTACATTACCTAGAACTGTACGATGGGTCAGTAAACCAAAGTTTTGGAAGACCATAGCTACCTTCTTTTGTCTGTATTCTCGCAATTCTTGGCCTGTTAATTTTGTAATATCGACGCCATCAACAAAGATATGTCCTGCAGTCGGTTTATTTAGGAGATTCAGGCAGCGGATCAAGGTGGATTTACCGCTTCCTGAAAGCCCCATAATCACAAAGATTTCGCCTTCTTCAACTTTGAAATTAATATCATATATACCTACGGTATGTTCACTTTCCCGTAAGATGTCTTCTTTTTTTTCCCCGGCTTTGAGTTTTTCTAAGATGGCCTTAGGATTACGCCCAAAGATTTTACTTAAGTTTTGCACTTCAATTTTAACTGTCATTAATCCCACCCACTTCTCTACTTTTCATCGAGAATAAAAAATTCTATTGGGGAACCTGTGTCTTATTCACTAGTCCCTGAATTATTCTATCGATAATAACTGCCATAATTACAATGCTTAGACCGGCATCGAAGCCCCTGGCTATATTGATTTGACCGATAGCCTGCAGAACCTCCATTCCTAAGCCTTTAGCTCCAACCATAGAAGCAGTAACAACCATGGAAATCGCCATCATTGTAGTCTGGTTGACACCAGTCATTATTGATGGTAAGGCTTGGGGTAGCTGGACTTTGAATAAAGTCTGTATTCGTGAAGACCCGAAGGAATGAGCCGCCTCTACCATATCCTGCGGAACATTCCGAATTCCTAAATTCGTTAAGCGTATTACAGGGGGGATTGCATATATTATCGTTGCAAATACTGCCGGAACCATACCTAAGCCGAATAACATCATAGCCGGAATTAAATAAACAAAGCTTGGCATGGTCTGCATCGCATCAAGAATGGGCTTGATAATCATGTCTATCTTGCCCGAAGATGCAGCCAAAATACCAACAGGAATACCAATCAGCAAAGAGATTATCACCGCAGTAATTACAATGGCCAGGGTTGACATCATCAGACTCCACAGACCAAATACTCCCACCAGGCTAAACAGAACTGCAAAAATTATTCCGTTTCTCAGCTTATAAAAGCGCCAGCCCAGAACAAAGACTAGTCCGATCAAAAACCACCAAGGCAACCAATTCAGAAGGTTCTCGATTCTCAGCATGAACCAGAGGATGCCATCACTAATGTTATCGAAGATGTTCCCATAGTTCAGCATCAGCCACTTAGTGAATTTTTCAATATATATACCGAATTTGAAGGTAATTTCCTTGGGAAATCCTCCCGTAAGCCAGCGGATTAAATTTTCTACATTAATTGCCGTCAGAAATTCTCTCATATTATGGGTTGCCGCCTTGAGGCGGCAACTTTCACCTTCCTTCTGTCAATAGGCTCTTCAGTTATAGGGCAGCTTCAATCTTTTGTGCTATATCCTCAGGCACCCAACTTTTCCACATCTCCTGGTAATTCTCGAAGAACCACTTAGCCGCTACTACCGGCCCCACATTGTTTTCCTGCATATAAGCCAAGCCTTCACTGGTAATAGCACTACTAGTCTCATAATTACTTAAGAAATTTACTATCTCCGGAGCCTTAGTTTCCATATCCTTATTGACACAGACAGTAACTCTTACTGCCGGAAAAGCAGTCCGATAATTTCCTTCTGCCCACTCTTGGGCGTTATATGGTGCTTCCTCTAAAAGTGTCATATCGTACTTACCCACAATCCATGTCGGTTCCCAATAATAGCCCAGCCAGGGCTCACCTTTTTCATAAGCTTGAACTATTGAAGTATCTAAAGCGGCAGCCGAACCTGGACGGAATAAATTATAATTCTTATCCAAACCATAAGCCGCTACTTTTTCAGTCATGATCACGTCTGCAGCCCAACCAGGCAAGGCACCAATAATTCTGCCCTTATTATTATCCTCAGGATCTCTGAATATTTCCCAATATTTATCTAAGTCTTCCACTGACTTTAGATCAGGTGCTAAAGCTTTTATACCCCTTGCTGGGTCACCCTTTATAACATAAGTTGGTACATAGATCCCTTGGTAATCGTCATCAAAATTAACAGCTAACTCCTTAACATCACCTAGTTCCAGGGCCTCTTGATAATCAGAAATATTATCCGTCCAAACCTCTGTATAAATATCAATATCTCCTTGTCTAAGCCCTAAAAAGGTCACAGGCGTCGAACCAGGGGTAGTGTCCGTAGGATAACCATATCCCTCTTCAATAATGAAACGGACTATTTCATTGTGAAATCTCACACTCTCCCAGTCAGGCTCTGCCAATACTAAGGTAGGCTTTCCACTTGTATTAGCGCTCCCACCACAAGCTGTTGATACCACCATTACCATTGTCAGCATTATAACCAACACAAAAGTGCAAATTCTCTTCTTTTTATTTTTGAATAACATCTCCAAACCTCCTAAACGCTAACCATTTTCTTACACATTGTAACACTCCGACAACTCTCTGTCAAGTTGTCGGTTGTCGCTTTGTTTGTTAAATTCCCACTCTATCTGCAAAAAACACTACTAGATAAAGTGTGTTGTAAGTTGAAGAAATACCGTTAGATACAGCTTAGCCCGGCACAGGACGTGCCGGGCTAAGTGAACTAAGCCATAGATGGCGAATTTCGACTGGTAAGCTGTTTCTTACGGTACGAGTTTAGACATTTCCAGGCGAGGAAGCGTTACTCCGGTTCTTGTTATTCCTCACTTTGTGACGATTTCTACTTTACCTATCCCTTGCTTGATTGTTAGGTTAATGTTGGTATTTGCTTGAGAGTATTTGGAGTTGGTGTAAGTATCTCCTTTCCTTTGCCATGAACCAGGTAGATCTATTGCACCTAAACCTGTATCAACATCAACTCTTACTCCTACATCTTTGGGTATAACAATGGTCAGTTCCCCGACCCCCGCATCCAATTCCATGTCAGCATCAATTCCCATATCACCTAAAATGAATTTTACTGCACCAACACCGGTTTCCGCAGATAATTTGTTGAATTTTATATCTTCCAGATTAATTATGGATTGAGAAACGCCGGTTTTTAAATCCAGTGCCCAGATAACATCCCGATTAAGATTCAATTCGCAATCCTCACGGCCGCCGCCGTTACTTACTATGCCCGGGATAAAAAAGAAACTGCGTTCAGCCTGCTCAACGCTGATTTTTGCTGTAGAACCCCTTTGATTTACACTAATATCTGGTTTCCCAAAAGAACTTACCACTTTAACATCTAGGAGCTTAGAGGAGCTACTTAGGGAATCTAATATTACTTTTCCCACCCCGTAGGCTAAGTCTAATTCGGCCTTTTCTATTTTGGGTTCATTAGCCATAGACCAGGAATATTCCTCGGTTTTTTGTCTGCTAACTGAATAGGTATTTATTGAGTTGGGCCTTATGAACTGTAAGCTATTCAATGAGCCAACCCCAAAATAATACAAAAAGGGAAGTACAAGAATAAGCAGTAGGGCCAGTATTTGAACCCATAGTCTACCACGAAAAATTATTAGCAATCCTAAAGCTATTAGAAATATAGGCCAGAAACTAAAGAAAGTTATGAAAAAATTCCATTGTAAATAACCCAGGTTAACTAGTAATAATACTAGGCCAATAAAGATTAAGATTATCCCGCCGAAGATATTGGACCGTTTCATCTAGCGTGTACCTCCCTTGCTCCTGGTTATTACAAATACACCTAGAATAATGAATACTACCGGCCACCAATATCTAAAAGAGAAAAAGGGAAAAAACCTATTCAACAAATAGTAAAATCCGCCTATGATCAGAATTAGACCGATTATCAAATGACTACGCTCGTTAGTATTATTGGCGTGTGTATTATTTGCTGAAGCTGGAGAATAAGTAGTAGAAGCTGTTTCTTCAGTATGTTGTTCTTGCTGTTGCCCTTTCTCTGTTTCCGTTGTTGGAGGCTGCGTTGTAACTGTTGATGAATGTTCAACGGGACTTGTCGGGATAATGAACATAGCAATAAAATAAAGAATAACTCCGCTACCACCTAAAAAAATGGCCATGACCCAAAGTAAACGAATAAGAGTTGGATCAATATTTAAATATTCCCCTATGCCACCACAAACACCATCAATCACTTTATTAGTCCGAGATTTATATAGATTCTGTGGCATTACTCCTTCACTCCTTATTTTTATTATTTAACTCTCTACTTCATCTTAATGTTTTTTGGCTGTTTTGTATATATTTTACTGATCATTCATAATATCTATCCCGCTTCCTCGGAGAATATTAGTTACCCAGGTCATTAGATCGGGGAGACCCGCACCATTTTCAGCGGAAAAGACGATTATATTATCCTTATTTGGTAAGCCTAATTCCTTCTTGATAAGATCCGTAGCCCCAGACCAACGTCCGCGACTAATTTTATCGGCTTTATTAGCTACTATTATAAACGGTATACCAGATGCCTTGAGCCACTCGGCCATAGTGATATCATCCTTTGTAGGTGGGTGCCGAATATCTACTAGCTGGATGATTCCTACCAATTCCTCGCGTTTAGTTAAATATTCATCGATAAATCTTCCCCATCGATGTTGCTCTGCTTTAGATACTTTTGCATAACCATAACCGGGCAAATCCACAAAAAACCAAGCCTCGTTCAAATGATAAAAATTCAGAGTTTGGGTTTTTCCCGGCTGACTGCTAGTTCTGGCCAAACCCTTACGATTAATAAATTTATTGATCAGAGAGGATTTGCCTACATTAGAGCGACCGACTAAAGCAATTTCCGGCTGCCCTAGCTGGGGATACTGCTTAGGACCTACTGCACTTATTGTGAATTCGGCCTTGCTTATTTTCATTCTTCAACCAACTCCTCCCTCTAATCTGAAATTTATTCCTCCAGAGGCCTATTCTAAGGCCTGTTCTAATACTTCTTCGATGTGTTCAACCATAATAAACCGGAGATCTTTTCTGATATTAGCAGGGATATCTTCTAAATCCCTTTTATTCTCCTTCGGAAGTATGATAATTTTGTTACCGGCTCTATGGGCAGCCAGCACTTTTTCCTTAATACCCCCTACTGGTAAGACTCTGCCACGAAGAGTTATTTCTCCCGTCATGGCTACGTCTTTTTTTACTTTACGGTTAGTTAGGGCCGAGGCTAAAGCTGTAGCCATAGTAATTCCGGCTGAGGGTCCATCTTTAGGAATAGCTCCCTCTGGCACGTGGATATGCACATCGTATTTCTCGTGGAAGTTTTCTTCAATGTTCAGCATTTGAGCCCTAGAGCGTATATAGGTATATCCTGCTTGAGCAGATTCTTTCATCACATCTCCTAATTTACCTGTCAGAATAAGCATACCCTTACCTTTCATTAGGGAAACTTCAATCTGTAAAATATCCCCGCCTACTTCGGTCCAAGCTAGGCCTGTGGCTACCCCCACCATGCTTTCTTTCTCTGATAAGCCATAACGAAAACGGGTTATCCCTAAGAATTTCTCCAGGTTTTTAGCTGTAACTACGACCCGTTTTTGAGTCCCTTCAGCAATACGTTTTGCCGCTTTACGCGCCACCTTTGCTAATTCACGATTAAGGTTACGTACACCAGATTCACGGGTATAGTATCTGATAATATTTAACAAGGCATCGTTATTAATCTGGAGTTGTCTTTTCTCTAAACCGTGATCATCTGTTTGGTTGGGCAGTAGGTATCTCTTAGCGATCTGAAATTTCTCTTGCTCTGTATAACCAGGCAGATAAATCAATTCCATCCTATCTAACAGAGGTTTAGGTATATTATAAGCTACATTTGCCGTAGTAATAAAAAGCACTTGGGAGAGATCTACTGGAACTTCAATATAATGGTCGCTGAAGGTGTTATTCTGTTCAGGATCTAAGACCTCTAACAGTGCCGCAGAAGGATCACCACGAAAATCGACACTCATCTTGTCTACTTCATCTAATAAGAAAACTGGATTTCTAGTACCAGCAGTCCGTAATCCCTGGATGATTCGTCCCGGCATAGCTCCCACATATGTACGCCTATGACCTCTAATCTCTGCCTCGTCCCGCACTCCACCTAGGGACATGCGCACAAATTTACGATCTAAGGCATCGGCAATTGATTTAGCTAAAGAAGTTTTCCCTACACCTGGTGGTCCAACAAAACAAATAATCGGTCCTTTGATTTGATTCTTCAATTTACGGACAGCTAAGTATTCCAGAATTCTTTCTTTAGCATCTTTCAATCCATAATGATTCTTATTGAGTATTTCCTCTGCTGCTTTGATCTCTAAACGATCTTCAGTCAAAGTATGCCAAGGCAAAGCTAATATCCAATCTAAGTAATTTCGGATGACACCTGATTCCGCTGCCATCGGTGGCATATTTTCCAGTCTCTCAACCTCTTTGAGAGCCTTTTCTTCCACTTCCTTCTCTAACTTAGCTTCAGCAATTTGATGTCGATACTCATCAGCTTCTGAGCTTTTTCCATCGCCTAATTCTTTTTGGATCGCCTTAACTTGTTCCCGCAAATAGTATTCTTTTTGCGATTTTTCCATTTGTCTACGGACTCTGTTGCCTATCTTCCGTTCTATCTCTAAAATCTCTATTTCGCTAGTTAGAATCTCGATCAGCTTTTCCAGCCGCTCCTGAATATCAATAGCCTCTAAAAGTTTCTGCTTCTCAGGGATCTTAAGGGCCAAATGACCAGCGATCAAATCGGCCAGACGTTGTGGTTCATCTATTGTGGCGATATTCACTAGAGCCTCGGCAGGAATCTTTTTATTTAATTTAATATATTGTTCAAAAAGGTTGGTCAAATAACGAGTTCTAGCAATCATTTCAGGGCTTTCATCGACTGATTCAGCAAAGACCTGCACCTTAACTTGGAAAAACTTATCGGTATCAAGATATTTGATAATCTTTGCCCTTTTTATGCCCTCTACTAATACACGTGTAGTACCACCCGGTAATTTCAAGAGTTGCCTGATTTCAGCAATGCAACCAACCTTATAAATAGCATCAGGATTTGGTTCTTCAATTTCAGGATCTATTTGAGTGGCCAGCAATATTCTTCGATCATTATTTAGCATAGCTTCTTCTAGAGCTGCAACAGACATATCGCGACCTATATCAAGATTAATAACCATATATGGAAATACTAAAACTCCCCTTAGGGGAAGCAAAGGTAATACTTGTTCGTTGTTTGCTTGTCCCACAGTTGACACCTCCGAAAAGTCTACATCTATGTTACGTAATTATTACCAAGCTCATGAAAAGAGTTTACCATATCGGATAAATGCTAGCAAATATTGCATTTTTAATAAAGAGAGCCGCCAAAAGCGGCTTTGATACTTCATATTTAAGCCATCTTTACTTGTTCCAGATGTACATTTTTTTCTATGATAGCCTGGTCTAAAACCTCTCTTACCGTATCCACTGGAATTACTTCTATATCTTTCAAATCATTAAAGGTGCTCTGCCAATTCTCTCTAGGAATCAATACCCTAGTAGCTCCGGCCAGGCGCGCAGCTTCAACCTTGGCTGTTACTCCTCCCACGGGTTTAACCATACCTCTGATCGAAACCTCTCCGGTCATGGCTATCTTATTATCCACTGGTTTATTAGTTATTGCAGAGTAGATACCTGTAGCAATAGCAATCCCGGCCGATGGCCCGTCGGCAGGAATGCCTCCAGGGAAATTAAGATGTAAATCGTAATCACGACAGTCCAAATCAACGGTATGGCGTAATACGGTTAAAACATTTTCTACTGAGCTCTTAGCCATACTCTTGCGTTTTACTACATGACCGCCCATCCCTTGCATTTCCTCTTCTTCTACAATACCAGTGATGATAATCCTGCCTTCACCGGTTTTTGACGGTATGGCACATACTTCAATTTCCATCAACATGCCCATATTCGGTCCGTAGACTGCTAAACCAGATACTTGCCCTACTTGAGGTGTTGGGGGAATCATTCTTTCCGGTCGGGGTGAATAATGGCCGCAGTTAACAACCCATTCTATATGACCAGCCTTAATGGTTTTATCAGCTTCCATAGAAGCTAACCCGGCAGCAATTTGAATTATATTGACTGCCTCCCTGCCATTAGTGGCGTACTGTTTCAGGATATTTAAGGCTTCTGGTAGAATTGGCATATTGATTTTCTGAGCTGCATTTTCACCGATTTTATATATCTCATCAGGTAGAAGCCCACGGAAAAAGATCTCTACACAGCGGGAACGGATAGCTGGAGGTATTTCTTGTGGCATCCTGGTTGTTGCTGCAATCAAACGAAAATCAGCTGGCAACCCCTTTTGAAATATATCATGAATATGTGAAGGGATATTAGGATCATCTGGAGAATAATAGGCGCTTTCTAGAATCACTTTACGATCCTCCAGTACTTTCAGCAACTTATTGATCTGTATTGGATGTAGTTCTCCAATTTCATCAATAAAAAGAATCCCACCATGGGCTTTTGTAACGGCACCTGGTTTTGGTTGGGGAATACCAGCAATCCCCATAGCTCCTGCTCCTTGATAGATAGGATCATGTACCGAGCCAATCAGAGGATCTGCTATACCCCGTTCATCAAAGCGTGAGGTGGCACCGTCTATTTCTATGAATTTGGCGTTCTTTTTAAAAGGTGATAACGGATTCTGACGGGCTTCTTCTAAAACCAATCTAGCGGCAGCAGTTTTACCTACCCCCGGAGGTCCATAAATTATAATATGTTGGGGATTAGGACCACACAAAGCTGCCTTTAAGGCTTTAATCCCTTCCTTTTGCCCAATTATTTCTTGAAACATATTAGGCCTAGTTCTTTCTGCTAAAGGTTGGGTTAATTTAATCGAACGCAATTTCGCTAATTTATCCATCTCTTTATGAGATTCTTTTTGTACAGCGGTTTTGGACCCTTGTTGACCTCGTAAGAGATTAAGAAAATACAAGCCCATTACAATAACGAAAAAAATCTGGATATAACTGAATATACTAAATTGGGATAAGCCCACTTCCAACCACCCTTTCACAATCCATTTACTGATAATATTATGACCGTGGCTAGATGCTTTTATCCTTATAAACATGTGCCGTAAACTTCCTGGTTTAACAAATAATTAGCCGTAATTAAGTTGCCGTAGCTACACATATTAATCATGAGCCGTAAAATATGAAAGGGGTGTTTTCCTTGGCTAGTCGTCGAAGTATTATGTCAGATTCACTGAAGATGGAGATAGCAAAGGAATTAGGCTTCTTCAGCCCTCAAGTGGCCCGTGGTGACTTTGGCGATGTAAGTTCTCGGAACTGCGGTAATATGGTTCGTACAGCTATAGAGATTGCTGAACGGAGCATCCAGAGGGATTTTCAGGGGCATTAATCCCAAGTAGTATTAGAACAGCTCAATAAAAAATTAAGGGGACTGTCTTTTCAGGCAGTCCCCTTAATATTGCTTAAGCTGATTCTTCTTTTTTCTTTTTAGGCTTATCGGTAGACGTAACAACAATCGGCTCTTCATTATTCTGAACAGTTTCCTTGGTGACAATACACTGCTTAATATCGGTGCGTGACGGGATCTCATACATAACATCCCGCATGATGTTTTCTACAATAGCCCTTAATCCCCGAGCACCTGTATTACGTTTAATAGCCTCATTGGCAATAGCCTGGAGGGCCTCAGCCTTAAATTCCAGGTTAACATTATCCATTTCGAAAATCTTTGTATACTGCTTGACTAAAGCATTCTTAGGCTCAGTAAGGATTCTGATCAAAGCATTCTCATCCAAAGCAGACAAGGTTACGATAACTGGCAAACGTCCAACAAATTCAGGGATCAACCCGTATTTGATTAGATCTCCGGGTAGTATTTGCTTTAAGATATTGCTGTGATCTGTATCATGCTTGCTCCGTACTTCAGCTCCAAAACCCATAACCTTTTGACCTATACGGTTTTGGATAATCTTATCTATCCCTTCAAAGGCACCACCACAGATAAAGAGAATGTTGGTAGTATCTAGCTGAATAAATTCCTGATGTGGATGCTTCCTACCGCCTTGAGGAGGAACGCTGGCCACTGTACCCTCGAGGATTTTCAGTAAGGCCTGCTGTACTCCCTCTCCCGATACATCACGGGTAATAGAGGGATTCTCTGATTTACGGGCAATTTTATCAATCTCATCAATATAGACAATACCCTTTTCGGCCTTTTCCACGTCATAATCTGCCGCCTGGATAAGCTTTAAGAGGATATTTTCCACGTCCTCACCAACATAGCCGGCTTCTGTTAAGGAAGTGGCATCTGCAATGGCAAAAGGCACATTTAATATCCGAGCCAAAGTCTGAGCCAGTAATGTCTTACCACTTCCAGTAGGCCCTAACATGATGATATTACTTTTTTGTAATTCAACATCATCAATCTTGGAGCCTAGATTGATCCTCTTGTAGTGGTTATAAACTGCAACAGCTAAGGCCTTTTTAGCGTCCTCTTGATCAATGACATACTGATCCAAGATAGCTTTAATATCCTTAGGTTTTGGTATTTCCCCTAATTCTAAGCCCTCTTCATCGGCAAGTTCTTCTTCAATTATCTCATTACATAGCTCTATACATTCATCGCAAATGTATACACCAGGGCCAGCTACCAGCTTTTTGACTTGTTCTTGTAGCTTACCACAAAAGGAACACTTTAATTGTCCTTTATCATCCCCAAATTTGTACATGGTGTCACCTCTTCACTACTTAGTTTTTGGTGTCTGGGGTATTCTAACCAATAAATCGTCGATTATGCCGTACTCTTTGGCTTCTTCAGCATCCATAAAATAATCTCTTTCCATGTCATTCTTTACTTTTTCTAGGGACTGCCCAGTATTCTCGGCGAAAATCTTACTCATTTTATCTTTAATGTGTAAAATTCTCTTGGCATGAATTTCAATATCAGTAGCCTGACCTTGGGCACCACCTGAAGGCTGATGAATCATAACCTCAGCATTAGGTAAGGCGAACCGTTTCCCTTTAGTACCGGCTGATAATAAGAAAGCACCCATAGATGCTGCTAAACCGACGCAGATAGTAGAAACGTCAGCTCGGATATATTGCATAGTATCATAAATAGCCATACCTGCAGAGATTGAACCGCCGGGGCTGTTAATATATAGAGAAATATCTTTATCCGGATCTTCCGCATAAAGGAATAATAACTGTGCTACGACCAGATTAGCAACATGATCATCAATAGCACTGCCCAGGAAAATTATCCTGTCCTTTAGCAGTCTGGAATAGATATCATAAGCTCTCTCCCCGCGGTTAGTTTGTTCTACAACCATTGGAATAAGAGTTGACATTTGTGGTGTAATAAACTCCTTGGACATAGTCTTCTCCTCCTTATCGAGAACAGGTAATAGAAATAAGAACATCTAAAATAACCAGTATGGTATAAAATAAGGCGAAAAAACGCCTTATTTATAGATAGTAATTTCGTTTAAATTATGCAGATTTAAGCTGTTCGGTTCTTCTACTCGGCTGGGCTTTCTTCGACATTCTCTGTCTTTTCTACAATCTTATCAGTAATTTTGGCCTCCTTAATAATAAGGTCTACAGCTTTCTCCATCATTATACCAAATTCCAAGGTTGAAATTTGATCTTGTTTTTCCAAAGTCTCACGTAATTTGTCAGCTTCTTGATTATATATTTCAGCCATCTTAGCTATTTCTTTGTCAATGTCTTCAGCCTCAGCCTTGATTCCTTCAGCCTTGACAATCGCCTCTAATACTAAGTCTGCCTTGACTGATTCCTCTGCGCTTTGGCGGTAATTTTCTTGTAAGGAATTAATATCAGTATTTGTGATTTGGAGATAGTAATCAAAAGGAATTCCCTGTTGCTCAATTCTAAAAGCCATTTCGTTGATCATCCGGTTAGTTCTATTTACTACCATGGATTCAGGCAATTCAACTTCGGTATTCTCCGCTGCTTTCTTAATAGCAGCTTCACGCAGTTCATTCTCTTCTCTTTGCTTATTTGCTTCCCTTAGCTTATTCTCTACATCGCTTCTTAATTCCTGCAAGGTCTCAAATTCTGAGACATCTTTTGCAAATTCGTCATCAAGAGGAGAATATTCCTTACGTTTGATTTCTTTTACAGTAACAGTAAAGATAGCATCCTTACCGGCTAATTCCTCAGCATGATACTCTGTGGGGAATTGAACTTTGACTTCAACAGTTTGATCTTTGGCTGCACCAATAAGCTGATCCTCAAAGCCAGGAATAAAGGTATTAGAACCTAATTCCAGCATATAGTTTTGAGCTGTTCCGCCTTCAAAGGCTTCACCATCAACGGTGCCTACATAATCTATGCCAACTATATCACCGTTTTCTGCTGGTCCATCAACAACAACGAGTTTAGCATAACGCTCTCTCATTTTTTCAATCTCAGCATCAACGTCTTCAGTTGTTACTTCGGTAATTATTCTTTCCAATTCTAAGCCTTTATACTGGCCTAAAGTAATTTCCGGTTTAATTTCAAAGATAGCCTTGAATTTCACTGGTTTGTCTTCTTCTACCTCTAGAACTTCATATTCCGGCTCACTAACACAAGTATATTCATCTTTTAATTCATCCAAGGCTTGGGCAAAAGCCTTAGGAACCGCATCTTGTAAAGCATCATCTAATAGAATCTCCCGACCATACATTTTTTCCAGAATTTTTCTTGGTGCTTTACCTTTTCTAAATCCCGGTACATTCACCTTTTTTACAACGATACGATAAGCCTTATCCATCGAGGCTTCGAATTCTTCTGGGCTAATCTCTACCGTTGCCTCAGCTTTAATATTGCTCAGTTTTTCTGCCGTAACTTTCATTAATTACTCCTCCTAAACCTCTTATGTAATATTATGATTATAACCAGTTCTATAGTTCTTAATATCAGTTAATAAATTGTTTACTAATGTTAATTTATACTGATTTAAAATTATAACAAATAGATAATAAAAATAAAAGATTAGTGTCAGTAAAAGAACACTAATCTTGCTCAAGTTCTTAAATGGAGCGGAAGACGAGATTCGAACTCGCGACCCTCGCCTTGGCAAGGCGATGCTCTACCACTGAGCCACTTCCGCAACTTCATAGGTAGCAATAAAGTACCTTATTTGCAACACAAATAAGATTACTATATTTTATCGAATTCGTCAAGTCCTAGTCTGACATATAACTTCAACTTCAAATATTCTGTTCCAGGGAATTCTTACTTCTATCTCGCAGGCAGGAAATTTCGGTAAATATTGTTCCCTAAACTCCAGTAACCTTTCTTTGATGTATTCTTCAATATATGTTTTTTGTTTGCCTACGTTGTGCTTTTCTAAACCCATGGGCACTATTTTTTCAGCATAAACCTGTTGTCGAATATTAGCTTGATAACCCCAGTCGTCTAAGAAGCGAGCTAAAAGTATCCTACTCCGATCCTCCCAGCTCATATAAGGAGCCAGTAAACCTTGACCTAAAGCATAACCAATAGAATTACCTGCAGTATTAAAGCCACTGTAAGCGACTATGTTTGGTATTAGCTTCTGCTCCGCTAAATAATACAGCAAAGAATTATCAGCCCCATTAGCGAATTTAATATCCGCCAAAGCTACTTGCCGTTTATTAGCTAAATGTCTCTTTAAATCTTGGATAAATATTTCTTGGGCTCTATCCTCCCGAACAATATTACTGGCCAAAGCGGCCTCTCCTGTTACACCATCTTCCGGCGTATTAACTGCTAGTAAAAGATCACAAGCCTTAATATCATCCACAAATTCACTTCCTGTGGCAACAATGCGTTGAAGTATACTTTCTTCCACCCGTTGGTCTTCATAACCTGGAATAGTGTCCCCACCTGCTCCGGGAGCGTAGCATACAGCTACTTTTGGTCTAAGCCCATGAATATCATTAAAGGCCCTAGTCAATAGAATTAAGCCAACTTCATCTGTTCCAGGAAAAGAAACGTAATTCTCCAGGTCCAATTCAACTGCCAAGGAAGATAATTGTCGGTATTCCAAGTTACTTTGGCTGTAGATGGCACAATCGTCTCGGCATAAGACCAAATAATCAACGATACCCTCCCGGCATTTCTTTAACAGGAGTTGGTTCACAGCCTGGTTCTTCTGACGCCGTTTAGACCAATCCTCTAATACTTCTACTGGAATCTGAGCTTCTAGTTCTTCCAGTTGTCTATTTTCTTCTGGATTCAGGGTGCTCAATTCTTTCTTATCTCTTAAAGCTGAGAGTTGAAAAATTTCCGCACCATAGCGCCGATAATAGGCTGGCTCCTCATCAGTACCTTCTCTGGGGGTCCGCATAACAGTAGAATATGTATATATCTTCAATTGAGGATTATGCTCTTTGATTTTATCCAGTCTATTAAGATATTCCTCTAGAACAGTAAACTCAGAGTTATGGGTTCTAGAAGGTATTAATCCACCATAAATTACTGCGTCCGAAGCTAAGACAAGATAATTACAAGCACTGCATTCAGCCAATATCCACTCCCATAACCCTTCTATATTAGCGGCCTGACCTTTTTGGGATAACAGTTCAACAGGAGGAATCAATAAAGTCGTATTAGTTGCCGCCAAAATCTCTGTTACATATGACAGATTAACTGGTCGTTCATCTATAGGAATATACATCAGGCTTGTAGGTTTTAGAGGCTTATAAACTGTAGCTGTATCAATTACCTGGGAGCTTATAAATACTATGGCTACAGCCATTAGGAAAAATATAATTAACTTTCGGATACCCCTTCTCCCCCTTTCCTCTTCGCTGCTTACGGCTTAGTATTATAATCACAGGCATTCATAATATTATCACAAAAAATGGAACGGAGCTATTGGGGCAATTTTGGGCATATCTTTTAAAACTTAGTGTTATCTCCTAAACCTTGACATTGTTCTACTTTTTCAGTAAAATTTCATTCGTGTGTCGATTCTATCGAATACAAAAAATAGAAATATAGGATGTGGGAAAGCATATGTCAGAAATGTTGAAAACCTCTGAAAAGACACAGGTTGATCCCTCTGCTCTTGGACTATTTGGCCTGGCGATAGTTACTTTGATAGCCTCTAGCCAGAAATTAGGGTTCACAACTGGGACAGCATACATACTTCCAGGAGCAATTTTCCTTGGAGCACTGGCTCAACTTATGGCAGGAATGTTGGATTACAAAAAAGGAAATGTTTTTGGAGCTACCGCATTTTGTGCTTATGGATTCTTTTGGTTAGCTATGTCAATGGCCTGGTTAATTAACCTAGGTGCATTTGGACCAATACTTCAAGGTAATGTTGATCCCAAGCAAATGGGAATTGCTTTCATTGGCTTTCTGATATTATCTCTGTTCCTTACTATTGGAGCAATGGAAACAAACAAGGTACTGTTCTTTATTTTTGTTTTCATTGATATTCTATTCATTGGGCTTGCAATAAGCACTCTGGTAGCTGAAGGTCAAGTGCATATTATTTTTCATAATATAGCAGGCATAGCCGAGCTTATGATTGCTCTATTATCATTTTATGGTTGTGGGGCAAATGTTCTGAATAACCATTTTAAGAGGACCTTTTTACCCATCGGCAAACCTTTTCAAGTGTTTGTTAAAGCTAGCAATTAAACAAACTAACTTTACTCAAGCCGTCACCATTATGATGACGGCTTTTTTGGTGCCTTAAATTTAATGTTAGATAAAATTCATCATCGTTGTATTATACACAATAGCGGATTATAATGAAATTATCCAGATTTATCTTGTATTGTGAAAACAATCGCCTAAGAGTGCACAAGGGGAGGGAAATAATGGTTATACATAAGATGGACCTAAAAAATCTTTTAAATCCTCCATTTCGGTCTGCAAACAAGCTTAGCATTAAAGCTGTCTCAAAGAAAAACCTGCCGTATTTTGTGGGCTGGATTGCTGTTTCTATATGGCTTTATGCGTATTTTCTGCCCATGGGAGGCTTCGCTCTTAAAGTAAGCCTATTTGAGGCAGTGGTGGGCGATACAACCCTTTATTTTTATATCATGCTGATTACTGGTAGCTTAATACCAATTATTTTTGATGGAAAAAAATTTGTTACCGGTTCATTTTATAGCGTAATCGTTTCTTTGGTGTGTTTTATTTCTGTAATGTTTCTTGGACCGGGCATCCCCGCTAAAATTATTATGCTGATTGCCGTGCCCTGCATAGCGCATATATTTATCTCCCATGTGTACGCCTTTTTTATGGTTCTCAATAATTCAGAAAAATTGTATTCCATGATTCTAGTTGTGTTACTCCCCAAAGTATTAATACATTTAAAAGCAAAAGCAATATTGGGCAATACGCAGCTTAAGCTACACCCGTTTGTTATTCTGATTTTTTTCGTTATGATAACCTTGGTGCTTAGCACCTACTATATTAAGACCCATGCTGACACGGTGCCTTCCTTACAAAAGATAAAGGCACCTATCAAGGCCTATTCTCTAATGCCTGTGGTTTTTATTGTATTCGCCTTAAACGACGTAATAGCACCAGCCACCCTCCAACAGATTAGCGATTTCTCAAAAAGCCAGATAGAAAACTTATACTTTACCGGTATTTTGGCGGGACTTGCCGTTATCATTCTTCTGCAAATCCGTTTTTCCATAAACCTATGTACCATGCTAAATCTTTCTTTTGCCTTCTTAGCCCTTGGGTTTGTAATAGATATCATCAGAATACAGGACCCAAATGCAGGACTCGTTTCAGCTGTTTGCTTCGGAGTTGCCTATTCTATAGGCATTGTCAACATCTATTATCTCGCCGGCTTTATGATAAAAAGATTTCAAAGTATTTATTTTTACCGGACCGGCTTTCTTCTTTCCTCTCTTTGTTATTTAGCTGCAAGCATCTTTGTAAAGATTTTCGGGCAGAGTGAGATACTGGTGCCGTCCATATTAATGGCCTTTATTTCAATTTGTATCCTCATCCTCTTCTTCCTCATGTCTCCTTTTTTTATCAAGATGCTGTATTCAGGAGAATGGATCGACGATGCCTACCGGGAAGATATCAGTCAATACTCGCGACTGGAGGCCAAACTAAAAGACTATAAGCTTACCCCTGCCGAAATAGAAGTATGCAGCCTGCTCCTTGACGGATATACCCTTCGACAGATTTCGGTTATGGTGTCTAAAGCCTATGCGACCATCAATACATACTGTACCTCCATATATCGGAAGTTGAACATTAATAGTCGTGTTGAATTATTGCTGTTGCTACAGGAATATAAAAAATAGCCGCCAATACTTTCTTTATAGCCTCCTCATTAGTTCTAATGAGGAGGCGTTTTTTCATAAATCATGTGAATTACTGAGGTGACAGCGAACACTTCACAAGCTATGGTTAAAGTACCCCCAGACCTTGATTAGGAGGTGACCTACTTGGGATTGATGGATAAAATCAAAGAAAAAATCTTGAAGTCAAAATCCGTAACAGGGGAAGCAAATGAAACAGCGATAGTAACAACAACTTCTGGTACCCCAACACGTTATGGAAAAAAGCTGCAACTCAGTCCCAGCGAAAAATTAAAACTGGTGGAAAGCCTGACACCCAGAGAAAAAGAAACATTTTATATTTTACTGGGGGGGTACAGTCTCAAGGAGACCGCCCAACAACTAAATATCGGATATTCCACTGTCAACACCTATCAAACAGCCATTTACAAAAAGCTGAATGTAAACTCACGAGCCGAATTGATTATCAATTTTCGTGATATGTGTGAAACAAAGGAGGAGTGATATAGCATCTTACTTCTAGGTATGAAAATGCATCGGCTGTGACAAGGAAAAGCTACGCCTTATAAAGAAAGGGCGCGCCCAAATTTGTCACAGTAGACCAGAGCTCGACTGAGAAAAATTAAATTATTGGAGGTTATTAATGATGACAGAACAAATAAACAAAAACCTAGAGCTAGAAACTAATCAGGAAAACACTTATACCCCGGAGGATATTGAGAAGAACAAAACCATGGCAGGACTTGCTTATATCATTTTCTTTTTACCGCTAATTGCCTGCCCAGACTCTAAATATGCTAAATTCCATGCCAACCAAGCACTAGTGTTATTAATAACAGCCATTGCGGGCAATATTATATTAGGCTTCATTCCTATCATCGGCTGGTTACTGCTGCCGCTTTTCGGAATCGCTGTTTTTATCTTTGCGATTTTAGGACTTATCAATGGATTCGGAGGAAAAGCTAAGGAGTTACCTATCATCGGCAAGTTTACCATCTTGAAATAGCTATCGAAGTTCAAAAGGGCTACTAGACTTTTATTAACCTTGGAGGTTTTTTTGCATGAAAAAATTATTCCTTATTATTATTAGCATCCTGCTGATTTTCTCACTCTGTGCATGTGGTGCTAATACAAGCAAAAATCCCAATATCTCAGAAGACGATTCAGGGGATCAAGCTGAGCTTCCCAACGAAGAAATAGTTGATGAAGAGCCTTCTGATGTGATTGACTCCGCAAGTTCCTCAAATTATACCAAAGACAGCACCAAGGGCTTCAAAGCATATTCTGATGCCTATTTGGCCTTTTCTGATTATGTGACAGAACTCAAATCAAAAAATGATGAAACTTTATATTACCCTACAAATTTGGTGATCACCCCTGAAGCCCATCTATTAGAATACATGACACCGCTGCTTTACTGGCAGGAGACTCTGGACGACAATGAACTTGCCGCTAAAGATACAGTCATTAGTTTGCTTACAAGAGGGAAAAATAGGAAAAGTGTGGATGTCCAGAAGGAAAGCGCCAACAGTTACATAACTACTATTGAGACAACCAAGGGAGAAGAGATCTTTGTTCAGGTAGATTACCAACCCGATATTGACGCCTTGCGTCTTGTGGCCGAAAGCAACGGCGAGTTGGCCATGATCTTTGAATATGTAAAGTTAGCTGATGGATACGCAGCACAGTATTATTACAATACTATAATCGGAGGAACCTACAATGCTCCGACCAGAGCGATGTGCATATACAGAGCCATTATCTCTGGCAATGAAGGCTCCTGCGCCCGCTTTGATGATGCAGAAGAGCCAGCTTCCCTGCTGGATGGTGTACCCGATGAACAAACATTTATTGAAGGGGCAACCCATTGGTTCACGCTGAAGAATGACGAATTCACCGGCAAACTGGGGGACACTTCCTTTTAATTGCAAGACTAACATAAGCTTGAATTCTGCCCTGTCCAGAACGATCATCTATTTTATTCTGGCCCACACATTACTGTATGAGCCTTACAGAAAAGCAATATAAAATCTAAATGTCCTGTGGTTTTTCCACAGGACATTTTCTTTAAGATTATCTTAGATTATGGTGCGGGAGACAGGACTTGAACCTGCACGGTCGCCCACTGGAACCTAAATCCAGCGCGTCTGCCAATTCCGCCACTCCCGCTTGAATAAGTTTCGCTACTGTAAAAAAAAATGATGGTGGGCCATCAGGGACTCGAACCCGGGACACCCTGATTAAGAGTCAGGTGCTCTACCATCTGAGCTAATGGCCCATGTTGTATAGGATAAATTAAATGGCAGGGGCGGCAGGGTTCGAACCTACGAATGACGGAGTCAAAGTCCGTTGCCTTACCACTTGGCTACGCCCCTGTATATAATTAAATCTTACTCTAGACAAATGGGGTGACTGAGGGGACTTGAACCCCCGAGTGCCGGAGCCACAATCCGGTGCGTTAACCACTTCGCCACAGCCACCGTTTGATAATGGCGTGCCCACAGGGATTCGAACCCCGGACACACGGCTTAGAAGGCCGTTGCTCTATCCAACTGAGCTATGGGCACATTTACAGCAGCAAGAAACATTTTATCAAAAAACTCACAAGCTGTCAACTGCACACAAAAGTCAGAAGTGTTACTGCCAGTTAACTTTGCGGTTTACCCATAATTTGGCAGAGTTTTTTGGCCATTTTTTGCATGGCTTTCCCACGATGGCTAAGCAGGTTTTTTTCTTCTGGATTCAATTGAGCAAAGGTTTTTTGCAGCTGGGGAACATAAAATAGAGGGTCATAACCAAAACCGCCATCTCCCCTTTGCTCCTCTAGTATAACACCTTCACAATATCCTGTGGCATAAAAAATTTCTGGTAATCCTGAATCTTGGGGAACAGCTAAAGCTAAAGCACAGACAAAGCGAGCAGTTCTTTCTTCAGGAGGCACTCCCTGTAACATAGTAAGCAACTTGCTATTGTTGCGCTGATCATCAGTAGGCTCCCCTGCAAAACGGGAGGAATAGACGCCGGGTTGACCGTTTAAGCTATCTACTTCCAGGCCGGAATCATCACCTAAGGTAATCAGCCCTGTTTCCTTTGCGGCATAAACTGCCTTCAAGGCTGCATTTTCTTCAAAAGTGCTACCTGTTTCTTCTACTTCCGCTAAATGAGGGAAGTCAGCCATAGTTAATATCTGTATAGATAAAGACAATTCATTCAGAAGATCAGCAACTTCTTGGGCCTTGCCTTGATTCCTAGAAGCAATTAATAGAATATGCCGCTTAGAATTCATAGCTACCGCCCAAAGCCCTTAAGGTTTCTTTTTGTAGCTTAATTAATTCTCTAACCCCTTGTTCACTTAACTCTAAGAGCCTATTCAATTCCTCCCGAGTAAAGGGATATCCTTCGGCTGTTCCTTGGACTTCTACAAAATGTCCTTGCCCTGTCATCACAACATTCATGTCTACAACTGCGTTAGAATCTTCTTCATAACACAAATCTAACACTAGCTCATCTTCAATCTTACCCACACTTACAGCAGCCAGCCAATCCAAAAGAGGCAATTTTTCTAACTTACCTTCCTGAACCAGCTTATCTAAAGCCAGAACAAGAGCTACGAAGGCCCCTGTTATTGAAGCCGTTCTAGTTCCCCCATCGGCCTGAATTACATCACAATCTAGGGTAATAGTACGCTCACCCAAAGCAGCCAAATCCACTACTGCACGTAGGGAGCGGCCAATTAAGCGCTGAATCTCATTAGTCCTTCCTGTAACCTTACCTCTACTGGCTTCTCTTTGGTTACGAATTGAGGTTGCCCTAGGTAACATAGAATATTCTGCTGTTATCCAGCCTGAATTTTGTCCTTTCAGAAAAGGCGGCACCCGCTCCTCTACGGAAGCATTACAAATTACCTTAGTATTACCCATTTCTATCAAAACAGAACCCTCAGGATACTTGATATATCCTGGGGTAATCTTTACAGGTCTTATTTGTGCTGGTCCTCTATTATTAGGACGTTCCATATTTAGTCCCTCCTCAATGGTAGTAGTATTTACTTTACTACCATTTACTAATCATCTCTACAGCTCCGTCGTTTAGTTCTGCTGACTTCTCCAGCAGATAGTCTATATCCATAGAGCCTTTGTGAATCTTATAAATTCTATATGCCCATTCATAATCAAAAACAGAATTAAATTGATAATAATTGTTCAAACGATTAATAATCAGATCTTCAAAGCCGATTACATAAATCTCCCGACCGCTAATCAGCTTAATACGCGACAACCTATCTAGAGAAACTTTAGGGTCTAAGCTAAAGATATCTACCCCTACATCTATTGCCTCGCTATACCAATACCTACCTGCCATAACGAGCTCTAGCTTGTCTAAGATTGACTTCAATAAGTTACTGTTTTTCACCATTATATCAATATCGTCAATATGATAACCACTTCGGGTATATATTTCTATAGCTAAACCCCCAGTTACAATTGGTTTAATTTTATGCTCAGACATCATCTCTGTAATTATGCCGACAAATTCTATACAGGCAGCCATTTTTTTCTTTCTAACGGCTAATTTAGAGATTTCCTTTTTTAAGTCCACATAGCTTTTCATCATGCCAACCACCTCTAGATGTCCCATTCCATTCCCCATTCACGGGGCCCCAACTCTATAATTTTACCTTGTCTAACCAACTTGCTCCAATTATTAGTGCTAATTAACGCTAATAATTTTTCCCTTTTATTTTTACAACTATTACGCCGTTTAATAATTACTCTATCTGAACGTTGAGCCAGAATCGCTTTATTAATCTTAATAAGTTGGGATCTACTTGGCTTTAGATCTTTCATTGTATATTCCCGCATTGATCTCCTCCGGCATTAAACCTAACACACTAATGAATCTTAATATTACTACTAAATTCTATCAAAATATTGGTACTTAGCAAGCCTCTTTCTTTAATAATTCGACAAATTTTTTTTCTTTACCAGGCCCAGATCCTTTTGCAAGAACCGACTGCCAAGGGCCCGAAATTTAAGGGGTTCTCCACTAACATAGTATTTATGTTGAGGCTGCGTATTTTTCGCTAATAAACCTAAGTCCCGCAAAATTTCAGCCGCCCTACTTACCGTTTCTCTGGCTGGATTAATCACTTGTACCTTAGGACCTACTATACGGTCAATAACCGGCAACAAAAAGGGATAGTGGGTACAGCCGAGGATCAAACTATCTACACCTTTTTCCTCTAAAGGTCTATAGTAATCCCTTACCGCATCATAAACCGCAGGACCGTCTACTTCTCCAGCCTCCACTAAAGGAACGAAAAGGGGACAGGCCACTGCTGTTAATTGGATCTCAGGCCTTTTTTCTTTAATTAAGCGTTGAAAAGCACCGCTATTAACAGTAGCTTGGGTTGCGAAAACACCGACCTTTCCGTTGGCAGTTTCCGCCAGAGCTTTATCAACTCCCGGTTCAATCACACCTACTAAGGGTACAGAATATTTCTGCCTTAGCATATCATAGGCTAGTGATGTACTTGTATTACAGGCGATAATCACAGCTTTACAGCCTCGTTCTACTAAAAAATGGGTAATTTGATCAGCAAACTGTCTTAATTCTTCTGGTTCCCGGGGTCCATATGGTACATGGGCTGTATCAGCAAAATATATGTAGGATTCCTGAGGTAGCTGTTGGAGCATTTCCAAAATAACAGTTAAACCGCCGACCCCTGAATCAAATACACCAATAGGAGCATTAGGACTTATCTTTTTCAACCTCATCGCCTCTAGTCTTTCTTTTTATTAAGCCGCCATCATTTAACAAATTAAAACTGTTGCAAAAAACTCCACCCTTGGTCATTTTCGCATCAAATACCGTTAGAAAAGCACAATCATCCCATTCATCTACAAGCTTGCGCAGCTTCGGTAATCTACGACGTGCCAAGATTACCTGCAAAATATATCTTACTCCCTCTCTGCCTTGTCCTTCAATGATTGTAACGCCATAACCCTGTTTCCGTAATAACTCAGTTAAGGCTAAGGGCTCTTTGAGAGTTATTATCTGAACCGTCAATACACCTACAGCTAATTTTTCTTCTAGAGTTCCGCCTACAATATTACCTGTAGCAAAACCGGCAGCATAAACTAACAATGCAAGAGGATTATCTAGACTAGAGAAGATCTTATTAAGAGCTATGATATAAATTATCACCTCAAAGAAGCCGAAAGCTGCAGCATAAAGCTTCCGTCCTCGAACTAACATAATTGTCCGCATTGTTCCCAAAGACACATCAAAGATTCTTGCTACAAAGATAAAAAGAAAACCTAGTACAGTATCCCACATATGCTACCTCCTCTCTCTATGGTCTTATTATAAACCATATACTAACCGAGGCAAGAAGAAAACTCCCGCTTTTATGACGGGAGTTGAAAATATTTTATAGTATTATGCTTTTTATTGTTCAAAGTATGCTCTTATCCCCTGGAATATTCCTTCGGCTAATTTCTGTCGGAAAGGCTCTTGGCCTAAAAGAATTTCCTCCGTAGGGTTAGAAAGAAAAGCCGTTTCCACTAAAACTGAAGGTACACGTGTTTCTCGTAAAACCGCATAATTTCTTTCTATGACTCCTCGATCCTGACGCCCTACAACTCTTACCAATTCTCTTTGGATCATTATGGCCAACTTCTGTCTGTTGTAACGCTGACTTGCCAAGACAGGGTTACTAGCCGGAGCATAATAGAAAGTTGTATGTCCAGAGAGACCTCTATTGTTATTAGAGTCAGCATGAATACTTACAAAAATATCTGCACTGTTATTGTTAGCTACAGCCGCTCTACCAGCTAAACTCAAATTGGTACTGTATGTATGAGTCATGAGAACCCTGGCTCCTGCATTCTCTAAGAGGTTTTTTAGTTTTAAAGCTACAGCTAGGTTCACAGTTCTCTCCTGTAGCCTAGTGATAGGCCCTATAGCTCCTGGGTCTAACCCACCTCCAGATTGGATACTAGAGTGACCGGGATCTAATACTATCAACTTACCAACCAAGCTTTGCTGCATATCAGCTTCGATATTAAGATAGGCTGTATTCTTACTCGTATCAAATTCAGTACTTATCCCAGGAGTAAACACACAAACTAAGGTAATCAAGGTTTTATTACCCTGAGGCATAATCTTAATATTTTGGATGCCTAAGCGGGTAAGATTACCATTATAATTTATATTTGTGGTTCCATCTAACTGTAGGGAAATAGTCTTTGTAGCTTTATCGATTGTTGCTATGGACTCATTTTGTTGCCAACCTTCTAAAGCTATAACAGGCCTACCGGCTGATTCTAAGATGCGGAAATTCTTACCCTCACTTAATGGGGCAAATAAAACTTCAGTTCCGCCGCCTCTTGAAGGAGCAGGTTCATTGTAAGCCGTCGTCAGCCAAGAAGCAATCCATCCTGTGGAGCCATTTCCTAAACTAACCTGAAACCAATCTCCAGACTTTGCTAATACAGATAACATGTCCCCCCGCCTAACCTGCTTCAGTACAGGGGCACTCAAATCACCCGCTGAACGGATATTAACCACATTCCCGGTAACCACCACTTGGGAAGATTGAGCTTCTGGCGTTGGGGTCGGTGTCGGAGGCGGTGTTGGCATGGGTGTTGGCGTAGGTGCCGGTGCGGTCTTTTGTTCGACAACCAACCAACCTGCAATCCAGGCTTGTACACCATTATTTGTTATTACCTGATACCAATCATCCTTACTCTGTACAGCAGTAAGAATATCACCTTTCTTAACTTGTGATACTCTAGCATAGCTTGTACTAGGCCCCTTCCGTAGATTAACCACAGTACCCTGGACAATAAGTTTCTTACCGGATGTTGCCTGGACAGTAAAATAATCACCACTTATCCAGCCTTCTTGCCCATTATTGAGGCGGATCTTTACCCAGCCATCATTTTGGGCCAAAACTATATATGACTCACCACGTTTAACCTTGGTGAGAATTTTATTATTGGTTCCTGGGCCGCTTCTGATATTAACAACATTACCAGTCACTACACCCAATTCCCCTGCCCATACAGGTATGCTTGTCAGCAAAAGGCAGAGAACAATCAGGAAGCAAACAATTTTCTGCAAATTGGGTGTCCGTTTTTTCACGTCTTCACCTCCTTTCATTATATTTCCTGGTCCTTCTTAATTCGGCTAAAGACTACAAAATTCCTGCAATATCTTTGTGGTAATTAATAACTTCCATAAATTCCGACCAACAATACGAAAAAGAAGTGCCGGGATAGGTACATGGCACTTCTTCTTAACTCTTATATACTATTTATCTTTTACCTTTATAAAAGGGTTACTACCTGATTAAGCTGGTGTTTCTAGCCAGATTATCATCAATCTCCACATAGCCTAACAAAGTATCAACCTTCCTACCATCAATCCTAAATTCAACTCTCTCGACAGTAGGGAACTGGGTTAATGTGTTTACAACAGAGTAAACTGCCAATTCTTCGGCCTTAGCATTAGCCGGCAGATCACGGATTAGATCGCCGTTAAAATCAACAATAGCTAAGCCGTCTGTTTTAATATTAATATCCAAGAGTCTAGTTGTCACAGGCAAAGTTGGTTGCAAATTAGCCTGAAAGGGTCCTTTTATTAGCTCTTCTATACAGGCTCGGCCTATACCTTCTACCTTGGCAATTTGTCGTTCTTCAGCTACTAATTGCTCCCCACCGGCATCTGCAAAATAAAGAGTTACTGTCCGCAGTTCATCGGTTGTTGAGATACTAGTGGGAGATTCGATTATAACCGTAGGTGAAGAAAAGTCTGTCGGCTCATTCTCCGCTTCGTTAAAGCTCTCTTTGAGAGATGAAAGCTTAGCCGAACACCCTGACAAGAATATGGAGGCTATTAATATAATGATTAAGATTGACGCTGCCTTTTTCATCTTTTTTCCTCCCTTCCAATGCAAATACTATTAAATGATATTGAGAAGGAAGGAAAATATGACATCAACTTTTCAGCTAGGGCTCACTTTCTTCCTTTGCTGAACTTGAATCATTAAGAGCTTCAGACGCAACAGGTGAACTAGGCTGGTTTGTATCATTTACTGAACCAGTATCATCGGGTAAAACTGTATTCCCAGATGGGCTGATATCCTTAGATAAATCAGGATCATTAGCTGTAGTCGTTAAACTATTCTCTAGCTGAGGTCCTCCGCTGCCGCGGCGGTGACGTAAGTACATGATCAGCAAGGCCGCTCCTATAGTTAACCCACTTACTAGTTGAGCAACTCTGATATCACCTAACATCAGACTATCAGTCCGCAATCCTTCAATAAACAGGCGGCCGACTGAGTAAAGGGCGGCATAGTTTAAGAAAACGTCTCCTTTTTTGATAGTTTTTCGTCTCCTAAGCCAAAGGAGAAAAGCAAAAACCAGCAGATTCCAGATGAATTCGTATAAAAAGGTAGGATGACGATAGGCCCCGTCAATATACATAGCCCACGGCACATCGTTGGGACTAACCTCATAGCCATAGGCTTCCTGGTTAAAGAAATTTCCCCAACGTCCGATAGCCTGCCCCAGAATTATGCTGGGAGCAACAATATCCAGGCCCTGCCAGAGATTATATTTATACCTGCGTAGCATCAGACAACCTACTATAACTCCTAAGATTATCCCACCGTGGATGGCCAAACCACCTTGCCTGGTGAAGAATATTTCTTTAGGAAAGCGGCTGTAATAATCCCACTTAAAGATAACATAATAGAGGCGGGCCCCGATTAAAGCACTAGGAATAACAGCTATCACAACATTAAGGAACTTGTCCTCATCCCAGCCTTGCCTTTTGGCTTCCCTTAAGGCCAGAATAGTACCAATTAAAAAGGCTGCAGCAATTAAGAGACCATACCAACGGACTTCAAGATTTCCAATAGTAAAAGCAACAGGATTAATATCCATAGTTATACCCCTTACCACACAAAATGTTCCAGATAATATAAGTAGGCAACTTAAAGGGCATAAACCCTTTCACCATCGAGTACATTAATACCGGCTTTCTTGATTACATCGATAGCTTCCTCGGGGTTTTCTACCCGGATAATGACCAGGGCATCCTTAGAAATACTTCCCAAGAAAGCGTACATATATTCTACACTGATACCAGCCTGATCTAATTTCTCCAGGGCAAGCCCTAAGGCACCTGGTGTATCACTTACCTCAATGGCCAGCACATCAGTAATCTGAGTAACTAAACCTTTAGCAGTTAAAATCTCGTAGGCTTTATCCGGGTCATTGACAATTAGACGCAATACCCCAAAATCAGTAGTATCAGCAATAGATAGGGCTCTAATATTTATTTCGGCTTCACCAAGGATTTTGCAGACATAAGCCAGACGCCCTTTTCTGTTCTCCAAAAAAATTGAGATTTGTTTAACCATAGCTGCACCCCCTATATTCTTCTTTTATCAATAACTCTTTGAGCTTTGCCTTCACTGCGGGGAATAGAATGGGGTTCCACCAGTTTAACTTTTGCTGAGATACCCAGTTCTGATTCTATTTTATGTCTGATCATATTCTCTAAATCTTCCAAGCCACGTACTTTGTCAGTAAACATTCTCTTGCTAACCTCAACCTGTACTTCCAACTCATCCATGCTGCCAACCCGATCAACGATCAGTAAATAATGAGGCTCTGTTTCACCAATATTAAGCAGTACCGTTTCAATCTGAGACGGAAAGACGTTAACACCACGAATAATCAACATATCATCAGTCCGACCCATAACCTTGTGCATCCTTATGTGAGTCCGTCCACAGGAACAAGGTTCTTTAATCAGATAAGTAATATCTTTTGTACGGTAACGAATAATTGGGATACCCTCTTTAGTTAAACTCGTGAATACTAATTCACCTTTTTCGCCGAAAGGTAAATTTTCTCCTGTATCAGGATCGATAATTTCCGGAATAAAATGATCTTCGAAAATGTGTAAGCCATCCTTTTCCTGACATTCACTGGCAACCCCTGGACCAATTACCTCCGAAAGGCCATAGATATCAATGGCACTAATCTGCAATCTTTTCTCGATCTCTTGTCTCATTCTTTCTGACCAAGGTTCAGCCCCAAAAATTCCGTATTTTAATTTGAACTTAGATCTATCTAATTTCAGTTCCTCCATAGTTTCTGCGATATAGACTGCATACGACGGAGTACAAGCTAAAACTGTGGTGCCGAAATCCTCCATCAGCATTAATTGCCGCTGGGTATTGCCGCCAGATGACGGAATAACCATAGATCCTATCTTTTCAGCACCGTAGTGCGCCCCTAAACCTCCAGTGAATAGTCCATAGCCAAAAGCTATTTGGACCACAGAATCTTTAGTAACCCCACCGCAAGTCATAGTCCGAGCCATTAATTCAGACCAAGTATTGAGATCCCCTCTAGTATAACCAACAACTGAAGGCTTACCTGTTGTCCCCGATGAAGCGTGTACCCTGATAATCTGAGACATAGGCACTGCAAACATCCCAAAGGGATAAGTATCCCTTAAGTCTTGCTTTTCGGTAAAGGGCAATTTCTGCAAATCAGCTAAGCTCTTAATATCACCAGGTTCAAGACCTATTTCCTGAAACTTCTGCCGGTAAAAAGGCACATTATAATAAACATTCTCTAAAAGTTTTTGTAAACGCTCCAGTTGTAATTCTTCCAACTGTTCCCGGGGCATACATTCATAATGCTTATTCCAAAACACCTATCCACACCTTCTTTTGTAAAATTCTATGAAATTAAGTATATGGTAAATTACCCATACCAGCAAGCTAAATCTATTTTACTAAAAAACATTATTATTATTTAATTTAAGTTGTTAGCTTCTATTATAATATTATTAGTTTAATTCTGAGCACAAATATTTGTAGATTTATGTCATTAGGTAATAATAAGATTAATGCAGTAATGAGGTGGTCTAATGAAAAAATTAAAATCTTACTTAGGAATTGTTATTGGGGCCTTTATCTTTGCTTTTGGCTTAAATTACTTTATCATTGCCAACGGCTTAGCTGAAGGCGGATTTACTGGGGTCTCCTTAATAATCCACTATATAACTAATTGGCCGGTGGGCTTAATTCTGTTGGTTATTAATATCCCCTTAATAATCCTAGGTTGGTGGAAATGGGGCAAGGTATTCCTCTTTAAAACAATCATCGGAGTAGTCATGGTCTCTGTGGCAGTTGATCTTACTAAAGGGCTATCTTTACATACCAACGATTTACTGCTTGCCTCCTTATACGGTGGCGTGCTTTCTGGCATAGGAATCGGGATAGTGCTCAGAAGTGGTGCAACCACTGGCGGGGTAGATATTATAGCCCGTTATTTCTTTGAAGAAAAGGGATTCGGTATCGGCAAGACTTATTTTATCTTTGATTTGCTTCTTTTAGGTTCTGTGGCCTTCCTCTTCGGTTTAGAAGTCGCCTTATACACGCTGGTAACCGTCTTCGTCTTTTCCCTAGTAGTAGATCGGGTCATTGACGGATTTGATAAAGCAAAAGCTGTAATAATTATCTCCAGCGAGTCCCAAGCCATTGTACAGGCGATTACCAAGGAGCTTGACCGGGGTATTACTATAATCAAAGGCCTAGGTGGATACACCAAGGCCGAGAAGGAAGTACTCTATGTAGTTGTAGGCTGGTATCAAGTAATAAGCCTGAAAAAAATAATCCGCCAAATTGATCCCCGCGCCTTCGTAATCGTTAATGATGTCCATGAAGTCTTAGGTGAAGGCTTTAAATCTAGCAGTGAATTGGGAGAGACAAATACTAAATAGTCTTCTGTATTATCTGTAATATAGACCGGCCAGTTTCATTTGCTTTGTAAAGGAAATTGTGTAGGTAAAGGTCTTAATTTCATATTTTGCCTTGGCAATAACTACGGCAAACTCTTCTTCACTGGCTTTATCTTTCGTACCACCAAGGCTCATTTCCGTTACCTCCTGAAATTCCCCGCCTTCAGCTATAGCTTCAAATATTTGCTCTAACACATCGTCAGTAAGGGCCTGTTTCATTTGCACAGTACAAATTTCCTTAAGACCTTCTGAATCCTGATTATTAATGAGAGCGATAACATTTTCAGCGGCACTTCTTACTTCGTCCTCATTAAAATCTTCAGATAGTTTCTGGCTACCGCAGCTAGTAAGTAAGGCTACGCATAACATTGCAACAAAGACCAAACGACTTAATGCTTTAAACCGCAGTTTCATTATTATCCTTCCTCCTTTGGATATAATATCTTTTTGAGTAATAGATGTAGAATATCATTACCACATCTATTAGTGCTAACGCTCCCTCTATTAATATTACTGAATTAGGCAAGGGCGATAAAAAGGGAATCAAGGAATTTACCAGACCATGAATTGCAATGGCAATCAGCAAATATAAAAGCCTTTGTTTCTTTTGAAAGCCATTCCATACCACAATAGTTAACGCCACATGCAGGATAATGGCTAAAAACCTTTCTAAGATTGCTACACCTAGTTGAGATATGGGAGCTATCACAAAAGCCGGACCTAGTATAATAAGGGCTTCAGCTATCCCATGACCTAAACCAAAGATTATCGGTTGTGAAATTGCACTTTCTCTGGGTTTAATTATGACTTGTTTGAATAGAAAACGAAAGCCTTCTTCAAAAACACCTGCTGAAAATGCAATTAAAACACCGATTAGGAGAGGATTCAAGGTATAAACTAACATGAATTTTGTTGATTGTTGCAAATACTGGAGAAGCGGCAATCTTAGCAAGACTTGTGAAATGATAAAACAAGTCGCACCTAGGAGAAACCAGCAAATTTTTTGCCTTAACAAATGAATCACCCTCCTTCAGGGAAAGGACAACACAGACGATTCTTCTGTGTTGCCTTTTTACTTTTCTAGCCTAGACCCAAATTGAGTCAGCTTTGTCTGCAGCCAACTTATTTCCTCTGGTCCAAATTCTGTTGGTAGCTTTTTCTTTAAAACCGATCCGGCTGCTGCTACACCGGCAGCATCACCTAATACAGCCAAGTTGGGTAATACCCTAATCTCAGCCCAAGCTAAGGAAGAGCAGCTAGTTGCATAACCAGGCACTAAAAGATTTGAAACCTGTGGATTTATTAACATACTGTAGGGAAGATATACAGGATTAACAGGTTGCCCTCCCTGTTCGTGCAAGTCGGGCCTTAAGTAACCGGTTACCGGCCAGTTGTATTGGCCTTCCTGTAATAAGTCCTCTGCTATATAGGCATTGATATCCATTAAGTAATAGCCTAAGCCTATTCGCTCAGCATAATTGACGGAATCCGCCCCTTCTGAAGGTATTGGGCCTGCCTGTTGGGCTTCTAAGGTTGTCAGAGCATAGAGAGAATTCTCCTTACCTTGGGGAAGCTCCTCGTCCTGTAACATGCCGTGAACTGTTTCCCGCAGATACATTACTTCTCCTACTACCGGTAAGCCGTTAGCATCTCTTACCAATTCAGCCTGAGCAAAGCCTACTTCGCCCTGTTCCGTTTTAACACTAAACTGACGTAATGCTTCCAAAAACCCAGGCTGGTTCAGAAACTCACGGGACGCTACCCAAGCCTGGTCAACGTTAAGGCTATCCGCCGAGCTACTTGCCGGCCTAATCCCGATTTCCTGGTCTCTAGCGGTCTGGCGTCCATCTACATTAAACACCAGTAACATATTGAGCCACCATTCCTCATTATCTAGGCCATTCTGAGCAGCATTAATAGGCTTAATTGCAAAGCCTTGAGGGCTATACTCCCGGTTAAATTGCACAACTATTTCATTCTCTTGCCAAGTTTTCTGTCCGCCAACTAAACCCCAACTACCTTTATCATCCTTAACAAACTCTAAATCTCCTACACGCATAGGTTTATCAGGGGTCTTCACACCAGTCACCTTGAACATTAAGGTAGCCGCTTGCTGTAAAGGAATATTGCTTTGATCCTTCTCGGTCCAATAAGCCTCAGGCCAATCCTCTCTACCTACTGACAAATTGGCCCCACTTAATTCAGCCAGCTTACCGCTATCTGAGGCATCGATAAAGATCTGCCCCTTGATCCTCCGCCCACCTTCACTCCATCTGACTATTCCCTCAGAATCGCGCACAATTGGGGCTAAGGTGATTTCTTTAATCCGGGAACCTTCCTGCTTAATACTGTTAATGTCCGTACTATATAAAATAGTGATATTTTTGAATTGGGCCAAATCACGGGTTATAATATCGGCCATTGTCTCCGTATTATAAAACTGACCGGCCTCCGTAAACCAACGACCGAAAGAGCCGCTGGTAACAAGCTGATTATTCCAGCGACGGATATCAGTAAAATTCTGTCCTCCTACTGTACCTAGACCACCTAGGCGTTGTGATGTATCGGGTACAATAAGTAAAATTTTCTCTTTAGGAGCCGCTGCCGCAGCATTTCTAGCAGCAGCACAACCGGCAAATCCCCCACCATAAACCACTATGTCATAAGATTCAGCCAAGAATAATCTACTCCCAAAAAAGGCCAGCAGAACTATGACTATGCCGCCTATTAAAAAAAATCTTTTCATCTATTTCTCTTGTTTCTCCCTTCCTTATAACTTATAGCCGACACTGGCAGCTAACTTTTTATTTACTGCACAGCTTACGGACTAGTTTAATCTCCTCAGCATAACCATCTAATTCATTAGGCGTCTCCAAGATAAAGACACAATCTTTCAATTCTTCGGCACAAACAACCTTAACTAATGTCTCAAGACCAATGTATCCTTCGCCCAGCTTGGCATGACGGTCCTTCTTTGAGCCGACTGGAAATTTTGAGTCATTTAAGTGGAATACTTTTAAACGTTCCAAGCCTATCTCTGCCTCAATTTCCTCAAATAACTCCGGTAATTTAGTCAAATCATAGCCAGCACCTGTTAGGTGACAGGTATCTAAGCAAACTCCTAAGCCATGATGAGAATCACAGGCTTTAATAATTTCTCCTAGATGGGCAAGGGAATATCCTAGCTCAGTTCCTGTACCGGCCATACCTTCTAAGAGGATCATTACGCCCTCAGGTATAGAGGGTAATAGACTTGTTAGGCCCTTTATGACAAGTTCTAAACCCTTCTCTACACCTTGCCCCCCATGGGACCCGGTATGTAATACCAAATAAGGTAGGCCCATAAGCTCAGCCCGTTCTAAGTCATCCTTTAATGTTCGCAGACTGAATTCTATTACCTGAGGCTTAGCCGAAGCCAAGTTGTATGTATAAGGAGTATGCCCTACTAAAGGTCCAAAGTTATGCTCCTTCAGCAAATTATGTGCCTGTTCAATGCCTTGGGGATCAAGCTTTTTTGACTGACCACCTCGTGGATTACGAGTAAAAAACTGAAATGTATTAGCTCCAATATCTATTGCGTCTTGAACTGCCGCAATCAAACCCTTGGATATAGAAATATGAGCTCCTAGATACATAATACACCGCCTTCATCATGTTCTCCTAAGTGTCGTTGTCCTCCCGGACACACTTTGCTTCCCAATTTAGGAGCCACTCTTTTTTATCTAAACCGCCGCCATAACCAACAAGTCGACCATTCTTACCGATAACCCTATGACAAGGAATAATTATTGTCAAAGGATTATGATGGTTAGCCTGGCCCACTGCACGACTAGCCTTAGGATTACCCACTAGCCCAGCCAATGTCTGATAACTTATAGTCTGTCCATAGGGGATATTAACCAACTCTGTCCAGACACGTCGCCGAAATTCTGTTGTTTCCAGACGATAGGGCACCGTGAATTTCCTTAAAGTACCTGCAAAATAAGCCTTTACCTCCGCTATTGCCTGTCGCAATATCGGTAAATTATCATCATAGTATAAATTAGCATAAAGCTTCAGAGCATCCTCTACAGTGGTAAATTCAGCTCGCAAAAGCTTATTTTCATCACTAATCAACAGGAACTCCCCTAAGGGAGTAGTTAATGTGTTGTAATAACAGAATTTTTCCACAGCAACTCATCTCTCACGGTTTTTTAGCAAAATCTCTTTTGCATCACTTTCCATTATACCGCAAAAGAAACAGTAAACCGAGATTATTCTATTGTTTCCCATACCGCACAGCTGCATCTATAATTACCACATTATCTCTTGTATCTAAGCCAACTAAGCCCACAATACCATTATCTCCCCGTGAGCGTAAGTACCTAGTCACAAACTCTTGGACAGGTTCCTGACCATATATGTCCCCAGGGTAATCCTGCAATACTTCCCGATATAAGTTAGTTGGCACCTCCAACACCCAATGATATGTTAAGAACTGCGGCTCCTTAAATTCGGCCTTCACATCACTAAAATTTAGGTCTTGCAACAATATTTCCCCCTAGCTTATTGAAAATTCTTTAGTATTAAGCTTACCAGCCGACAGCCAATTATACAGCCTATTGTATAATTAATAAGAATTTACTGATGGGGCCCGGGAACCTTGTTGTTTTCACAATAAAGAACCAGCCACTACAAGAACATATCCTTGATGGTGACTGGTTGCCGATTCTTATGGTGTTTCATTACCCTCTCCACTCCGGGAAGGGAATTCGTAGATCTTACATTCCTGCTTAATCTCTTGACCAGTGTCTTGTTTTTGTACTACCTGTTCAAAAACATCTCCGCTAATAAGATTAATAATACGAGTTATTTCATTTACACCCTCAATTTCATTTTCCACTACATATTCACAGGCCGGGGATCTGAGCTCAGCCAAATTAGCCATCAAGACCTGTAACATTTCTCGCGATAAAGTAATCCGTACGTGAGGCATAGCTGTTCCTCCAATAAGTTTTCTGCTACTACTTATTATAGGAATGACTGACTTAAATGCTACAGGGAAACAAACAAATATTTGCCTTCTTACCTCTTTGAATAAAAGACCATTAATTAGCAATACTACTTAGGAAGCAAATATTCTAATAAAATCCAACCTTTTGAAATGAAAAAGAGGTGAAAAGCATGGCATCAGTATGTCCAGTATGCAACGGCTTTTATTATAAGGAATTAAGCTGTCCGGAATGTAGTGACACCATGATTGATTATGGTATTTTAGAGGGATTTATGGAACCCTATAGACCTTATCTAGATAGAGACAACCTGGAGAAAGTTGACGGAGTACCTAGCTGGCAATGCTTACACCTTTTTTTCTTGCCTTAAATGCGGTTATGATCAACGTATAGCAATTAATAAAATCGAATTGTAATCTAAAGACCTGGCTTATGTTAGCCAGGTTCTTAGTCTAGGTGATAATTCTTTGTATTTCCACTAAGCCTAAGCCTTGTTGTTCCGGGGCGAGGCCTTCCAATTGCACAGCCCCAGCCTCTAAGTAATCTCGAACCTGCCGTGGGGACATGGGCCCATAATAATTTAACAAATCAGCTACCTCACCGGCAAGATGAGGTGCCGCAAAGGAGGTTCCACTCTTTTGTTGATAAGCTCCCCAGAGCCAAGTAGACCTTATATTTACTCCGGGGGCGCAGAAATCAACTTCTGGGCCAGTACTAGAGAATGTAGCTAAGCGGTCGGAACTGTCAGTAGCTGAAACAGCGATAACTTCAGGGTATTTGGCCGGATATTTTATCGTATTCTCCCCTCCAGAATTACCAGCTGCTGCTACAAGGATAGTTCCACGGGCATAGGCTTGCCAAATTGCCTGGTCTAACACGCTATTAGTTTCTGAAGTAGAAAAACTCATATTTATAATGTTGACCTGCCGCCTGACTAACCAATCCAAGCCTTCAATAATATCAGATAATTTGCCACTACCTTTCCTATTAAAAGCCTTAACAACATAAAAGTCTACATAGGGGTTAACTCCTAACATACCTCCTGGACCACTGTTAGCTCCGATAATCCCGGCTACATGGGTTCCATGTCCATTGTCATCTAGATAGCTAGAGTTATCATCTAAAGTAGAAACACATTCCTTGATATTATCTTGCAAATCTGGGTGTTTGTCATATATCCCTGTATCGATAATTCCTACCTTAACTCGCCTTTCTTTAAGCTTATCCCATACCTCTGGTGCTCCAATTCTCTTAATCCCCCAATCCACTCTACGTTGAGCAATAGGTGAGCTTGGACCTTTTATCTCCTGTGGTGGCGGCATATAAGGAAAGAACGGCATAAACCAAGGGTATAACCAACAAAGTTCAAAATCCAGATCGTCCTCAATACTGACTTCATCTGTGAGCCCTCTGGTCAATAGATTAATTTCACTGAGACTTGGGAATTCAACTACTAAAGCGTTTACTAAGGGTAGCTCCTTAATAATCCGCACCTGATTTCTACTGAGGATAATTTTTATTTCCGAGAGGTCACCTTTTTTAGCGACTACTATCTTCCTGCCTTGGATGGCCACAAAAACCAATCTCCTTTCTGCTGCTATGGACTCCTCTTTGTACTTTATGCCGCAGTCTGAAGATTGGCTACTATCAAGAGACAGCTTTAGCCTGATCTGTTATAATAAGAACAAAATACTATGTAAGGGATATGGGCCATGAGAATTAATAAAACCATTCTAATCTTGGGGATAACGATTATTTGTCTGAGCCTCTTTGTTGGCTGTCACCCACAATCTTTATCAACTATAGAGCCAATTACCCAGGTGGAAGAACCAGAAGCTCCACCACCACCTGAGCCTCAGAATTTTACCATTACTTTAGTGGGCGATATAATGATCCACAATACGCAAATAACATCGGCCTATCGCTCTGAGATAGACAGTTATGATTTTTCCGAGTGTTTCAAGCCTGTCAAACCAATCCTAAAAGCCTCCGACCTGGTCATCGGCAATCTGGAAACAACCTTGGCCGGTTCTAAAGCAGTGTATAGCGGCTATCCGCGTTTTAATGCTCCGGAACAACTGGCTCAAAACCTGAAAGATGCTGGTTTTCATGTTATTACCACGGCCAATAATCATTCCCTCGATAAAGGGGTTACAGGAGTAACTGAAACTATTCGCCATCTAGATGAAGCAGGTTTATTACATACAGGTACCTTTGCCACCAAAGAAGACCAACAGAAACCTCTTCTAACTGAAGTTAAAGGCTGTAAAATTGCGATCCTGGCCTACACCTATGGATTAAACGGCCTGGTTTTGCCGAAAGATACTACAGTAGCCATCAATATGTTAGACGCTGAACAGATTAAGAATGATATTAAAACTGCTCAAGAACAAGAAGCTCAGTTAATCCTAGTGGCACTACATTTCGGTGAAGAATACAGACCAACAGCTACCAGAGCTCAAATACAGTTGGCCCAAGATATCTTAGAGGCCGGAGCCCATGTGATTATCGGCCATCACCCTCATGTATTAGAGCCTATTGTTATTACAGATGAAGGTTCTTCTAATACAAAACTGACTACCTATTCCTTAGGAAATTTCATCTCCGCCCAAAAGGGGTTGGAACGTAAATCAAGTATCATCTTGAATCTGCATTTTACCCTTGAGCCGGAGGCAATAGAACCTACCTTAAATAAAGCCAGCTATATTCCAATTTGGACCCACCAATATCGGCACAACGGTCGTCTTGCTTTCCGTGTTGTACCTATTGAACCAGCTCTAATGAGTATTGCCGCTAACCGTAATGACTACTTTACTGCTAACGATAGTTTAGAACTAGATAAAGCTTGGCACCATGTACAAAATGCGTTGCAAATCACAGATCCTAGGATCAGTCTCCAAGAGCTTCAGATTCCCTTAGATGAGCTAATTAACTTAGAAGTACTACCAAGTCAATAAAAATCCCCACACTTCAAATATATATGTGTGGGGATTTTTGCTAGCTCATTTCCGAAGGGCAATCATTCAGTAAAACCATCAATGATAATACGCTTGCTACGTTCCATATTTGCGTTATATATTTTTACCTGTTTTAATAACTCTGGGTGCTCCTCAATGAATTTAGTACTTATCTCATTAGCAATAAAATCTTCATTGCTCATGATGGACCATAAGAGGGGAATCGTAGTTTTCGGTCCAGTAACTATAAATTCCTCAAGAGCCCGGCGCATTCTGTCGATAGCTTTATTTCTTGTACTGCCCCAGGAAATCAGCTTAGCAAACATCGAGTCATAAAAAGTACTGATTTCATATCCAGCGTAAACCCCTGATTCAAGCCTAATCCCAAAACCTCCTGGCGCCAGATAATCCTCTATTTCCGCAGGGGAAGGGATAAATTTATTCAAAGGATCCTCGGCACAAACCCTACATTCAATAGCATGACCATTGATTGCTATATCTTCTTGTTTGTAGTGCAAGGGCTCACCAGCTGCGATAGCAATTTGCATCTGCACAAGATCTACACCAGTAATCATTTCTGTTATCGTATGCTCTACCTG
>MTKW01001585.1_pt1 | contig 44048 bp, 34 predicted proteins | sample 1042761 | NCBI WGS metagenome assembly MTKW01 (sample SAMN06205366, study PRJNA360243) | anaerobic digester metagenome | biome: Wastewater treatment plant; feature: Anaerobic digester sludge; material: sludge; isolation source: anaerobic digester fed with sludge from wastewater treatment plant ... | reverse complement strand
GTGACTTGATAAGGGATTTCCGTATTTTTCTGTATACCAGCCTATTCAGTCCCGGGGTGCGGGACAGCATTTTTACGGCGGGCTTGTTGATCTCCGGCAAAATTTTCTTTTTGTAGATCTTTTCGAAAATCAACGGTACGGTAATAATGATGTTTGGCTTGATTTCCTGAAACGCATTGATCAGGTTCTGCGGCGATGGGGCCACATCGAGGAGCGTGACATGCACTCCCGTAGAGAGGGCATAAAGAAAGTCGAAAGCACACCCGTAGGCATGCGCCATGGGGAGGAAGGCCAAATCCCTCTCTCCTCGGAAAAGCAGTTTGAGGGTATGGGCATAGGTGATATTGCCGGCAAAGTTGTTTGCAGTGAGCATGACACCCTTGCTGAATCCGGTGGTACCCGACGTGTAGTTCAGACAGATCACCTCTTCATTGTCTACATCCGCATAGACAATATTCTCCTTATGGAATCCGTCTGGATATTTTTTGGCAAAAAGGGCGTCAAGCTTTATGGGAAGCTCTTTTGTCGTTTCATCGTGAGACTGGAGCAGATCGAACGATGGCAGCGAGAAGACAGGAACAGTAACCTTGTTCTTGTCGAGATTCTCCCAGATTTTCTTATTGATAAAGACACATCTCGATTCGCTGTGCGAGATGATATGTTCGATGCTTTCAGGATTGAATTCGTGCAAGATGGGAACAATTACGGCACCGTAGGTAATGGTGGCAAGAAAGACCAAGGACCAGCCGGTATGGTTTTTTCCGATCAATGCAACCTTGTCCCCTTTTCTGATGCCCAACTCCTCGTACATGATGTGTATCCGCGCAATCTTTTCGGCCAGTTGACTGTATGATAATGTTTTTCGGTCTTTGTAATTGGATAGTGCAGGTAATTCCCAGTTTGACTTGAAACTCTCTTCGTATATCTTAATGAAGTTCTGTTGTATCATTCTTATCTTTGCACAATTTTTTTAATTGTGTGCAAAAATAATACGAATTTATAGATTGTCAAAGAAATGGTGCCGGCAAATTGATCTAAATGTTGTATTTTTGCACTCCGGTATTCACAGTTTATCTACTTCGACACTTGATTTTGTTTTTTTGACTTCCGGAATTCATAATTGTAACAATAATTCAGCATGATTGATCAAACTGTTTTTGAAAATAAAACGGCCGCATATTATACCTTGGGATGTAAGCTAAATTTCGCGGAAACATCGGCTATAGGCAAGCAATTGCTGCAGGCCGGAGTATTGCGTGCCAGAAAGGGGCAGAAAGCTGACATCTGTGTTATCAATACCTGCTCCGTGACAGAGCTGGCCGACAAGAAAGGACGGCAGGCCATTCGAAAAATGATCCAGAACCACCCCGATGCCTTTGTGGTGGTTACCGGCTGCTATGCCCAGCTTAAGCCCGATGAGGTGGCCTCCATCGAGGGGGTCGACCTGGTATTGGGTTCGGAACAGAAGCTGGATGTAATCCGTTATATGGACGACCTGAAAAAGAGGGAGAAAGGTGAGGTGATTACATCGAAAACGCATCGTATACGTACTTTCGTCCCCTCCTGTTCGGCCGATGACCGTACCCGCTATTTCCTGAAGGTTCAGGACGGGTGCGACTATTTCTGTTCGTTTTGTACCATCCCGTATGCCAGGGGCAGGAGCCGCAACGGTTCAATTGCCGATCTGGTAAGACAGGCAGAGGATGTCGTGCTTCAAGGAGGCAAGGAGATTGTTCTTACGGGGGTCAATATCGGCGATTTCGGGCATAGTACCGGCGAAACTTTTTTCGATCTGATCAAGGCCCTGGACGAGGTAGAGGGGATCGAGCGATTTCGCATCTCCTCCATCGAACCTAACCTGCTGACGGATGAGATTATCGATTTTGTTGCAGGATCAAAGCGGTTTGCACCCCATTTCCATACTCCGTTGCAAGCGGGGAGTGATGCAGTGTTGAAGCTGATGAAGAGAAAATACGACACGGCCCTATTCCGGCACAAGATTGAAAAAATCAAGTCAGTCATGCCGCACGCATTTATTGGCGTGGATGTGATTGTCGGGCTCCGAGGCGAGACGGACGACTATTTTGATGAAGGGCGGGAGTTTATCGAATCGCTCAACTTCTCACAATTGCATGTCTTCACCTATTCTGAACGGTCGGGAACACAGGCCCTGGCAATAGAACATGTAGTGGATCCGAAGGTAAAACATCAACGGAGCAAGTTGCTGCATGACATATCCGATATGAAGTTGCGTGGTTTTTACGAGTCGCAACGGGGCACCATCAGAAAGGTACTTTTTGAACATACGCGGCATGGAGACAAGATGTACGGCTTTACCGAGAACTACGTGAAATTGTGTGCCGATTATGATCCGGTGCTCGTGAACAGGATAACCGAAGTGAAGATAGGGGAGTATAATGAAGAGGAGATGGCCATGAATGCTGTCTTTGTCGAGTAACGGGCTTGTGGAATGATTGGAAATAACAGAAATGGAATAGGGTTTTATCTGCTCTACGGTGCAGCCAATCTCATGGCGTTACTCCCTTTCCCCATATTGTATCTCTTTTCAGATATCCTCTATATAATTGTCTATTGTCTGGTAGGTTATCGCCGGAAGATTGTCAGGAAGAACCTCACCCGCTCCTTTCCCCACAAGAGGAAAAAAGAGATTAGACAGATCGAGAGGCAATTTTACCGCCACCTTTGCGATTATTTTGTGGAGACTGTAAAGACCTTGCGGATCTCGGAGAAAGAGATCCGCAAACGGATGGTTTTTACCAATCCCGAGATAATTAACCGGCTTATCCAAAATGGGAAAAGTTGTATATTGAGCCTGGGTCATTATGGAAATTGGGAGTGGGTTCCCTCCATTTCGCTCTATCTCTCGCCGGGAGTAGAACCTGGTCAGATCTATAAGGAGTTGAAATCGAAGGCATTTGATGAGCTCTTTTTGAGGATTAGGGCGCGTTTCAAACCCCTCTCCATCGAGATGAAGAGCGCTTACCGTACAATCGTTCGCAAGCGGAACGAGGGGATCTCGATGGTCATCGGATTTCTTACGGACCAACGGCCGCGGAAACATGGCAACGAGCATTGGACAACATTTCTGAATCAGGACACCTTGTTGCAGACCGGAATGGAACGGATAGCCCGTCAACTAGGCTTTTCGGTGGTGTACCTCGATATCCGGAAAGTGAAGAGGGGACACTATGTGGGAAACTTTTCGGTAATCACACCCGATGCGAGTGCCGAAGAGGAGTTGACGGTTACGGAGAAGTATACCCGAAAACTGGAGGAGACGATATTGAACGACCCGGCCTACTATTTATGGTCGCACAACAAGTGGTCCCGGTCTAGAAACCAGGAAGGATGAAGACATCGGTAGTAATATTAAACTGGAACGGGCGCCAGTTGCTGGAGAGATTCCTGCCGCTGGTATTGCAGCATACGGAGAATCAGCAGACCGAAGTGGTTGTTGCCGACAATGGATCGACGGACGATTCGGTTGATTTCCTAAGTACCTGTTTCCCTCAGGTACGGCTGATCCTTCTCGACAAGAACTACGGTTTTGCAGATGGTTACAATAAGGCACTTCAACAGGTTGATGCTGAATATGTAGTATTACTGAATTCCGATATCGAGACGACCGAAAATTGGCTTTCTCCACTGATTGCCTACCTGGATGAACACCCCGGTGTGGCTGCCGTTCAGCCCAAAATTCTGGCACAAAGGGAGAGGGATCGTTTTGAGTATGCCGGTGCCTGTGGAGGCTTCCTCGACATGTTTGGTTATCCCTTTTGCAGGGGACGGATATTGGATAATGTGGAGCGCGACTTGGGCCAATACGACACGGTGATTCCGATATTCTGGGCCACCGGCGCAGCCCTATGTATCCGGAGGAGGGATTACTTCGATGCGGGTGGTCTCGATGGCCGTTTTTTTGCCCACATGGAGGAGATCGATCTTTGTTGGAGGTTGAATGCCCGGGGAAAAGAGATCGCCTGCCTGCCGCAGTCGGTGGTCTATCATGTCGGTGCAGCCTCACTGGCCAAGGAGAATCCCTGGAAAACCTATCTAAATTTTCGAAACAACCTGCTGATGTTATATAAGAACAGCCGGATAAGAAGCCTTATACCGGTCTTTGCCGTCAGGTCACTGCTCGACCTGCTGGCTTTTCTTCACCTGTTGCTTGAGGGAAAGCTGGGTAATGCACTTTCGGTTATCAAGGCACATCGTGATTTCTACAGGATGGTGCCAAACTTCAGGCATGATCGTCGCGAAAATATAGGGTCAAGAAGTGTTGCGCAGATCCCGACAAAGTTTAAGGGCAGTATATTGTGGAATTTCTACCTGAAAGGCAAGCGGACATTCAGCAAGTTGCCACACTTTCCTTGAAAGATCAGGTCACTCGAAATTGAAGCTCAGTATGATCATGCGGTGAGTGGCACCAGCGAGTGATTGAGAATATTTGGACTGGTTAGCTTTTACCATTTGGTTCAGCCCGAAACAAAATTTGAGTTCAGGAGAAAGGGTGAAATAGGGTAAATAGAGATCACACCCAACGCCAATCTCGACCCCGTAGTCGTAGGGGGTAAGCATGACCGGCTGATTTTTTCTTGGAGCCAGCTCGATACTGCCATAGGGTCCGGTCAGCAGGTAGGGTCGGTAATTGTTGATACGGACAGCCCTCAGTTTCAGTTGCAGGGGCAGGGTGATGTAATTGTTTCTCACGGCGGTCTCGAAAGTTTCACCAGAGGCTTGCTCCTTAAAAACCGGCTCCTTGCTTCCCAGATGCAGCGTGGGGATAATGCGGAGGTTCATGAAACTGTTCAGGTAGAGATCGGCGATGATTCCTGCACTGAATCCCGGTGTATAGCCCGGAATCTCGGAAAACCACACTTCACCGTTTTCGTTCACATATCCCGATTGTCGCAGTATCAGGTCTTGCATGTTGATCCCGACCGTAAATCCGAGATGAAACAGCTTCTGGTCGGCATAAGGGCGTTTCTGCAGTTTCTGTTGTTGTCCGCTTGCCGTGACCGGCAGGAGTGACAACAGCATGGCAAGAAATATCATCTTTCTCATAATATCCTAAACGGTTTAGAGGCAGAATTAGTATCTGGTGCTCTTATTTAGAAATTGTAAAAATAATAGACTTCCAAGTAGTATTAAAATGTTTGTATACAGAAATATATGCTTGTTTTGTCTCCAGGTTGCGGGGGAAAAAGGTTGTTCTCCGGAAACTAACTCCACAACAACCTTTCTTCTTTTTAAAAAACTGTGTATCTTTGCCGGTAGTTTAGTGAAAATACTAATAATCACGCAACATTAACTCATAAATTATTTATTATGGCTTACGTAATCAGTGAAGATTGTATTGCTTGTGGAACCTGTATAGATGAGTGCCCTGTTCAGGCAATCTCTGAAGGTGATATCTACTCGATTGATCCCGATGTTTGTACCGACTGCGGTACCTGTGCAGAAGTTTGCCCGACCGAAGCAATTCATCCGGCTTAACATATTCCGGAAATGAGGTATAAGAGGCTGTCTCGTGAACAACATGAGATAGCCTTTTTCCTTTATCACCTTTTCCATAGACTTTTCGTGAAGAGCGACAGCACGGTGAACACCTCAAGACGGCCTACAATCATCAGAAAGCAGAGTACATACTTGGCAAAAACGGTGGCGGATGAGAAGTTGCCCGATGGACCGAACCTGCCCAACCCAAAACCGTAACTGCTCATGCTCGAGACAGCCGTGCCGATTGATTCGTCGAACGACATGCCGGTAAAGCTCAATACAATGGCGCCAATGCCGACAATGGTGAGGTAAAGAAAGACAAATGCAAGCACTTTCTCTACGACAGCATTGGCATACACCTGTCCGTTGATCTTGACCATATAGAGTGCCTGGGGGTGGACCTGCCGGCGGAATACCACCCTCGTATTCTTTACCAGAATGACCAGCCGGGAGATCTTCATGCCACCCGATGTAGATCCCTCACTTCCGCAAAAGAGTACCATGGCGAGGAAAAGAAACCAGTAGAACTGACCCCAGCGCAGGAAGTCGGTTGTAGCATACCCGGTGGTGGTGATGGCAGCAACTACCTGAAAAAGGACTGTCCGGAACGTCTTTTCGATAGAACTGAAAACATTTCCATCCAGGTAGAGGGAGAGGGTGATGACACAGGTAAAACCGAGAATCATAAAAGCATACCAGCGGAACTCCTCATCCTTGAAGATTTTTCCCGAAAGATGGCGGAAGAGGTTGAACAATAACAAGAACCTTGTACCTCCACAAAACATGAGGGAAATAGCAACGTACTCAGTATAGGCAGAGTTAAAATGGGCAATACTGGCCTGCTTGGTGGAGAATCCACCGGTTGAGATGCTGGTGAAGGTGTGGCAGGCAGCATCGAAGGCATCCATCGGGCCGGCCCAGAATAACAGAAACCCCACTACTGTCAGTCCAAGATAGGTAATCGACATGTTCCGGGTGATATCGCTGATGCGTGGGCGGAGTTGTTCTTTCGTAATTCCGGTTGCTTCGGCATTGTAAAACTGGGAGGAGCCCCCACCAAAAAGAGGCAGGAAAGACATCACGAAAATGATGATGCCGATTCCGCCGATCCATTGTGTGAAACTTCGCCAGAAGTGGAGCGACTTTGGAAAAGCCTCCAAGTTGATCAGCGTGGAGCTTCCGGTGGTGGTAAATCCGCACACACTCTCAAAAAAGGCGTCAGTAAACGATGGAATGGCTCCACCCAATAAAAAGGGAAGGGCTCCATAGAGTGCCATCAAAACCCAGACCAGGGTGACCGTCAGGTAGACTTCCCGTTGCGAAATCCGCTTCTCCTTGCGTCGCTTTCTTCCGATCAATGAGAGGGTAAGTCCGGATATGAAGGTTGCCAATGCCGAGAGGTAGAGGCTGGTAACGGCACTCTCATTGTAGATTTCACCTACAAACGCAGATATCAGCATGAAAGACGACTCTATCATCAGAATGAGCCCTATGCTGCTGAATACAAACCAGTAATTGAAGTTTCGCATAGTCAATTGAAGAAACTCTCGATGCTTTTTAACGATGTGTTCGTAAAGAACACCACTACCTGATCGTACGGCTCAATAAGCGTATCGCCGTCAATGAGCATGGGCTCCCCGTTCCGTATGAGTGCCCCAAGAGTCATATCCGAGGGCAGGTTGAGGTTCTTGATCAGTTTTTTGGTTACTTTTGAGTTGGGCTTTGCAACTACTTCCCCAACGTTTGCATTGGAAATGGTAAGACATTTTATGTTGGATGCGTCGGCCTTGAGAAGCAGTTCATATATCTTGCTCGCCGCCAACAGCTTTTTGTTGATCACGGTACCGATATCGAAACGCTCTGCCATGGGGATGTAATCGATATTCTCCACTTCGGCAACAGTTTTTTTCACCCCGTACTGTTTGGCCATCATGCAGCCCAGCATGTTGGCTTCGGAGTTTCCGGTGAGGGCGACAAATGCATCCATCTCGGTGATTCCCTCGCTGAGCAATAGTTCCGTGTCGCGGGCATCGCCCAGGAAGATGGTTACATTGGATGGTGCAATCTCCACAAGTTTTTCAGCCCTTTCCCTGTTTTGCTCGATAATCTTGATGTTGATATTGGATGGCAGATACTGTACAGTTCGCATGGTAATGCGGCTTCCTCCCATAAACATCACATTCCTGGTCTCGAATGACGTCTTTCCCATCAGGGCGGGCATTTCGTCAAGGTTTTTTCTTAACGTGGTGAAGTAGATGATATCGTCGGGCAGGATCTGATCGTTTCCTCTCGGGATCAGCGTATGGTTTCTCCGTTTAATCACTACAATGTGAAACATCTTCCCCACACTCGGCAGTTCTCGCAGGTACCGGTTAACAATCGGTGCGTTGGCCCTGACCTTGGCCGCAGTGAGGATGATAGATCCGTTCGACAACTCCCACCAGACCCTTGTCCACGGTGTCTTGAGTGCGGAGACTATCTCACGGGCCGCCATCATTTCGGGGTAGATCATGGAGTGAATGCCCAGTTTTTCGAAAAACTCAACATTCTTCGGCAACAGGTACTCATAATTGTCGATTCTCGCCAACGTCTTCTTTACCCCCAGGTTGGCTGCAAGCATGCAGGCGTTGATATTTCTGGACTCTTCGGGGGTAACACCGATAAAGAGGTCGGAATCTGCCACCCCGGCCTCGGTCAGGTCTTTCAGTGAAGTGCAGTTCCCGATGAATGTCAATAATTCAGCGTTGTCGCGGACAGCCATCAATCTCTCCTTGCTGCTGTCCATCAAGGTAATATCGTGATTTTCCTGCCCAAGCAATTTGGCAAGATGGGTGCCCACTTCTCCTGCTCCGGCTATTAATATTTTCATCAGTTACGGGTAATTACTATTGCATCTGAACTTCCCTTGCTTCAGCTTTTGTCAGTTCGTATACCTCCTTGATCTTCCGAAGAATGCTCTCCGCGTCAATTCCGGTTATCCGCTGCAGTTCTGCAATTGTTCCATGGGTGACAAACTGATCCTCTATGCCGATCCTGAAAACCCGGTTATCGATATAGCCGTTGTCTGCCAGAAACTCAACCACGGCGCTTCCCATACCACCTTTTATGACTCCGTTTTCCAGTGTGATGATATGTTTGAAATTTTTTGCGACCTCGTGCAGCAGCTCCTCATCTATCGGTTTCAGGAAGAGCATGTCGTAGTGCGCCACACTGATGCCCATCTCTTCTGCCCGTGCGATGGCTTTCGCGGCACTGTTGCCGATTGTTCCGATCGAGAGCAGGGCCATGTCGCTCCCGCTTTTAAGCCTTTTCCCTTTCCCGATAGGGATGAGCTGTGGCTGGTTTCTCCAATCTACCTTCTCGCCCTGACCACGAGGGTACCTGATCACAAATGGGCCCTCGTTACCATAAGCTGCAGTATACATCAGGTTGCGCAGATCATGTTCATTGTATGGCGCCGAGATCACCAGGTTGGGAATGGGGCGGAGGTATGCAAGGTCGAATACCCCGTGGTGAGTTGGTCCATCTTCGCCTACCAGACCGGCCCTGTCGAGACACATGATGACTTTCAATTTCTGCAGTGCCACATCGTGTATGACCTGGTCATATGCACGTTGCATGAAAGAGGAGTAGATGTTGCAGAAAGGGATGAACCCCTCTTTGGCCAGTCCTGCCGAGAAGGTAACTGCATGTGCTTCGGCGATACCGACATCAAATGCCCTGTCAGGGAACTTCTGCATCATGTAGGTCATGGAACAGCCGGTGGGCATGGCTGGCGTGATCCCGACTATTTTTCGGTCCTTTTCAGCAAGTTCAACCAACGTGTGTCCGAAAACATCCTGGTAGAGCTGAGGCTGGTCGATCCTTTTTTTTACGATCCGCTCGCCCGTCTCCTTGTCGAACAGGCCTGGAGCGTGCCAGATGGTGGCAGCCTTCTCTGCCGGCTTGAACCCTTTTCCCTTGACGGTCTTGATATGAAGCAACTTGGGCCCCTTCATGTCCATGATATTGCGCAATACACGGATTAGCCCGGGCAGGTCGTGCCCGTCAACGGGACCGAAGTAGCGGATATTAAACCCTTCAAACAGGTTCTGCTGTTGGGTGATAAGCGATTTCACACTGTTGTTGAATCGCAGAACTATATTTTTCTTCTCTTCCGAGATGAGGTTCTTGCTCTTGAAAGACTGGTAAACCTTGCTCCTCATCTTGTTGTACTTGGCCGACGTGGTCATCTTGACCAGATAATCCTGGATTCCTCCCACGTTGCTGTCGATCGACATGTCGTTGTTGTTGAGGATGATCAACAGGTTATTCGGTTGGGAACAAACATTGTTCAGTCCTTCGTATGCCATTCCCCCGGTCATGGCTCCGTCGCCGATGATTGCAACAACACGGCGGTTCTCCTCGCCGTTGAGCGAGGCGGCCACAGCCATTCCCAAAGCTGCCGAGATAGAGGTGGATGCGTGTCCCGCCACAAAGGTGTCGTATTCGCTCTCCTTCGGATTGGTAAATCCTGAGAGACCTCCCAGTTTCCGGTTCGTATGAAAAAGATCCCGACGTCCCGTGAGGATCTTATGACCGTAAGCCTGATGACCGACATCCCATACCAGCTTGTCGTAGGGGGTGTTGTATAGGTAATGGAGAGCGACCGTCAGTTCAACGGTGCCCAGACTCGATGCAAAATGTCCCGGATTGTGCGAAAGTTGCTCAATGATGAACTCCCTTAAGTCTTTACAAACCTGCTTCAGTTGTTCAATGTCGAGCTTCTTCAGATCTGCAGGACTATTTATGTCTTGTAAATATGTCATTCCTGTTTTTTTTTCCTCGTTTTTGATAAACGAAGAATCGAGATTGATAGTTCACCGGTTAGTGTTAATTCGCCATTTCCGAGAAGAACTTGATACGGACCAACCTGATCTCGGTCTCGGAGTAATCGGGAAGCTCGTCCATCGCTTTCTCCAGGTTATCGGTTTCAGCTTCACGGAAATAGTCGTAAATCTCGTTGATTGTGTCGGCGTCCATCACCTCTTCGAGGAAATAGTTGATATTTATTTTTGTACCCGAGTAGACAATTGCTTCCACTTCCGAAAGCATTTCGTTGAAATCGATACCCTTGGATTCGGCCAGATCGTCGAGGGCAACCTTCCTGTCGATCGCCTGTACAATCGATACCTTGAGCTTTGATTTGTTGGCTACAGTCTTTACCCGCAGATCTTCGGGACGGATAATCTCATTCTCCTCCACATGTTTCTTGATGAGTTCGATAAACTCCTGACCGTATCGTTTTGCTTTGCCGGCTCCAACGCCCGGTATATTTTGAAGTTCTTCCAGCGTGATTGGATAGGAGGTTGCCATAGCTTCCAATGAGGCTGGCTGGAATATGACATACGGCGGCACGTTGAGTTTTTTTGAAATTTTCTTCCGCAAATCTTTCATCATTGCGTACAGAGCGGGATCTGCGGCGCCGGAGTTTCCTCCACCCGATGAGATTAAGCCCTCTTCTGATTCGAGTTCTTCGATATCGGGTTCATCTTCCTCGTCTTCTTTTGTGATTTTAAATGAAACAGGTTTTTTCAGGAATTCCTTTCCTTTCTTTGTGATTTTCAGAATTCCGTAATTTTCAATGTCTTTCTTTAAGTAATTGTCAAGCAGTGCCTGACGGATAACCGTTTCCCAAGTACTTTCCTCTTCATCCGATCCTGATCCGAACTCCTCAAGCTCGTTGTGTCCGAATGTCTCTATCTCGGACGTCTCCTTACCCAGTAAAAAGTTGATCAGATAATCGGCCTTATGCTTTTCCTTCAGCACAGAAATAGCCTCTAAAACGGTGACAAGTAACTCTTTAGCTTCCACTTTAACTTTTGGATTTAAACAATTATCACAATTTCCACAATTGGCTTCGTTATACTCTTCGCCGAAGTAATGTAGGAGCATTTTCCTGCGACATACCGATGTTTCGGCATAAGCGGCTGTTTCCAGCAGCAACTGCTTTCCGATCTCCTGTTCAGACACCGGTTTACCCTGCATGAACCGCTCAAGCTTCTGCAGATCCTTACTGGAGTAGAAAGCGATGCATTTACCCTCGCCTCCGTCACGTCCCGAACGGCCTGTCTCCTGATAGTAGCCCTCGAGACTTTTAGGTATGTCGTAATGGATTACATATCGCACGTCGGGTTTATCAATACCCATGCCGAATGCAATGGTAGCGACAATTACGTTGGCCTGCTCCATCAGGAAGGCATCCTGGTTGGCGCTCCGGGTAGCTGCATCCATGCCGGCATGATAGGGGAGGGCACGGATGTCGTTGGCTTGCAATATCAGCGTAAAGTCGTCCACTTTTTTACGGCTCAGGCAGTAGACAATGCCCGATTTGTTGCCCTGGGACAGGATATACTTGATGATCTCCTTGTCCACATTGTCGCTCTTCCTTCTTACTTCGTAATATAGGTTGGGGCGGTTGAACGACGACTTGAATACCTCCGCGTCGAGCATCCCCAATGTTTTCTGAATATCGTGTTGCACTTTCGGAGTGGCCGTTGCCGTCAGCGCGATTATCGGCCTGGGGCCGATTTCATTGATGATCGGTCTAATTCTACGGTACTCGGGACGAAAGTCGTGTCCCCATTCCGATATGCAGTGTGCTTCATCCACGGCATAAAACGAGATGGGTACATTTCGGAGAAAATCGATGTTCTCCATCTTGGTAAGTGATTCGGGAGCAACGTAGAGCAGTTTGGTTTTTCCCGAAACAATATCCTGTTTAACCTTCTCAATTTCCTGTTTGTTGAGTGAGGAGTTCAGAAAATGGGCAATGCCATCGTCCTCACTGAAATTACGCATGGCGTCAACCTGATTTTTCATCAGGGCGATAAGTGGCGAAATGATGATCGCAGTGCCCTTGGAAAGCAGTGCCGGTAACTGGTAACAGAGCGATTTTCCCCCACCGGTAGGCATCAGTACAAAAGTATCCTTTTCAGACAAGACACTTTCGATAATGGCTTTTTGATTTCCCTTAAAAGTGTCGAATCCGAAATATCTCTTTAGTTCTTCGTGCAGAGTTTTTTGTTTTTCCATAAGAGCAAATTACGCCACAAACTTAAAACATTCTCGTACTAATCGTACCAATGGAATAATGCAAATGTAAGAAAGTATTTTATATTTAAAAACAAATCCAATTCAAAAATAAGCACTAAATTCAGGAATAATAACCAAACAGACAAATACTGCTGTCAATCTTTACGGGACAAACAGAAACTATAAAACCCCTTCCTGGAACCCGGAAGGAAGATATTAGGAAAGTTGTGAGAATCAGGCTACTCTCAGGTGACGGAAATCCGATTTTTCAAAATGCTTCACTGCATATTCAAGCGTCACGTGCAGTTTTTTCTTCTCCTCGGATGGCAAATTGAACATCGCATCTATCATTATCGCCTCCACAATGGAGCGTAATCCGCGTGCACCGAGTTTGAACTCGATGGCCTTGTCTACAATGTACTCGTAAACCTCCTTCTCAATTGTGAGTGTAACACCATCCATCTGGAAGAGTTTTTCGTACTGCTTGATGATGGAGTTCTTGGGTTCGGTAAGGATTCTTAACAGGGCATCCCTGTCGAGTGGATCCAGGTAGGTCAGTATCGGTAACCGGCCGATGATTTCGGGAATTAGACCGAATGCCTTCAGGTCCATCGGGGTGACATACTTGAGCAGGTTGTTGCGGTCGATGTCGCTATTCCTTCCGCTGGCTGCATAACCCACCACGCGGGTATTCAGCCGGCTGGCAATCTTCTTCTCGATCCCATCGAATGCTCCCCCGCAAATAAAGAGGATATTCTTGGTATTTACCGCAATCATGCGTTGCTCCGGGTGTTTTCTTCCACCCTGCGGGGGTACGTTGACTACCGACCCTTCGAGCAGTTTCAGCAAACCTTGTTGAACACCCTCCCCGCTAACGTCACGGGTAATTGACGGGTTGTCGCCTTTTCTTGCAATCTTGTCGATCTCATCGATAAAGACGATCCCCCGTTCCGCAGCTGCAACGTCATAATCGGCAACCTGCAGCAACCGGGTAAGGATGCTCTCGATATCTTCACCCACATATCCGGCCTCGGTAAGTACGGTAGCGTCCACAATGGTAAAAGGAACACGCAGCAACTTGGCAATCGTTCTTGCCAGCAAGGTCTTTCCCGTGCCGGTGGCACCGACCATGATGATGTTGGATTTTTCGATCTCCACATCATCCTTCATGGTCTTTTGCAGGATTCGCTTGTAATGGTTGTAAACGGAGACAGAGAGAAACCGTTTGGCATTGTCCTGACCGATCACGTACTGGTCGAGAAACTCCTTGATCTGTTTGGGTTTGGGTAATGAGTTGAGTGAAATGTCTGGAGCAGATTTTCCGTTGCTCTTGAACGTCTCGTTCACGATCTCGTGTGCCTGTTCCGAGCACATGTCACAAATATAACCCGATATTCCCGAAATCAGCAAGTTTACATCGTTCTCACTTCTTCCGCAGAAACTGCAATGATTGCTGCTGTTTGCTTTTTTTGCCATTCTTCTTAAGAATATAATTGACTATTAGCTATTCAATGGTTGACGTTTGGCCGTAGTCGGTTTTCCGTTTACTTTTTTATCAAGACCTCGTCGATCATGCCATACTCCTTTGCTTCTGAGGCACTCATCCAGAAATCCCTGTCGGAGTCGCGCGATACCTCTTCGATGGACTTTCCGGTATGTTTTGAAATGATGGTGTTCAACTCCTGTTTTACCTTGGCAATCTCACGCGCGGTAATCTCGATGTCAGATGCCTGTCCCTGTACACCGCCCAACGGTTGGTGGATCATGACGCGTGAATGGGTCAGGGCGAAGCGCTTCTTGGGTGTTCCTGCAACAAGCAGAACTGCTGCCATCGATGCTGCCATCCCGGTACAGATGGTAGTTACATCGCTGGAGATGAACTGCATGGTGTCGTAGATCCCGTACCCGGCGTAGACCGAACCACCGGGAGAGTTGATATAGATGGAGATATCTTTTCCCTGGTCGGCAGAGTCTAGATAGAGTAGTTGTGCCTGGATGACATTGGCCGTATAATCATCGATCTGGGTCCCCAGAAAAATGATCCGGTCCATCATCAGGCGCGAGAATACATCCATCTGTGCGACATTCAGCTGACGTTCCTCGATAATGGTCGGTGAGATATATCCGCCGCTGGCGCTTATAACTTTTGCATAGCCGTCAAGTCGGGCACTGCTCATACCTAAATGTTTGACGGCATATTTTCTGAAATCGTTTTGCATACTCTTCTGGTTTTTATCAACGGTTTACATCCGATGGGAAATGCCGCAGCCGGCTTTACCGTTTGCTGCAGCATTGTTACAGAAACAAAGATATCTATTTTTGGAGATAAACTCCCTGTTTCAACTGAAGAATTTATTTTTCTTCCTTCTCTTCTGAAAAGAGTTTCTCAAAATCTTTAGACAGGATCTCCTTCTCGTTTACCTTTACGGTCTGCTTGAGCCACTCCATTACCTTGTTCTCGATCAGCTGGTCGTACATGTTTCTCACCGTGTTCTGGTCCTCAAGCATCCGCTTTACATAGTTCTCCAGTACATCGGCGGGAACATTGCTCATCCCGTATTGTGCAAATTGTGAACGGGCCACTTCAGCTGCAAAGGCTTCCATCTCCTCCTTCTCGACCTTGATCTGCTGATCTTTTACAATCTTTTCCTTCGACAGGTGGAACTTCAGGTCGTCGCAGATCTTCGGATAATCCTCCTCGATTGTCTCGGGGCTGTTTTTCTCGTTGGCGACCAGCAACCAACGTTTCAAAAAGGCATCGGGAAATTCAACGCCCTTCATCTTTTTCAGGACCAGCTCACGTGCGGCTTTCATAAAGAGGCTATCGGCTGCCGGCTTGAACTGGCTGCTCAACAGTTCGGCGATCTTTGTCCTGAACTCCTCTTCAGTTGAAACCACCCCTTCACCCAACACCTTGTCAAACAGTTCCTGATTCATCGTAGCCTCTTCGTATCGGGTTACTTCACGAATCTCGAAGGAGAAGTCGGAGTTGACGTGGGCCACATCCTCTTTGGATATCTGCAACAGTGAAGCTATCTCAACGGCGTTGTTATCGTAGGCTTTCGCGGGGCTGAAAACGATTGTGTCGCCAACCTTGGCACCTACAAACTGCTTCCTGATCTCTTCGTCCTTAATGTATGAAGGCATGATCATCCCGTTTTCAACCTCGATCAGGTTCTCCTTGGGTTCACCGTTATCGATTTCAGTAATTTTTCCCTTGATCAGGTCGGTGTCGGCCACCTCGCTCTCTACCTGCTTGTATGTGCCGTAGTTTTGCTTGTAGGCATCGATCTGCTTGTCGAGCAGATCATCTTCAACCTTGACGTTGTAGTAGGTCAGCGAGTCCCTTTTGTTGAGCGGGAGTTCAAATTCAGGAGCCAAAGCAATATCGAACTTGAATTCGAAGTTTTCATCCTTGTCGAAATCGATCGTTTTCTGTTCCTCTTCGTTTGGCAGCGGCTCACCCAGAATATTCAGTCCGTTATCTTTGATATAGTTGTATAGTTCGTTGCTTACCAGTTTGTTGATCTCGTCGGCAAGGATCGATTTCCCGTACATCTTTTGAATGATTCCCTTGGGAACTCTCCCTGGACGGAAACCCGGAATGTTGGCTCTTTGACGGAATTGGTTCAGCGACTTGTCAACGTTTTCCTGATAATCGTTTTTTTCCAATTCTATGGCTATGATGCCGTTTACATTGTCTGTTTTGTTGAGTGTTACCTTCATTTGAACTGTTTGTTTTACGCTTAATAAAGTTTGTTGCGATTTGAAAATCAATTGGTTTAAATAGAAAAACCAATTTTAGAAATTGGATGCAAAAATACGTTTTATATTGGTAACTGCAAAAAATATTTGAGGGTTAATTATTTAAACAATGTAAAATAACTCCATCGCATTCACCCAATTTTAACTATCTTTGCAGCCAGAAAACTAGAATGATGTCAAAAATGCTCGAGCATAGTGCGCAGCGGACAAAGGTTGCCTATCTGCTTCTGTTCTCCCTGATGGGTTCGTTTCTGGCGGGAGCGCTCCTCCATATGATCGGTATGTCATACCCTGCATTTACCGGAACCATCTGGTATTACCGGCTAACCATTCTTCTTCAGGATCTCCTTGTGATGTTCCTTCCGGCATATACTCTCTACCGGTGGATTGGAGGCACTCCGATGAAGAGGATGGGGTTGAAGCGGACGGGGAAACTGCCGCTGGCCCTTCTTGTCACATTGTTGGTTTTTGCGGTTTCATATCCCGGCATCGCAGTTGTAGCCCGTTGGAACGAACAGATGGTGCTTCCCGATGCGTTAAGGGGGGTGGAGAACTGGATGCGCCAGATGGAGGATGCCCTCAGGCAGCTTACCGACCTTTTTCTGTCGGGAGAGAGCTGGATCGACCTGCTGATGAACCTGTTTCTCGTCGCCGCCACCGCCGCGTTTGTAGAGGAGATCTTTTTCAGGGGAGCCCTGCAACAACTGCTCGAGAGGTGGTTCAGAAAGGGTCACTTGGCGGTATGGGTTACAGCTTTTATTTTCAGTGCCATTCACCTGCAGTTTTTCGGTTTTTTCCCCCGGTTGCTGATGGGGGCGGTTTTGGGGTACCTCTTCCTCTATTCGGGTAACCTGTGGTTGCCCATGCTCTATCACTTTGTTAACAATGCCTCTGTTGTCGTCATCACCTTTTTCTGTGGAGAGAACAATTTCCTGGAACAACTGGAGAAGAAGCCCCTGACGTGGGGAGCTATTCCGGTGATGATTGCAAGTGGGGTGCTGACATATTTCATTTTTTTACGCTTCAAGAGACTTATAGATGACCAAAAGCATGATTCAGATTAGAGACACTATATTATCGGACGATATTTTCGAAGAGCATTTTATTTGCAACCTAACCAAATGCAAGGGAGCCTGTTGTGTAGAGGGTGATTCCGGTGCGCCGCTCGAACGGAAGGAATTTGAACAGATACAATCGATACTGCCGGAGATCTGGGACGATTTGTCGCCTGCGGCCAAAGCCCTTATCGAGGAGCAGGGAATTGCCTATACCGACTACGACGGTGAGCTGGTGACCTCCATCATTAACGGCAGGGAGTGCGTCTTTACCTATTTCGATGCGGACGGAACATGCAAATGCTCCATCGAGAGAGCTTGGCGGGAAGGGCGCATTCGGGTACAGAAGCCGGTTTCGTGTCACCTATATCCCATCCGCCTGCAGAAGCTCGGTGAATATACCGCCTTGAACTACAACCGCTGGTCGATATGCAAGCCAGCAGTCAAACTGGGCAGAAGTGAAGGGGTGAAAATCTATGAATTCCTTCGTGAACCGCTGATCCGCCGGTTTGGCGAGGAGTGGTACAACGAGGTGTGTGAAGCTGCAAAGTTGCTGGAGGAGGAGAAAAACGCCACGTGTGGAGAGCCTTGAAACAGGGGCCGATTACTTTACAACCTGGGCAAAATCCTCTATATGCTCATCCACATATGAGGCGATGATGGAAGTCTCTTCTTCCTCGATCTCCATATATTTCTCCTCCAGTTCGTCGAACTGTTCAAACTGTTCGTACATCGCCATGAATTCCTCTTCGGTGGTGTCGCGTTCCAGTTCGCTCCGGTGCCCGTCGTAGATCTCCTTGGCCTTGTACAGGATTTTCGACAGCCTTTTGGCCCCCATCAGTTTCAAGGCCTTTGCAGTGGGATTATCAAAAACATACCCCCCGTATCCATTCTGGATCAACTGCACAAACCCACCTTCACGCACTTCATCCGTAAAGAACCGGAAAGCAAGAAGTGTATGCTGATAACCGTTCAGTTTTTCCATGTTTTCAGCAGTGACATTGCCGTCCAGTGCCGCCAGATAGGCATCGGTGAACAGGTTAAGGAAAGCATCCATGCCTTTGCCGGCAGCTTCGATGATAGCTTGTTCTTGAATTTGAATCATGTTGGAAATGTGTTGGATTTGACTGCGCAAATATAGCCACTTTTATTCGAAATTAACCGCGTGTCGGATGGCATTGTAGGTAAAAAAACTTTACTTTTGCACTGTAAACGAAATTTCATTCATTGAATTATGGCAATAATAAAACCGTTCAAGGGGGTTCGCCCACCCAAACAGTTCGTAAAGGAGGTTGCATCTCGTCCGTACGATGTGCTGAACTCCGATGAAGCTCGCCTGGAAGCCGAAGGAAACGAGAAGTCGCTCTACCGCATCATCAAGCCGGAGATTGAGTTTCCTGCCGGAAAAGATGAACACGACGCAGACGTTTATGAGAAAGCAGCCGAAAACTTCAGGCTGTTTCAGGAAAAGGGCTGGTTGGTTCAGGACGATAAGGAGATCTATTACCTCTACGCGCAGACCATGAATGGCAAAACACAATACGGTCTGGTAGTGGGAGCAAGCGTCGAAGACTACATCAACGGCCGGATCAAAAAACATGAACTTACGCGACGAGATAAGGAGGAGGACCGGATGAAGCATGTTCGTGTGACCGATGCCAACATCGAGCCGGTTTTCTTTGCCTATCCCTACAATCCGGAGATTGACGCCATCGTTTCCCGTATCATCCTTCAGGAGCCGGAGTACGATTTTGTTTCGGCGGATGGGGTGGGACACCATTTCTGGCTGATCGGCGGGGATGAGGAGATCAACCGGATTACCGGGATCTTTGCCACGATTCCCTACCTCTATATTGCAGACGGTCACCACCGCTCTGCCGCCGCAGCGCTGGTGGGTGCCGAGAAGGCGCGGAACAACCCCGATCACCGGGGTGATGAGGAGTACAACTACTTCATGGCGGTATGTTTTCCCGACAATCAACTGACCATTATCGACTACAACCGGGTGGTGAAGGATCTAAACGGATTGTCGCCCGACGAGTTTCTCCGTAAGCTGGAGAAGAATTTTGTTGTCGAGCCTGCCGGAACCGAAATACCTAAACCCCGTCATCTGCACAACCTCTCCATCTACCTCGACGGCCGTTCGTTCAGTGTAACAGCAAAACCGGGAACGTACAACGACAACGATCCCATCGGGGCGCTGGATGTGACGGTCACCTCGCAACTGATTCTAGATGATATCTTGGGAATCAAGGATCTACGTTCCGATAAGCGGATCGATTTTGTGGGTGGTATCCGTGGTCTGGGAGAATTGAAAAGGCGGGTCGATAGTGGAGAGATGGCCCTGGCCATTGCACTCTATCCTGTCTCAATGAAACAGTTGATGGATATTGCCGACTCCGGAAACATCATGCCACCCAAAACCACCTGGTTCGAACCGAAATTGAGGTCGGGACTCGTGATCCATAAATTATCGTAATTTAGTGAATATCCATCAGAACATCCGTCAGCTTGTCGATGGTCTCTTCCCCGAGATCGTCCGTCACTACCGTTATCTGCACCAACACCCCGAGCTCTCGTTCCACGAAGAGAATACGGCAAGATATATAATGGAGTTCCTCGATGCCGAAAAGATTCCCTACCGGAGTCATATCGGCGGGAACGGGATTCTGGCCTGGGTTACCGGTGAAAAATCAGGAGACGGCGGAGGCTGCATCGCCCTGGTTGCCGATATGGACGCACTGCCGGTGCATGAGAGAAACGATGTGCCATACCGGTCGCTTACCGAAGGGGTAATGCATGCCTGCGGTCACGACTCCCACACCGCATCGCTGATGGGAACAGTCAAGATGGTACACCGGCTGCGCGGCGAGTTCTCCGGCACTGCACTCTTTGTGTTTCAACCCGGAGAGGAGCGGTCGCCAGGCGGAGCATCACTGATGCTGGATGATGGCCTGTTTTGTGACTTTAAACCCGACCTCGTGGTGAAGCAACACGCCTATGTGGATCTGCCTGCAGGCATGGTTGCCTTCCAGACCGGAACCGTGATGGCTTCGGCCGATGAGGTTCACATCAGGATAAAAGGGCAGGGAGGGCATGGTGCGTTGCCGCACGAACTGAACGACACCGTGCTGGCGGCGTCGAATGTCATTATTGCCCTGCAGCAGGTGGTGAGCCGGCGCAGGGATCCTTTCCAGCCGATGACACTCTCCTTCGGAAAGTTCATTGCCGACGGCGCAACCAACGTTATCCCCTCGGAGGTCATACTTGCCGGTTCGCTCAGATGCATGGACGAAAACGAGCGTCGACGGATGCTCGGTGCCATTCCGCAAATTATCGATTCGGTTGCCGCCGCTTACGGATGCACCTCCGAGGTTGTCATACCTGGAGGTTACCCGTGTACGGTGAGCCATCCCGACATCACGGAAAAGGTTCGTCTGCAGGCTGTCGACTTTTTGGGTGAAGCCGCCGTTGCAACATATCCGGTCCGCATGACCGCAGAAGATTTCGGCTTTTTCTCGCAACGGTTTCCCTGTTGCTTCTACCGGTTCGGTGTGGCCCCGGCAAACGGTCTCTGCGGGAAGCTCCACTCCTCCACCTTTCTCATTGACGACAAGGCGCTGCTGACCAGCTCGTCGCTATTCGCATTTATTGTTATTGACACCCTTAAATAGTAATAATTTGTACGTTTATTGCTAACAGAATGCTGTTTTTTTATATATTTGTAGAAAAAATATCCCTTTTTATAATAAATTAAAAGTAAACCAATGGCTTATCACGATTTAGACGAGCTGGATGCAAAGATCCTGAAACTGATTGTAAACAATGCGCGAACCCCTTTCCTTGAAGTTGCCCGCGAGTGTGGCGTTTCCGGAGCAGCTATTCACCAACGTGTACAGAAACTGATCAACCTGGGCGTTATCAAAGGGTCGGAATTTATTCTCGATTCGGAGAAGATCGGTTACGAAACTTGTGCTTATGTAGGATTATTTCTGGTCTCTCCCTCCTCCTTCGATGGTGTAGTGAAAGAGCTGGAGAAGATTCCCGAAGTGGTGGAGTGCTATTATACCACTGGTCAGTACGACCTGTTGATCAAGGTTTTTGCAAAGAACAACAAGGACCTGCTCCGCATTATTCACAATCAGCTTCAACCGTTGGGACTGGCCAGAACCGAAACGCTGATGTGTTTTAAAGAGGCTTTTCGCAAGAAACTCCCTATCGATTTTTAGTAACTGTTTCCAACAACTTTATTTCAAATTCAATATCTGATGGTTGGCAAAAGTACGCCGCTCTCTCTCCTTGTCTTATCTACCCTGTTACTCTTCACAACCCATGCCTCTCCCCAAGGAGGGCGTGTTTTGGGGATAGGAAATGAAATGGAGATAGCCGGCAATATCCTCGACAATATATTGCACCTTTATGATGTGCCCGAACATGGACTGTTATCGGAAACCTATCCGGTAAATCCCGACCATAAAGTGAATTATCTGGCGGAAGGAAGCGTGCAGAGACAGCATCAGGAGGTCTCCTTCCTTTGGCCCTATTCGGGCCTCCTCTCCGGAGTGGTTGCACTCTATGCCAATACGCAGGAGAAGAGATACCTCGATCTGCTGGAAGAGCGACTGCTGCCCGGGTTGGAGAAGTACCGCGATACAACGAGACAACCCGTAGGGTATCAGTCCTATCCCCTCTTTGCGGGACATAGTGACCGCTTCTATGACGATAATGTATGGCTGGCTCTCGACTTCTGTACGCTATATGGTGCCACCCAAAACAGGAAATATCTCGACAAGGCGCTGGAGATATATGAGTTTGTATACAGCGGATGGGACGATAACCTCGGTGGTGGAATCTACTGGTGCGAGCAAAACAGAGGAAGCAAGAATACATGTTCCAATGCACCGTCGGCAGTACTTTGCGCCAGGTTGTACAGCTTGACCGGTAAGGAGGAGTTCCTGTTACGTGCAGTGGAGACCTACCGTTGGACAAAAAAGAACCTGCTCGATCCTTCCGACCATGTTTACTGGGATAATGTTTCACTTGACGGGAAGACCGATAAGCGGAAGTATACCTACAACAGTGGGGAGATGATTGAGGCGGGAGTGCTGCTCTACCGGATAACCGGCAACAGCACCTATCTGGAAGATGCCCGGAAGACAGCATCGGGAGTTTACCGTCACTTTACAACAATGGAGCCCACCGTAAAAGGTGATCAGCTCTTCTACCCAGATTCTCCTTGGTTTAACGTGATACTTTTCAGGGGATTGAAGGCGCTTTACCTTGAGGATGGGGAGAAGCGGTATGTCCAGTTGATGATTGATAATGCCCATTTCGCATGGGCCCATTCCTTAGATGAGAATAATCTGCTTGGAAAAGAGTGGAATAGACGTTCGGATCAACGCCATAAATGGTTGCTCGATAATGCATGCATGATTGAACTGTTTGCGGAGATAGCCGATATTGTAACAACCAATTAAAATATAGAGATGACATCAAGAAGAGAATTTATAAAGAAGAGTGCCCTTGGGTTCACGGCAATGGCTGTAACTCCCTCGTGGGCAGTGGAGAGAAATGACAGAACGGTCCGGTCGGCAAAATATGTGTCGAAACGACCACCTGTCTCCGAAAGGAAATTTGTTTCCAAGGCAGTGGAGGCTACCATAGCAAGGGTTAAACCGAAGATCAAGGATGAGAAACTGGCCTGGATGTTCGAAAACTGTTTTCCCAATACGTTGGACACTACCGTCAACTTCTCGGTGAGAGATGGGATGCCGGATACCTTTGTGATTACAGGTGATATCGATGCCATGTGGCTTCGTGACTCCTCTGCACAGGTCTGGCCATACCTTCCACTGATGAAGGATGATGACCGGCTCAGGCAGATGATTGCCGGTGTTATCCGTCGTCAGACACAATGCATCCTGATCGACCCCTATGCGAATGCCTTTTACCCGGAGCCCAATCCCAAAGGTGAATGGATAACGGATAAGACCGATATGAAACCGGAGGTACATGAACGCAAATGGGAGATCGACTCGCTCTGCTATCCTATTCGGCTGGCGTATCACTACTGGAAGCTGACCAACGACCGCTCAGTTTTCGACGGCGATTGGCAGAAGGCCATGGTTTCCGTGCTGAAAACCTTCAAGGAGCAACAGCGAAAAGAGAATCACGGGCCATACAGTTTTCTGCGCGTTACGGACCGTCAACTGGATACCCTCAACAACGGTGGGATGGGAAATCCGGTGAACCCCGTAGGACTGATCGTATCTTCGTTCCGTCCTTCGGATGATGCCACGACATTCGGGTTCCTTATCCCATCCAATATGTTTGCCGTAACCTCACTGAGACAGTTGGAGGAGATCTCCGGTCTGGTAACCGCTGATACCCGATTTGCCCAGGAGTGCAAGTCGCTCGCCGATGAAGTGGAGGCAGCGATCAGAAAATATGCAGTTACTCATCATCCCAATCATGGGGAGATCTACGCTTTTGAGGTGGATGGATTTGGGAATTATTACCTGATGGACGATGCCAATGTTCCCAGTTTGCTGGCTATCCCTTACCTGTGTGGAGCTTCTGCCGATGATGCAATCTACCGCAACACCCGAAACTATGTCCTGAGCAAGGACAATCCCTATTTCTTCAGCGGAACGGCTGGCGAGGGGATAGGGGGACCGCATGTAGGTTACGATATGATCTGGCCCATGAGTATTATCCTGAGGGCGATGACAAGCCGTAGTGACGATGAAATCCGGCATTGTATCCGGATGCTGCGAGATACCGATGCCGACACCGGATTTATGCATGAATCTTTTCACAAGAACAATCCCGCCAAATTTACACGATCGTGGTTTGCGTGGGTAAACACGCTATTTGGTGAATTGATCCTCAAGTTGGAGAAAGAGAATAAGATGGATTTATTAATCTGCTAACCTAAAAAAGAGAGAATGATGAAAATCAAATCACTGTTTTTCTTCCTGTTATTGAGTGTTTGTCTAGCAGTCGCTCAGGACAGGTCCGAGCCGGTTGATTATGTAAGTATCCTGGTTGGAACCCAGTCCAAGTTTGAACTTTCCAATGGCAACACCTATCCTGCCATCGCCCGCCCCTGGGGAATGAATTTCTGGACACCACAGACCGGAAAGATGGGTGATGGCTGGGTCTACCGTTACGATGCCGACAAGATTCGAGGATTCAAGCAAACGCATCAGCCGAGTCCCTGGATAAACGATTACGGACAGTTCTCGATCATGCCGGTTGTCGGCAAGACAGTTTTTGCCGAAGATGAGCGTGCCAGCTGGTTTTCGCACAAGGCTGAGATTGCCAGGCCCTACTACTACAGCGTCTATCTGGCCGATCATGATGTGACCACCGAAATCACACCCACTGAACGTGCGGCCATTTTCCGTTTCACCTACCCTGAAACCGCGGATGCAAACCTGATTATCGATGCTTTCGATAAAGGATCTTCGGTGGAGATTATTCCAGAAAAGAATGCAGTTATCGGCTATACTACCCGAAATAGCGGCGGGGTTCCCGAAAATTTCAAAAACTACTTCGTAATTGTTTTCGATAAGCCGTTCCAGACATCTTTCGACGTAAGGGATGGCGCCGTATTGAAAGGAAAAGCGGATCAATCGCACAGCAATCATTCCGGAGCGATTGTCAAGTTCCAGACAAAGCGCGGTGAACAGATTGTTGCACGTGTTGCATCATCATTTATCAGTTACGACCAGGCATGGCAAAACTTGAAAGAGGTGGAATCGAAAAGTTTCGAATCGGTTGTGGAAGAAGGACGCCAAGCATGGAACGATGTGCTGGGCAGGATCGAGATCGAGGACAGCAATATCGACAATAAACGGACCTTCTATTCCACCCTCTACCGTTCCACACTCTTTCCCCGCAAGTTCTACGAGATCGATGCCCAGGGGAAAGTGGTTCACTATAGTCCCTACAACGGTCAGGTGCTTCCCGGATACATGTATACCGATACAGGCTTCTGGGATACCTTCCGCTCCCTCTTTCCGCTGCTCAACCTGATCTATCCGTCGGTAAACCGGGAGATACAGGAGGGGCTGGTCAACACCTACAAGGAGAGCGGCTTTCTGCCCGAATGGGCCAGCCCCGGACACCGGGGGTGCATGATCGGAAACAACTCGGCTTCGATCGTGGCTGACGCTTACCTGAAAGGATTACGGGGTTACGATATCGAGACGCTCTATGAGGCAATGATTCACGGAACGAAGAACGTTCATCCCGAAGTCTCTTCTACCGGTAGGCTAGGTCACGAATATTACAATACCCTCGGTTATGTCCCTTACGATGTAAAGATCAATGAGAATGCGGCGCGAACCTTGGAGTATGCCTATGCCGACTGGACCATATATCGTCTGGCCAAAGCGTTGAACCGTCCCAAGGAAGAGATCGACCTCTTTGCAAAACGGAGCCAGAACTACAGAAATCTCTTCTCACCCGAGTACAACCTGATGAGGGGAAAGAACAAGGATGGCACGTTCCAGTCGCCCTTCAGTCCCACCAAATGGGGTGACGCCTTTACCGAGGGCAACAGCTGGCACTACACCTGGTCGGTTTTCCACGACCCGCAGGGGCTGATTGACCTGATGGGGGGGAAACGGGTGTTTGTAAACATGCTCGATTCGGTATTCAAGATGCCGCCGGTTTTCGACGACAGCTATTACGGTTTTCCAATACATGAGATCCGGGAGATGCAGATCATGAACATGGGACAGTATGCTCATGGAAACCAGCCCATTCAACATATGGTATATCTCTACAACTACGCCGGCGAACCCTGGAAGACGCAATACTGGGCCCGTGAGGTGATGGATAAGCTCTACACTTCGGCACCCGACGGTTATTGCGGGGATGAGGACAATGGACAGACATCGGCCTGGTTTGTCTTCTCGGCCATGGGCTTTTATCCTGTCTGCCCCGGAAGCGATGAATATATCCTCGGCTCGCCGCTGTTTGAGAAGATGACCGTACACCTTGAAAACGGGAAAAGCATGCAGATAAATGCGCCCGGAAACAGTAAGTCGACCCGCTATATCGAGGAGTTCAGACTGAACGGAAAGAACTATACCCGAAACTATCTGCGGCATCAGGATTTGATGGATGGTGCCCGCATCAATCTTCGCATGTCCGACAAACCCAATACGACAAGGGGAACGAAGTCATCCGATTTTCCATACTCATTCTCCAACGAGAAGAGGTGAGTTTGGCAAGAGAAATAAACAAAAAGTGCGGAGGGTTACTTCAGCACTTTTTGTTTCTCTATCTTCAAGCATTTGCCGGTAGGAGGTGGAACATTTATCGATATACTCCTGAAATCAAAAACAAACGGCATGAATCTCGACATATCCCAGACCCATTCGCGAAGCTCTACCGTGTTGACACCCTTATGGAGAATGTCGAGCTGCTTTGCGGCGGCGTACGACAGGTCGATGATCTTGTTGCGTGAAAAGGGGCCGCGATCGGTTACCTCTACCAAAACCTTCTTCCCGTTTTCGGGGTTAAGTACTTCCAGGATGGTTCCGAAAGGATAGGTCCTGTGTGCGCAGGTCATGCTGTCTCTGTGATAGGGCACGCCACTGGATGTTTTGCGACCGTGGAATTTGTCGGCATAATAGGTCGCATTTCCTGTTTGCTGTGCAAAGGTATAGCCATTTAACGTTATTGTAAACAGAATGATAATAAAAAAGAATAACTTTTTCATTCTCCCTTGTTTTGATTTTCACACTGCAAATGTATAAAAAAAAAGTTATTCATAGCCATTTCCCCTCATTTCTTCGCTCCATGTGAAAGTTACTCTCCACTCCCACAACCAGGGAGACAAATAAAAAAGCCGTCTCAAATTTGAGACGGCTACCTTTTGGTTGCGGAGATAGGACTCGAACCTATGACCTTTGGGTTATGAGCCCAACGAGCTACCAACTGCTCCACTCCGCGATCTGTTTTCATTAAGTGGGTGCAAAGATACGCCATTTTTTTATACAAAACAAATTTTTTTGCCTCTTTTTTTTCTGCGATAAAATGTATACTTTTGATATAAATTTTAATTTCATGTCCGACAGTCTTGTAATTATACCAACCTACAACGAGAAAGAGAATATCGAGAACATAATCCGGGCTGTTTTCGGTTTATCAAAACCATTTGATATACTTGTCATCGACGACGGGTCACCCGATGGAACTGCAGCCATTGTGCACCGGCTGGCCGAAACGGAATTTTCCGACCGGCTTTTCATTGAGGAGCGAACCGGGAAATTGGGTCTCGGGACAGCCTATATTCACGGCTTCAAATGGGCCCTTCGCCGTACATACGACTATATTTTCGAGATGGATGCCGATTTTTCCCACAATCCCGACGACCTGCCCAGACTCTATGCCGCATGTCACGATGAGGGATTCGACATGTCGATAGGCTCGCGCTACTGCACCGGAGTAAACGTGGTGAACTGGCCCATTGGACGTGTGCTCATGTCCTATTTCGCCTCGAAGTATGTTCAGTTGATAACGGGAGTCGCCATCAAGGATACCACTGCCGGATTTGTATGCTACAGGCGGAAGGTGCTGGAAACTATCAATCTTGACGAAATCAGGTTCAAGGGGTATGCTTTCCAGATCGAGATGAAATATACGACTTGTACATTGGGATTCAAGATAAAGGAGGTATCGGTCATATTTGTCAACCGACAGTTGGGAGTATCCAAAATGAACAGCAGCATCTTTGGTGAGGCCTTTTTTGGCGTCATGAACCTGCGGTGGAGAAAGATTACTGGAAAAATCAAACCGAGACAACAATGATACTCATTCATCAGGCACTTATTATCAACGAAGGCCGGTCTTTTACCGGATCGGTGCTCATTGAGGGTGAGCGGATCTCGAAACTGTTTGAGAACGGGGTTCCCGAAAGCATTCTTCAGCAGTGCGACGAGATTATCGATGCCAGGGGGCTATATCTGATTCCCGGCGTCATCGATGACCAGGTTCATTTCCGCGATCCGGGACTTACACACAAGGGAGATATCCATTCTGAGAGCCGGGCGGCCGTAGCGGGGGGAGTAACCTCATACATGGAGATGCCCAATACCCAGCCACAGACCACAACGATTGACGCCCTGCATGAAAAGTTCGATCTGGCCAGCCAGCGCTCTGTTGCAAATTTCTCGTTCTACCTGGGTGCTACAAACGACAATATCAGGGAGCTAATAAGAGTCGACAAAAAAAATGTCTGCGGCGTAAAGGTATTTATGGGGGCCTCTACCGGGAACATGTTGGTGGATAACCACAAGACACTGCAGCGGATATTTGCCGAAGTCGATACGCTTATCGCCACACACTGCGAGAAGGAGGAGATTATCCGTGACAATATGGATAGTTTTAGGAAAAAATTTGGAGAAGATATTCCAGTTGAGTACCATCCGGCCATTCGCAGCGAGGAGGCCTGTTACCGCTCCTCGGGCGAGGCGGTTGAACTTGCCGACAAATATGGTTCCCGTTTGCATGTGCTGCATCTCTCCACCGCCCGTGAAATGACCCTGTTCAGCAACTCCCCTTTGGCAGGAAAGAAGATAACGGCAGAGGTGTGTGTACACCACCTCTGGTTTACCGACGCCGATTATGCGCGGTTGGGTGCACGGATAAAGTGGAATCCTGCGGTGAAGGGAGAGACCGACCGTGATGCGTTGCGTGCCGCCCTGAGATCGGGAAAGCTTGATGTTGTCGCCACCGATCATGCTCCACATCTGTTGAGCGAGAAGAGTGGCGGATGCCTGAAGGCTGCATCCGGTGGCCCGTTGGTACAGCATTCGCTTCAGGCCATGCTGGAGTTGGCCTCTCAGGGAGTATTCACGAAGGAGTTTGTGGTTGAAAAGATGTCACATGCACCGGCCGACCTATTTCAGGTAATGGAGCGTGGATATGTCCGGGAGGGCTATTTTGCCGATCTGGTACTGGTGAACCCCGATAAACCTTATACCGTAGAGAAGGAGAATATCCTCTACAAGTGTGGCTGGTCGCCATTCGAAGGAGATACATTCCGGCACACTGTAGAGAAGACCTTTGTCAACGGAAACCTGGTATATGACAACGGTAGTGTGATTGAATCGGCATTTGGGAAGGCATTGACATTCGACCGGTAAATCGGCCGCCGCTTATGGTCCCGATATGGCAATAATTTTATACCTTTGCGCCAAATCAAGAAGTAACAACTGTGAGATTCCTATTTACTGTACAAGGCGAGGGTAGGGGACACTTTACGCAATCGCTTGCATTGGCGTCCATGTTGAGAAAGCATGGACATGAAGTGGTAGCCGTGCTGGTGGGGAAAGACGACTCACGGCAGATTCCCCGGTTTTATCTCGAAAAGATCGAAGCTCCCGTTTTTGATTTCAGAAGTCCCAATTTCACTGCGCTATACAAGCAGAAGCGACCGAACCTGGTGTTGAGTGTCATCGGAAACTTTCTGCAGTCGTTTATCTTCAGAAGGAGCATACTCTTTGTCAAATCGAAGATTCTGGAATATCGTCCCGATGTAGTGGTCAATTTCTACGAGATGATTACCGGACTGGCCTTCAGGACCTACCGGTTCGACAAGAAACTGAATGTGAAGCTGATCAGCATCGCACACCAGTACATGCTGCTCAACCCCAACCTCAGGACCACCAGCGAACAGGATATCAAGTACTATTTTCTCCGGATGATCACGCGGGTCACCTGCCAGTGCTCTTCCAAGATCCTGGCACTCTCGCTCCGCGAAATGCCCGGGTGTGAAGAGAAGAACCTGGTGGTGGTGCCGCCGCTACTCAGACCGGAGGTATTTAGCTATGAACCCGCCGAAGGGAATTATATCCACGGCTATATGATCAATACCGGTTACTATGAGGAGGTGCTCGACTGGCATACCAAGAATCCCCAGGTACCGCTCCGTTTCTTTTGGGACAAGAAGGATGCCGATGATGTGACGGTGATTGATGAGAACCTGATGTTATACAGGATCAACGACGATCTCTTCCTGAAAAGCATGGCGGGCTGTATGGCATATGCCACCACTTCGGGATTCGAATCGATCTGCGAGGCGCTCTATTACAGAAAACCGATCCTGATGATTCCCGTCCATGTAGAACAGGAGTTTAACGCTTATGATGCCAGTCTCTCCGGAGCAGGTATCAGCAGCTCCAAGTTCAAGCTCAACAAACTGCTCAACTTTATACCGAATTATCGTCCCGATGAGCGTTTTAGAGAGTGGGTGCACCAGGCGGAAGACCGTTTTATCCGGGAGATCTGTCCCTAAAACTGAAAAAGCCTCCGGTGCATCGCACCAAAGGCATTTCTTCGAGAGCCACAAGCGAGATTCGAACTCGCGACCGACGCGTTACGAATGCGTTACTCTACCAACTGAGCTATTGTGGCAATCTTTCGGGTTGCAAAATTAAAAAAAATTACCGAAACCCGAACCATTTTCCCCAACTTTTTATTGAACGTATGGGGAGAGATCCAATTCCCAAAAGAGATTGTTTTTGAAATAGTAGAGCAGATTCCCCGTCAAAAAGTTACCCGCTATTTGGCGGAATCTGCATCAAGATACTTCTTGGGCTGTTGCTGACAACAATATCCTCAGGCTTCCATCGGCAAGAGAGTAGGTTACAATCTTCTCTTTAAAAACCAGAAAGAGCAGATCGTCCACCACCTGGACGTTGCGGATCTATTCCACTGTTTTCCTATGGGCAGTTCCATGGCATGAACGCCTACATCGGTAGTTATCGGCAGGATAAAATCGGCCAGCATTCAGGTATCGTTCCAGTTGCTGGTCAACTCCAAAGGACTTTCCCATAGCATGTTCCCGTTAGTCAGTCCGATCCCCGAGAGCCGGGTTGACCTACACTACACGGGATAGCCTACACCGATATTCAGCCGATGCCATTGTTGAATCTGCTTCTGCAGCTGGTAACGGTGAGCTAGGTTTTGCCCACGATGGTGTCGCAATGCACAAAAAGATGATCATCTTGAATCGTTAAATCATCTGGAGTAAGGTTGCACAAATCTACTTGAATACAAAATACAAAAAGAACGGGTTGCAGCAATGCAGCCCGTTCTTTCATATTTATTGTGATTGATCTAGGTGATTATCTTTTCAATTCTGCCTGTTTCTCGCGCTGCCTCTTCATGATCGAGTAGGCCACAGGTGAAGCGACGAAGAGACTGGTTACAGTTCCTACAACCACACCAATCAGCATGGCGAAGACGAAACTTCTTACAGCGTCACCTCCAAGGAAAAGTATACAGAAGATCACCAGGATCGTACTCAAACCGGTATTGATGGTACGCGCCAAAACAGCGTTCATCGAGTCGTTGAATATTGCACGCAATTCACGTTTCGGATAGAGCTGGTGTACCTCGCGGAAACGGTCAAATACAACCACCTTGTCGTTGATAGAGTAACCCACGATGGTCAGTATTGCCGCAACAAACGTCTGGTCGATCTCCATGGAGAACGGCATCACCTTCCAGAGAAGTGAATAGAGTCCGATAACGGCAAACGTGTCTACTGCGAGTGCGGCAACCGTACCTACTGAGAATGCCCAGTTACGGAATCGGGCAAAGATGTAGATACCCATACAGATCAGCGCGATGGTAAGCGCAAGGAATGCGTTCTTCATCGTGTCCTCTGCAACACTTGGTCCCACCTTCTGCGAACTCAATATATGGTCGCTGATGCTGTTGCCCGGGGTGATATACTCTTTCAAGCCTTGTCCCAGCAGCGAAACCAGATCCTCTTCCACTGTCGCACTTTCGGAGTCGATCATGTAGTTGGTTGAGATACGCACCTGATTGCTTGATCCGATCGTGATAACTTGTGCCGATCCACCTAAAACCGGTTGCAGTACCTCTTCGATATCTCCAGTCTTCACCGGCTGATCGAACCGAACGATGTAGTTGCGTCCACCGGTAAAGTCGATACCCGAATTCAGTTTCAGGGTGAAGAGCGAGATGATGCTAACTACAACAAAAATTGCAACTCCCAACAATACCTTCTTGCTGTTGTGGATGAAGTCGAAATTATATACATTAAAGATAGCTTTCGAGAATGCAGTGTTGAAGGTGAGCTTCTGCCACCTGTTCCGGTCGAACTGATACTCGTAAATCAGACGGGTGAGGAAGACAGCGGTGAGGAACGATACGGCGATACCGATGATCAGCGTAACGGCAAACCCTTTGATCGGACCTGTTCCGAAGATCGCCAGGATGATACCGGTGATGATGGTGGTCAGGTTGGAGTCGAGAATGGCAGAGAATGCGTTCTTGTAACCATCTTCCAATGCTTTACGCAGCGATTTTCCATTGGCAAGCTCCTCCTTGATACGTTCGTTGATAAGTACGTTGGCATCCACAGCCATGGCGAGTGAGAGGATCATACCCGCGATACCGGGCAGCGTCAACACTGCCTGGAAAGCTGCCAGGATTCCCAGCGTAAAGAAGAAGTTGACGAGCAATGCTCCGTTGATTACCATGCCCGGGATGAATCCGTACAACAGGCAGGTGAAGATGAAGAGCACGATCAATGCGATGACGAACGAGACAAAACCGTCGTGGATGGCCTCCTTACCCAGCGAGGGACCTACAACGTCTTCCTGGACGATGCGTACACCCGCTTTCATTTTGCCCGACTTCAGCACGTTCTCCAAGTCTCCCGCCTCTTCTGCGGAGAAACGCCCGGAGATCGATGAACGTCCCCCCTCAATACGGTCCTTCACGACAGGTGCCGAGTATACATAACCATCCAGCACGATGGCGATGCACTTGCCCTTCTCTGCTCCAGTGATGGTTGCCCAACGACTGGCACCGGCAGAGTTCATGGTCATGTTCACTTCCCATGCTGAACCCTGCTGGCTCTGGTCGGCCTTGGCATTGGTCACCACATCACCCTCGAGAGCCGGTCCGCGACGGGTTCCGTCACCTTTCAGCGCATAGAGTTCGAAATAGGTTTCGCGCTGGTCGATCGGCTTGAAACCCCACTTGAAACGTACATCGGCCGGGAAAAGATCCTTGTAACGCTGAAGCAGGAAGTTCACTGCGGCAGTGTCGTTTTTTGCAGCCGTTCCAACGATGGGACCAGTGGCTCCGCTCATGGCAAAATAGGGCTGTGCAAAGTATTCAATAAAACTTTTTTCGATTACAGTTTTTCTTTCTTCAGCTTCTGTTGTCTCTGCCACTACAGTGGAATCGGTGGTGGTTGCAGCTCCACGCAGAGCCTGAGCATATTCGGCAGAACGGGTATTTATTTCGTTGAAGAAGGATCCAAGTTCATTTACATTGTAGGTTTTCCAGAACTCCAGGTTGGCGCTTCCCTGCAGGAGGTTGCGGACACGTTCGGGTTCAGTGATGCCCGGCATCTCGATAAGGATACGTTCGGCCTGATCGAGACGTTGGATATTGGGTGCAACCACCCCGAAACGGTCGATACGTGTACGAAGCACATTGAACGAGTTGTCGGCAGCACTTTTCACTTCCTGGCGGAGGACAGCCACCACCTGATCGTTGGTGGCTGTAGGAGCTACCCTGTCGCTCATGGTAATGCTGAAAATATTGGCCAGTTTACCGTTGGGATTTATTCTTTCGTAGTTTTGTCGGAAAAGAGTAACGAAGTCGGACGAGCTACCCTTCCTGTTCTGAACAATGGTCTCCTGCAGGGCCTGGTTGAACTGCGGGTCATCGGTGTTTGCCAGTGCCCTGAGCACCTGGGCCACATCCATCTCCACAATTACGTTCATCCCGCCTTTCAGGTCGAGTCCTAAACCGATCTCTTTTTCACGAATCTGTTTTAATGTGTATCCTAAATAGACTTTCTCGGTAGAAAGTGAATCGAGATACTGATTCTTTAGCTCCAAGTCTCCTTTGGCATACGCTTCGGCTTTTTTATCATATTGTCTACCTACCAAGGTAAAGGATAGGTAAAAGAGACAAATTAGCGTGAGTATGACTGCGAAAACTTTAATAAATCCTTTGTTTTGCATTTCGATATTACGTTAATTATGTGTGTATTAATCTATTTTTTGGGTATTCGTCCGAAAAACATCCCAAAAATAAAGGCATTTGGAATGCCTTTATTTTCAAGCCTGCAAATATACACTTTTTTTGTCTTTTTAAGAACAATATCATAGGTTTATTTTGTGCAACAGCAGTTATTCAACAAATCCCCTGTTCTTCAAGAGATAGACCGGATCTGGTTCTGCACCACGATACCGCTTGTAAAGCGTCATCGGATCATCCGAGTTACCTTTTGACAGGACATTTTCACGGAACGATGCGGCTGTAGCCTTATCGAATACCCCTTTTTCGACGAATGGCTGGAACGCATCGGCGTCGAGCACCTCTGCCCACAGGTATGCGTAATACCCGGCAGAATAGCCTCCGCTAAAGATATGCGAGAAGTAGGTGCTGCGGTAACGGGGGATGATTTCGTTGATCAGTCCGATCTTCTCCATCGATCTCTTCTCAAAACTGCGTACGTCGATATCCTTCTTTTCGCTCTGTGTATGGTAATCCATGTCGAGCAGTGCAGCAGCCACAAATTCGGTAGTGATGAATCCCATGTTGAACTTGGATGCAGCGTCGATTTTCGCAATCAGTGAATCGGGAATCACCTCGCCCGTCTGGTAATGTTTGGCGTAGAGCTTCAACACCTCGGGATGGAATGCCCAGTGCTCCATGATCTGGGAGGGGAGTTCCACAAAGTCGCGGGATACACTCGTGCCTGAAACGCCTGAGTAGGTCACGTTAGACAACATGCCGTGCAGGGCGTGTCCGAACTCGTGGAACAGTGTCTCAACCTCATCCAGGGTGAGCAGTGAGGGCGTAGTTTCGGTGGGACGGGTAAAGTTGCCCACGTTGTAGACGAGGGGACGGATATTTTCGCCGTCGAGGATCTGCTGACCACGGAAACTGCTCATCCATGCCCCGGCATTTTTCCCTGCCCGCGGGAAATAATCGGTATAGAAGACCGCTACATGAGACCCATCCGCATCCAGCACTTCATAGGCTTCCACTTCGGGATGATAGACCGGTACATTCTCCATTTTTTTGAAATTGAGACCGTAGAGGCGATTGGCCACCTCGAAAACCCCTTCGCGTACATTCTCCATCTTGAAGTAGGGTTTAATCTCCTCTTCATTGAGCGCATACTTCTGTTGACGGAGTTTCTCGGTGTAGTACCACCAATCCCACGACTCCAGTTTGAAATTGCCACCCTCGGCGTCGATCATCGCCTGAAGTTCGGCTGCCTCCTTTTTAGCCTGAGGCAATGCATATTTCCATACATCGTTGAGCAGTTTATAAACGTTTTCGGGTGTTTTAGCCATATTCTGTTCGAGGACAAAATCGGCGTGGGTTTTGTATCCGAGCATTTGTGCCTTCTCGATGCGAAGGTTCACAATATCGTTGATAATCTTTTTATTGTCGTTCTCGTTGTCGTTGTCGCCACGGTTAAACATCGCCTTGTAGAGTTTCTCCCTCAGCTCCCGTTTTTCGCTGTACTGCAGGAACGGCAACCAACTCGGTTTCTGAAGTGTGAAGATCCATTTTCCTTCCTCTCCCTCCTTGCTGGCAGTTTCGGCAGCCGCCGCGATAACTCCTTCAGGAAGTCCGGCCAGATCCTCCCGGTTCTCAATAACCAGTTTGAAATCGTTTGTCTCCTTCAGCAGGTTGCTGCCAAACTTGAGCGTCAAGGCAGAAAGCTCCTTGTTGATCTCGCGAAGTCTGTTCTTCTCGGCCTCGCCCAACATGCTTCCAGAGCGGACAAACCCCTTGTAGTAGTTGTCCAGCAAGCGGTACTGTTCGGTAGTTAGATTCATGCCGGTCGTGTCGTCGTGAAGTGTTTTGATGCGGGCGAACAGCTTGTCGTTGAAATTAATGTTGTCGCGGTGCTCAGACATCAGCGGTGACAATTCCTCTGCCAGTGCCTGGATGGAATCGTTGGTTTCGGCACTCTTCAAACCGTAGAAGACGCTTGAAACCCTCTCCAGTATGCGTCCGCTGTTGTCCAATGCCACGATGGTATTTTCAAATGTGGGTGCCTCCGGATTGTTTGCGATGGAATCAATCTCCCTGGCCTCCTCCTCCATCCCTCTGAGAAATGCAGGTTTGAAATCGGCAAAAGTGATCTGGTCAAATGGAGGCATTCCGAAAGGTGTCTCAAACTCGGTGTAGAAAATTGCCCCGTTCTCCCGGGTCTCTTGCCCATTTTTTGTGTTGTTGCAAGCAAGTAAAGTCATAGTTGCTAACGCGGTTAAAACTAATTTTTTCATTCGACTGCTAATTGATTGTTATTTAAACGATTATGAAAAATCATCCTCTTTTTTCTGAAAACTGCTGCAAAGGTATAACTTTTTGCTTAATAATTAAGGAATTAACTGTCTCTTTTGACTGTTGTGGCGACTCATGTTATATGCTATTATACCCTGAAGAATTAAATACAAGAAAAAAATGACAGAAAAATTTGGTAAAAAAGGAAAATAATTGATATATTTGCGATATCAAAATAATATCATTGTAAATTTATCGGTATGGGAACAAAAGAATTTGCGTTTAAGAGCTTTAAGGTCAATGGTTTTCTTATGCTCTTCTTGCTGCTGTTGATGTTGTGTGGAGTGGTTTTCTCTTTCTTTCTGGGTGTTGCCGGAATCATAACCGGTAGTTTTTTGACATTGGTCTGGATCATTCTGCTTTGCGGGTTTGTAAAACTTGAACCCAATGAAGCGGTTGTGATGATCTTTTTCGGCAAATACAAAGGAGTATTGAGAGAGACGGGATTCTTCTGGGTCAACCCCTTCATGTCGAAGAAGAAACTCTCTATGCGTGCCAGAAATCTGAACGTGAATCCGATAAAGGTGAATGATAAGGTGGGAAACCCCATCCTGATCGGTTTGGTGCTGGTCTGGAAGCTGAAGGATACTTACAAGGCGATGTTTGAGATTGATGCACAGACGATGGCCGCCTCAAAACCGGGTAAGGATGGGTCGGTAACCTATTCGGTAAGCAAGCAGATGGATGCATTTGAAAATTTCGTTGCGGTCCAGAGCGACGCTGCCTTGCGTCAGGTAGCCGGACAGTATGCCTACGACAACAACCTGGTTTCTGATTCCGAGATAACACTGCGTTCGGGTGGTGATGAGGTGAACGTTGATCTGCTCAATGAACTGAACAACAGATTGGAGATGGCCGGGATAGAGATCGTGGAGGCACGCATCAACTACCTTGCATATGCTCCGGAGATCGCTGCCGTGATGCTTCGCCGTCAACAGGCCGAAGCCATTATCTCGGCCCGTGAGAAGATTGTGGAGGGGGCAGTCTCCATGGTGAAGATGGCACTCGAGCGTATCGAAGATGAGAATATCATAGAGATGGATAGTGACAAGAAGGCGGCCATGGTCAGCAACCTGCTGGTGGTACTTTGCGCTGATGAATCGGCGCAGCCGGTATTGAATACAGGAACATTGTATCAGTAAGCGAGCCAGGGTTAAAGGATAAAGTCAAGAATGATGAAACAAGGACCGGTTGAATTTTACGAAGTACAGCGGTTTCGTCATTGGTGGGGATGGGTGCTGTTGCTGGGGGTAGATGCGTTGATGCTTTGGGGAGTGATCCAGCAGCTCCTGTTTGGGAAACCTTGGGGAACCGACCCCACAAGCGATATTGCCCTGGTGATCACTGCCGTGGTAATCATTGCGCTGAGCATCGCACTCCTGCGTTCGAAACTGATTACTTATATCGATGCCGAAGGAGTTTACGTGAAGTACTTTCCGTTTCATCTCAGGTATAAACGTTACGACTGGAACAATATCAGCAGTGTCTATTTAAGGAGATACAGCCCCTTGAGGGAATATGGGGGCTGGGGTTTCAGGGTGTCACTGAAATCGGGGAGAGCCTACAACATGTCCGGAAACCAGGGGTTGCAGCTTGTTCTGATGAACGGCAGAAGAGTACTTGTCGGAACAAGACAGCCTGAACAGCTGGCAGATATCTTGGTCAAGCTGGGTAAAATGAAGGAGTGAAAATGGCAAAAAAAGAGAAAACAACCAGAAATTTCGCGCTGCGGCTGGACTCGGAGACGATGGAGGCTATTGAAAAATGGGCGGCAGACGAGTTCCGCAGCGTCAATGGCCAAATCCAGTGGATCCTGGATCAGGCGTTGAAGAAGAGCGGGAGGTTGAAGGAGTAAGTCCGCTCTCACTTTTCTTGATACCCTATGCAGCCATTCCTATCTTCATTCCAATCCAGACTGCAGCAATACCCAGTACGACGCTGCAGAGGGTGTATCCCGTCAACAGCGTCCACTGGCCGAGTTCCAGTAACCGGAGGTTCTCAAACGCAAACGTCGAAAATGTAGTGTATCCGCCGCAGAATCCTACGATAAAAAGCAACCTGAACGGTTGATTATCGGGCTGGTTGGCGAGCATCCAGCCGGAGAATAGTCCAATCAGGAGAGATCCTGTGAGGTTTACGGTAAAGGTCCCCAAAAACAGGAAATAGCCATGGATGTACCTTGCCGCGATCTTTGACGCGAGAAATCGCAGTATGCTGCCAATTCCTCCTCCCAGCCCTACATATATGATCTCTTTAAGCATGATGTTCAGATTTTATTTACTTCGACAACCTTCCCGAGCTTGACATAAAAGATAAAACCTTTCACATTATCGTATCCCATCTCCCTGATCAGTCGCAGGTAGTGCTTCACTTGGCGCTTGTACTTCTCCTCCTCTCTTTCACCGAACTTGTAATCGACGACGATTGTCTCCTTGTCGCCGATCATTATCCTGTCGGGACGACTAAAACCAAATACCGGATGTAAAACCTCCGTTTCGTTGATCACATGATACTTTCCGGAGTACCAGCCAGAAACCTCAGGTTGCGACAGGGCCGAAGTCAACAGTCCGGTGATCTCTCTCCTCTCGTCCGAGTTAATCTCGCCGGAGATGTACCTAGCCTCAATGGCACCTTTCAGATCGTCCAAGGTATGTATGCTGCTGATGATTTCGTGCATCAATGTGCCGTAGGCGCGGCTGCCGTCCTCGGAGAAGAAGCCGGCGGAGTTCAACCGGAGCTTCAACCGCTTGTTGAACGGAACCGACTGCCATTTGCCCGAACCGAGCGTTGACGGAGCTTCACTCTCCCCTTCGGGTTTGTGGCGGAGCTTGACGGGTCTTCCCATTTCGAAAATTGCACGGTTATCCTCCTCAGTGAGGTAGTCACGTAACAAAAGTTGTCCTTCTGCACTCCCTTCTGCACTCAATGAACACCACAACAGGGAGGATATGTCGGTTACCTTGTCTGCTGCCGGCTTGGGAGCGTAAGCCACGATCCGGTTTTTGGCACGGGTGAATGCCACGTAGAGCAGATTCAGGTTGTCGATGTAGGTATAGAGTTTCTCCTGCAGGTATTCCTCCTTGAAAAGGGTGTTTTCAAGTGAACTTTTGTACTGCAGGGGAATTGTTCCCAGCATGTTGAATGGCTCTACTTTAGGTTTGCACCATAAAATCGGTCCCATGTTCCCGGTATGATCGATCTCCCATTTCAGGAACGGCATAATGACTGCTCCGAATCCCAATCCTTTCGATTTGTGTATGGTTATCAACCGGATCGCATCCTGGTCGTCCGGTGAAAAGAGTGTCTTGCCGCATCCTTTCTCGTCCCACCATTCGAGGAAGTCGTTGATATCTGATGAAGCATCCGCGCTGAACTTCAGTACAATATCCAGGAATGCCTGAACATAGGCATTCTCTTTTTCGTCGAGTGCATCGCTGCTCATGGCAAAGAATGCCTCGATCATCTCGTAGAAGGGCAGGGTAGAGATACGATAAAGTTCCGTCTTGATCTCAACGGGAAAATCCTGCTCTTCGTCAAAATAGGTGCCGATGGCTCTATCTGGCTGCAACTTCCGGTGAAACCTGTAGAATTCATATACGGCAAGCATGCGACGGGTCTCGTCGTTGCGGTTCTGGAAATGGCGCAGCATGGCGATGACAGCCTTTACGCTTTGTGCATTGCCGATAACAAGCGCATCGTTGGATATGATATCGTACCGGTAAGGTGACTGGGGATTTTGCTCTTTGTAGTGCAACAACGTCTCGGCTACCTCAACCGCCTCGTCATTCTTCCTTACCAGAATGGCAATCTCTTTCAAGGAAAATCCCTGATCCTGCAACCGTTCGATTTCCAGTGGCAGTTGCTCCAACGCCTTCGATTTCCAGTCGTTCTCTTTATCGGAAGCATCCAGAAAGGTAATCTTGACGTACCCATCTTCCCGATCTCTTCCCGGCGGCACCGCTTGTCTGACATGTTGATATGCCTCCGTTATCTTCCGATTGGGGTTTGTTTGCAACTCTTCGGATGAGTTGAATTTCTCCTGTAGTTTATTGGCTGCAGTGGCGAAGAGAGCATTGTTGAAATGTACAATGTTACTGTCGCTTCGCCAATTTGTATCGAGTATGCTGTTTCGGATGGTATTGTTCTGGAAGTCCTGCAATATGCGGCTTTCCAGCAACTCCCAGTCGGAGTTTCGCCAACGGTAGATACTCTGCTTCACGTCGCCCACAATCAGGTTGAAATGTCCACTGTCGAGACTCTCCTTGATTAGCGGTCTGAAGTTTTGCCATTGCATGGATGAGGTGTCCTGGAACTCGTCGATCATGTAATGGTCTATGCGTGTGCCGGTTTTTTCGTATACAAAGGGCGACTCGCTGTCGGATACAATCTTGTTCAGCAGTTCGGTGGTGTCGGATAGGAAAAGGGTGTTGTTCTCCTGCTGGTACTCCTGCAGTCGCTGGCGTATGTCGGTGAGAATACCCAGGGTGTGGTAGTTTTGAAGGATGCTCACTGCCGTATTGTAGTGAAGGTTGTTTTCAAACAGATGTACAACCTGTTTCACGCAGTCGTTCAATCCCTCGTAGTAGGCGGAGGTGATGGCTTCTCTCTTGTCGCTCTTATTGGGGATCCACTCTTCCAGATTGTCGGCCCGGTTCTTGAAACGATCCGATGGCTCTTTGAAATCGCCATTGGCCAACTTGACAAAAGTCAGGAACCCGGAATTTTTACCATGTTTGAAATCGGTATAACTCAATCCGAATCGATTCATCAGGTCGTGGGCACGGGTACCTGTCGATTTCAGTTCCCCCTCCCACGAACGGATAATCTTCAGCAGTTCCTGCCGGTAATCGTTCAGCTCTTTTTTGTCCCCGATCTTCTGCTTGTCGTCTCTGGTCAGCAGTTTATACTTTTCGTTAAAAAGTTGGTTTCCCAGCTTGCCGATATTTTGCCTGATGTTCCAGCTCTTTCCCTCCTCGATCTGGGTTTTCATATAATCGAGAATCCATCCTGCCAGTTCGCTGTTCTGCGGTTTATCGAGCTCAAAGATCATCAGATCGATAACCTGGGTCAGTACGAAATTGTTGTCGAGCTCCAGTTTGAATCCTCCCGACAAACCCATCTCGCGGGTAAAGGCGCGCAATGTCTGCTGGAAGAACTTGTCGATGGTGCTGATGTAGAATGCCGAGTAGTCGTGGAGTATGCTTTCGAGTATCGATTTGGCCTTTTCCCGGATGCGGCTTTCCGGTATCTGGAATGTTTCGGTCAGCTCCTTTACATACCCCGACTCTTCTCCGGTCGAGAGTTTGTAGAGCTCTTTGACCACGCGCGACTTCATCTCGTCGGTGGCCTTGTTGGTAAAGGTGACGGCCAGAATATGCCGGTACTGGTTTTCGGCAGAGAAGAGCAGGCGCAGGTACTCCCCCGTCAGCCGGTGGGTTTTTCCCGATCCGGCGGAAGCTTTTATCAGTAGCAGGTGATTGAAGTCAGATGATGCGCGACTTTGCATATCCCTCTTTTTGCAGTATCTCGAGTACCCTTTGCCGGTGGTCACCTTGTACGATAATATCGCCATTCTTTACCGAGCCGCCTACACCGCATTTGCTCTTCAGCAGTTTTCCCAACGTCTCCAACGCCTCATCCGACCCGGTAAATCCGGTAATAAGCGTGACGGCCTTTCCGTTCCGGTTCCGTTTATCTAGACTTACGCGCAACTGCTGTTTCTCCTTTGGAAGAGTGACAACCTCTTCTTCCGTATCCTCTTCCTGGTAGTGGTAGTCTGGATTGGTAGAGTAGACGATGTTCAACCTTTTTTTCCAGTCATTATCCTTCATTGTTCCTTGTTTTAACCACGAAGGTAGGAAATTTTCTCGGTAGATGCCCCGGAAATCATTCCGGTTTCACTTTCAATGATTCAATTACGTTGATGATATAGTCGCCCATCCGTTCCGATTCCGAAATAATGTCCATATAGAAGACCCCATTCTGGTATGAGTACAGGTTTTCGTTCAGATCTTCCACATTCTTCAGTTTCAGTTCGTTCCGCTTGCTGTTGATCTTCTTTTCCAGGCCTTGACTTTCAAGTAATTCAATTTCGGTAATCTGCTGGTTCTTCAACAGCAGTTGCATATTCTCGAAAGCTTTATCCAGCAGCGCGTACATCGAATTGATATTGGTGATGATCTTCTCATCAAATACAACATTTGCATCCATCTTCCGTTTCAAGTGCCGTCCGATATTGCAACAGGAGTCGGCTATACTCTCAATTTCCGTTACTGCACGAAGGATGGCACGAATATGCTCTTTACTCCTGTGACTCAATCTTCCTTCGGAGACTTTACCCAGGTAGGATCCTATCTCCACCTCCATCCGGTCGCAGATATCCTCGTACTTCTCCAACCGGTTGTAGAGCTTCAGGAATTTCTTGTCGTTGTGATCCATATTGGTCATCTTCTTGACAAACCCAAACATCTTCTTTGCCCGCTTGGCATACACTTCGGTCTCCTTTTCGGCTTGCAGGATAGACAACTCGGCCGTAGAGAGGATTCCCGTCGAGATATATTGGAGAACAAATTCCTCGTCTTCCTCCTCACCTGCTTTAGGACGTATAACAGTGATGCATATTTTCTCGTAAATCTTAACGAACCATATCATTATCATCACATTGCAGATATTGAACAGTGAGTGGAACAATGAGAGACCAAATGAGGTTGCACTCTGATAATTGAGATAAATCTCCTGTTTGGAGATTAGGTCGGCAGGAAGTTCCGACCTTGAGAGTGTTGTTATCTGCTTATACTCTTCGGGGGAGAGTGATGCAAAAAATGTAGAAATATCGGCCGGATTGGCAGGTCCGAAAGTTGCCACCAGATTTTCTACCATATTCACGAAAAACTTGAAAACGAATAACATCCAGATAACTCCCAATACATTGAACATAAAATGGGCAAAGGCTGCACGTTTAGCCGACAGGTTTGCAGGGATAGCGGCCAGATTTGCAGTTATGGTGGTGCCGATATTTTCGCCCATAATCATTGCTGCTGCGGCTGGAAAATCGATCCACCCTTTTGTGGCCATGATCAGTGTGAGGGCTACGGTAGCACTCGACGATTGTACAATGATGGTAAGAACGGATCCGATAAGCAGAAAGATCAACACCGACCCGATTCCCATATCAGAGAAGTTTTGTACGAACGACAGCACTTCGGGATTGTTCTGCAGATCTGGCATTGCGCCCTTGAGGAAGTCCAGCCC
>MTKW01007723.1_pt1 | contig 44082 bp, 29 predicted proteins | sample 1042761 | NCBI WGS metagenome assembly MTKW01 (sample SAMN06205366, study PRJNA360243) | anaerobic digester metagenome | biome: Wastewater treatment plant; feature: Anaerobic digester sludge; material: sludge; isolation source: anaerobic digester fed with sludge from wastewater treatment plant ... | reverse complement strand
ATACAGGCGCAAAGTATTGAAAACCTCAAAAAAGGTTTTCTATCCCCTCCCGATTCGGCAAAGCCCGGTGTATACTGGTATTTCATGGACGGTAATCTCTCCAGGGAGTCGATGACAAAAGACCTGGAGTCGATGAAAGAGGCAGGTATCGGCAACCTGATGTTTCTGGAGGTGAATGTGGGTGTCCCGAGAGGGAACGTCGATTTTTTCAGTGAAGAGTGGCAATCTCTCTTTGCTCATGCGGTAAAAGAGGCAGAACGGTTGGATATCGAGATATCACTCGGTTTGGGACCGGGCTGGACCGGAAGCGGTGGTCCTTGGGTCAAACCGGAGGAATCGATGAAGCATATCGTGGCAGGATCTGTTGATGTAAGCGGTGGAAAAACAATTGAGCTCACACTACCGGTACCATCACCCAAAGCCCCCTATTTTGGCATACCGGAGGAGATGAAGGAGCAGTGGGAGAACTACTATGAGGATATTGCGCTGTTGGCCATTCCCCGGAGCGAGATCAGGGATTCGGTTCCCGATATCGACGAAAAAGCGCTCTATTACCGTCCCCCCTATACTTCGGTAGCTGGCGTCAAGCCCTATTTTATTTCATCCGGTCACTACCCTGCAACCGGCACCAAAGGGTTGGACAGATCACATATCCTTGACATTCTTTGAGGATATTGCCGGTATCGCTCCCGATCCATCCGGTTTCGGATTCAAGGTTATCCGTTTTGAACCGCTCTTCTGCGACTACCTTCCCTGGGCCAAGGGCCGGATAGAGACGCCCTACGGCACGGTATCGAGCAACTGGACAAGAAGTGGTGAATCCCTGAAGTGGGAGATCTCCATCCCGCCCAACTCTTCCGGACTGGTAGTATTGCCCTATGGAGGAAAATGGAACGTGAATGGCAAGGAGATCGGATCCTGTTCATTCCTGATGCTGGAAAAGCAGGAAGAGAAGGCACACTATATCTTTCCGTCAGGGAACTACCGGCTCACCCTCAACGATCAGGATGGTCTGGTCGGTTGAGAGAGTTATCGTTGAAATATGGAAATATTTGAAAACAACTAAACATAAGAGAAAACAGTATGAGAATTAAGACATTGATGTTATTTGCCGTGATCAGCATTATTCTGCTGGTCGGGTGCAAGCATGACCGGATGAATGCCCCGGTTCAGTTGTCGCAGGAGTTGGAAAAGGGATTTGTAACGCCACCCAGTTCCATCCAGACAAGCGTCTATTGGTATTGGATCTCCGACAATATCTCAAAAGAGGGTGCCGTGAGAGATCTTCATGCCATGAAAAAAGCAGGAATCAACCGGGCTTTCATCGGCAACATCGGGATTGAGGATCTCCCGTACGGTAAAGTAAAGATGTTCAGTGATGAGTGGTGGGAGATCATGCATACCGCTTTAAAAACCGCTACCGAGCTGGATATCGAGATCGGCATCTTCAACTCGCCAGGCTGGAGCCAATCTGGAGGTCCGTGGATCGAGCCGGAACAGTCGATGCGCTATCTGGCCTCATCCGAAACAAAGGTGAAAGGTTCTCGGACCGTCACCCTGACCTTGCCGAAGCCAAACGAGGATTTTCAGGATGTAAAGGTGATCGCCATCCCCGACGTGACACGCGAAGAGTTGACGCTAACACACAAGAATGCGGTTATCGAAAGTGAGCCTCAGCTTCCTAACCTCGCAAGACTGACAGACAACGATCCAGAAACGGGAGTCAACCTGCCCGGTGGGAATAGTGTGACCATCAGCTTCAAGTCGAAAGAGCCGTTTACGGCCAGAAGCCTTACTCTCCAATCAACCCGCTCTCCGCTTATGGCTGAAGCTGTGCTGGAGGCCAGGGAGGGAGAGAAGTTCAACACCGTTTCAAAATTTGTCATCAACCGGTCGAACCCTGCATTGAACGTAGGTTTCGATCCGTATGCACCCGTAACCATCGCCATACCTGCCACCACCTCCAGCGAGTTCAGGCTGCAGCTCAATTACCATTCAAGCGGGAGTGGAGTGGCAGAGATCAGCTTGAGCGGCATCCCCCGTATGGAACGTTACAGCGAAAAGACATTGGCCAAGATGCACCCCACCCCGCTGCCCTACTGGCACGATTACCTCTGGCCGGATCAACCGGAAGTGGACGACAATAGCCTGATCATCCAGGAGTCCCAGATTATCGACCTTACGGACAAGATGTCGTCCGACGGGGTTCTCAACTGGGACGTTCCCGAAGGGGCGTGGACAATCTTAAGGATGGGTATGGCCCCCACCGGCGTCACTAACGGTCCGGCCTCTCCCGAGGCAACCGGCCTGGAAGTGGACAAGATGAGCAAAAAATGGACTGCCCTCCATTTCGACCGATTTATCGGCGAGATCCTCAGAAGGATACCTGAAGAGGAGAGGAAGACATTCAAGGTGGTTGTCCAAGACAGCTATGAAACTGGAGGACAGAACTTCACCGACGGAATGATCGAGGAGTTCAAGGAGCGCTACGGATACGACCCGTCGCCCTACCTGCCTGTCTTCAACGGATATGTGGTCAACAGCCGGATGGAATCCGACCGCTTCCTCTGGGACCTGAGAAGAATGATTGCAGACAAGGTGGCGTATGACTATGTCGGCGGACTGAGGGAGGTAAGTCATCAGCACGGTCTGACCACCTGGCTGGAAAATTACGGACACTGGGGATTCCCCAGCGAATTCCTGATGTACGGCGGTCAGTCGGATGAGATCGGTGGTGAATTCTGGAGCCAGGGCGATCTGGGTGATATCGAAAACCGGGCGGCCACATCGGCAGGACACATCTACGGGAAGACCAGGATCTCGGCCGAGTCGAACACCTCGGGCGGACCGGCCTATTCGAGACATCCTGCGATGATGAAGCAACGTACCGACCGGTTCTTTGCGGAAGGAATCAACAATACCCTCCTGCATGTCTATATCATGCAACCCTACGAGGATAAGAACCCTGGCGTGAATGCCTGGTTCGGGAATGAATTCGACCGGAAGAACACCTGGTTCACGCAGATCGATCTTTTCACCCAGTACCTGAAACGGGTCAACTTCATGCTGCAACAGGGCCTCAACGTGGCCGACGTGGCATATTTCATCGGCGAGGATGCTCCCAAGATGACCGGAGTAGCAGATCCGGCTCTTCCGTTAGGCTACCAGTTCGATTATATCAACGCCGAGGTGATCCTGCGCGACATGACCGTCAAGGATGGCATGTTGACACTGCCACACGGCACTCAATACCGGGTGCTTGTCCTCCCCAAACTGGAAACGATGCGTCCCGAACTGCTGGCAAAGATCAAGGATCTGGTTGCCGCAGGAGCCTGCATACTGGGTCCGGCACCCAAACGCTCTCCCAGCCTGCAGAACCAGCCGGAGGCCGATAACCAGGTAAAGCAGATGGCCAGCGAACTCTGGGGTGATATTGACGGTGAAACGGTCAAGGAAAGGAAATTTGGAAAGGGAGTCGTGATGAGCGGACTCACCATGGAGGAAGTTTTCGAAAAGATTGCCCTTCTGCCCGACTGCAAATTGCCGGAGGATAACTCCATCCACTACGGTCACCGGACAATGGCCGGAATCGAGATCTATTTCCTCTCTAACCAGACCGATAAGGAGAGGATAATCCAGCCCCAATTCAGGGTAACCGGCAAACAGCCGGAAGTTTGGGATGCCACCAGCGGAACGATCAGATCGCTTCCGGCATTCGAAATCAGTGGAGAACAGACAACTGTTCCCCTGAAACTGGCACCTTATGAAAGCCTCTTCGTGGTCTTCAGGAACAAGGCGGGTAAAAGTGCCGGCAACGATATCGCCCTCAACTATCCTTCACCCGACACCGTGAAAGTACTGCAAGGACCCTGGATGGTCACTTTTGATCCTGCATTCAGGGGACCTGCTGCTCCGGTACTCTTCGAAACGCTGGTCGACTGGACAACCTCTTCCAACGACTCGATAAGATATTACTCCGGAACGGCACGTTATAACATTACGTTTACTTTGACGGAAGAGAATGGAGATAGATCAATCATGCTGGATCTGGGGAACCTGACCGCAATGGCCAAGGTGAAAGTGAACGGCAATTATGCCGGTGGAGTATGGACACATCCCTACAGACTCGATATCACCCAGTGGGTGAAACCGGGTCAGAATGACCTGGAGATCGAGGTTGTCAACAACTGGATGAACCGGTTGATCGGGGATCTCAACCTACCTGAAGACCAACGGGAAACATGGTGTTACGTCAATCCCTATAACGCCAAGAGCCCGTTGCAACCCTCAGGTCTTTTCGGACCTGTCACCATCCAGTCGCTTCAATATCAAGGCAACTAGATCTTAATTTTATCACACAAAAAAAGCCTATTATGAACAAGTTTACCCTATTGCTCGCCACCTCACTGCTGTTTCTCTCATGTGGTCTTTCACACAAGGCACAGAAAGAGGGAGCGGTGATTGAGAATGAGAGTTACTACAGGGATCTTTATAGCGACACCTGGGTGGCCACCGATGGCGTAGGACGAGAGATGCCCGATTACGAAGAGGTTGGTCCCGTGAAAAAGGACCAACGGCGTGTGGTAGGCATCTTCTATATCACCTGGCATACCCAGAATCTGGCCAACCAGCGGCAACCGTATGAAGCCGATGTTACAAAGATTCTGGCAAAAGATCCTACAGCCAGGTTCAAGGCAGATCACCCACTCTGGTATACCGGTTCCTACCATTGGGGAGAACCGGAGATGGGTTACTTCCTGAGCCAGGATGAGTATGTCATCCGGAAAGACATCTCCATGCTTGCAGATGCGGGAGTGGACGTGCTGATCATGGATGTGACCAATGCCGTCAGGTATTGGGATGAATGGGATGTCACCTTCCGCATCATGCAGGAGATGAAAAAGGAGGGCAACAAGGTGCCCCAGTTTGCCTTCTGGTCGTTTAACGGACCGGCCATCACCGTTGTCCAGGATCTTTACGACAAGATCTATAAGGAGGGGAAATACAAGGAGCTCTGGTTCTACTGGGATGGCAAGCCCCTTCTACTCTATAACGGAACTCCGTCATTCGATGCCAACGGCTCGGGGATCAAGCACCCCAACCCCCATTATGATCCGGCCGCTGCAACCGATCCCAATCACCCACACTATAAGGATCCCGATTACGCTGAAGAGTTCTATGCCGATTATACCAAGGAGGTAAAGGAGTTCTTCACCCTTCGGACCATGTGGTGGGGATATTACGAATGGGGAGGCAAACGGTTTGTCGGCACGGAAGACAACTGGAGTTTCGGCTATAGCATGGCCGACGAGCGGGTAAAAAATCTCCCGCCGGATCAGTTGCTCTCGCTGCATAACGGCAAGCGGGAACAGGCCGCTGTGACCACAGCCCAGCATCCCGTCACCATGACCGACGAGAACATGGGCGTGGGTAAATCGTGGTCGCGTCAGTACGGAGAACCTGAACTGGATGAGTATGACATGCCCAAATCAGCCTATGTTCCCTGGTTGGACAAGGTGGTAGAGAATCCCACCGCCTACGGCATCTACTTCCAGGAGAGATGGGACGAGGCGCTGGCTGCAAATCCGGAGTTTCTCTACATCAACGACTGGAATGAGTGGACGGCAGGCAAATACCAGCCGAATAACGGAGGAACAACCCCATGGCTTGGAAGAGACAATCCCTTTTTCTTTGTGGACCAGTACAATGCCGAATTCAACCGGGGCATCCAGCCGATGAAGGGAGGCTATACCGACAACTACTACATGCAGATGGCTCAAAACATCAGAAGATACAAAGGGGTGCGTCCCATTCCGGTGCAGCGTGGTTACAACACTATCCGCATCGATGGGGAGTTTAACGACTGGGAGAAGGTGAAAAACGAGTTCCGTGACACCAGGGGAGATATCTGGCACAGGGATGCCATCGGTTACGCAGGCATCAGATATGTAAACCAGTCGGGCCGAAACGACATCATTACCGGCAAAGTGGCAGTTGCAAAGGATAAGATCTCATTCTACGTGGAAACAGCTTCGCCACTTACTCCCCACACCGACAAGAACTGGATGTTGCTGCTGATAGATGCGGACAACAATCCCGATACGGGATGGCATGGCTACGATCTCCTTGTCAACGGCCGGGTCAAGAGCGAGACGCAGACTACACTCATGAAATTCCAGCAGGATGAATGGGTTGAAGTGGGAGACCTCGCATATCGCTACAACGGCAACAAGATGGAGATTGAAATTCCCGCCAGTCTGCTGCCGCTCGAGGGAGATCAATTGACCATCGACTTTAAATGGAGCGACAATCCCGAGAAGCTGGAAGATCCCATCTCATTTGCACTCAATGGAGATACTGCTCCCAACAGAAGATTCAACTACCGTTTAAAATGGAAAAGATAATCCGATCAATCAATATGAAAAAATCTATTTATCCCCTGTTATGGGGCATGTTCCTTGCACTGTTCTCCGCCTGCAACTCCAGGACGGGAGAGGAGGCGAAGGAGGGGTATACAGTGGCTGCCTTTTATTGGCCTGCCTACCACTACGAACCGAGGTCAGAATTCCTCTTCCCCGAGAAAACCGGAGAGTGGGAGATTATCAGAAATGCCGTACCCAAGGAGGAGGGACATCAACAACCCAAGGTTCCCCTTTGGGGCTACCTGGATGAAGCTGATCCGAAAGATATGGAGCTGAAGATCACTACTGCCCTCGAGTATGGTGTGAACACCTTTATTTTCGACTGGTACTGGTTCGAGAAGGCTCCCTTTCTGGAGAGGTGCATCAACGACGGATTCCTGAAAGCAAACAAGGGCAGGATGAATTTTTACCTGATGTGGGCCAATCACGATGCCACAACCTACTGGGATGTGAAGAATCCGAGGGTCGACTCCATCTACTGGGATGGTGAGGTGGACAGGGAGCAGTTCGATATCGTGGTCGACAGGGTTATATCGCAATACTTCAAGGATCCTGCCTACCTGAAAATCGACGGGGAACCGGTCTTCTGCATCTATGAGCTCAATACGCTCATCCAGGGACTTGGGGGAGCCGAGCCGACAAAGGACGCCCTCGATCATTTCAGAAAGAAAACGGTAGAGGCGGGATTTCCAGGACTTCACCTGCAGGGCATACTGTGGGACGCGTTGCCTTCGAGCATTGAAGGGGTTCCGGGCGATCCCATTAAAAGCCAGGATGATGTATTGAGTTACTTCGGTTTCAAGAGTCTCACCAACTACTGTTGGGCACATCTCCAGAATCCCGACGGCGATTATGAGGTTTGGGGCGATGCCTCTACCGATATGTGGAACCAGTTCAGGGAAAGGTTCTCGATGACCTATTTCCCCAACGTAACCATAAGCTGGGATGCCAATCCCCGTTTTCCGTTCAAGACAGGATACATCAACAACTCTACGCCGGAAAAATTCAAGAAATACCTTTCTAAAGCAAAAAGGTATATCGACGACAACCAGATTGAGCCAAGAATTGTCACCATCAACGCCTGGAACGAATGGTCGGAAGGAAGCTACCTTGAGCCCGACACCACCTGGAAATATGGATACCTGGAGGCTGTAAGGGATATTTTTGAACCCATAAACTAAAAAAAATGAAAACAATCCATTCCATTTTTATTATATTTGTCGCCATGCTTACCATGAGCGGCTCTTGCAAGGCAGGCAAGGAGGGGGAAAAGGCGATTTCCCCACCACAACCCCTGGCGGGCTGGGACGAACTGGGACGGGTATTGCCCCTCTACGACGAAGTGGGTGGGGTGAAAGAGAACCGGAATGTGGGCATCTTCTACTTTCTCTGGCAAGGAGATAATGCTTCAAAAACTTCGGAATACAAGTGGGATCTGAGCAAAATTATCCCGAACCACCCCGAAGTACTGGAAGATGGCGACCATGAAAACTGGGGATCCCGTGAGAGAGGACGCTATTACTTCTGGGGAGAGCCTATCTACGGATATTACCGGGGTGATGATTACTGGGTCCACCTCAAGAACATGCAACTGTTGACCGATGCCCAGGTAGACTTTCTGGTACTCGACGCGACCAACGCGTTGATCTACGAGAGACAGTCGCACGCACTGATGAAGGCGATTCGCACTCTCCAGGAGCAGGGAGCCAATCCTCCCAGACTGGTATATTATACAAATACCGAATCGGGTAAAACGATGCAGAAGATCTACGACACCTTCTACCGGGAGGGTGCACCTGTCAGGTTTCCCGAAACCTGGTACTACCTGGAGGGAAAACCCCTGATCATTGGCAGGACAAAAGAGGCACAAGATAAGGAGTATTGGTCGTTCTTCACCTTCAGGGAGGCGCAATGGCCCAATGAGCCTAATCAGGATAACGGATGGCCCTGGATCGATTTTACCCGTCCCCAGCATGTTTTCAGCAACTTGAAAGGTGAAAGGGAGATCATCAATGTCTCCGTATGTCAACATCCCAATCCCGAGGCAGGGATGGGAGGATCAGCCTTCTACGGGAACATGGATAACTGGGGACGCAGTTACCGGAACGGTGAGATGGGGAATCCCGAAACCGATATTTTCTGGGGTTATAACTTCCAGGAGCAGTGGGATTATGCCCTTGAACAGGATCTTCCCTTCATCTTCATCACCGGTTGGAATGAATGGGTGGCCGGCAGATGGGGCAGTACCGACAACAATCCGGAGCACTCCTATTTCTGCGATCAGGCCAGTCCCGAGTATAGCCGCGATATCGAGCCTACCCTGACGGCAGGACTCAAGGATAACTACTACATGCAGATGATAGCCAATATCCGAAAATACAAAGGGATGAGTCAGATACCCCAAGCCGGCGGAGAGCGGAACATTACAAAATGGGCCGACTGGAACAAGGTAAAGCTGCTCTATACCGATTACCGGGGAGACACTCAAATGAGGGATCACCCGGGAGCTGAATCCAATCCGCCCAGACGCTATGTCAACAAGACCGGGCGGAACGACTTTGTAAACATGAAGGTGGCCCGAAGCAAAACCGAGATCTTCTTCCTGGCCGAAACGGCAGAACCGATCGTACGTGGAGATGATGAAACCTGGATGAGGCTCTATATCAACCAGGACAGCGACCACACTACCGGGTGGCACGGCTACGACCTGCGGGTAAACGGTGGCAAGGAGCTCCAGAAGTTTACCGGCGAGAAATGGGAAACCCTCGCTCCGGTGAATCTGAAGATCGAAGGAAACAGACTGATGTACACTATTCCGCTTGAAGTGATTGCCGGCAAGAACGGCACGATCAGTTTCGAGTTTAAATGGAGCGACAACATGCAACAGGAGGATCCCATGGATTGGTACATCAACGGGGATGTTGCGCCTGGAGGACGTTTGAACTTTATTTACAGGAATTAGAAAAACCATAATAGATTATCATGACAAATCGTCGCGAATTTCTAAAGAGAACGGCTGCCGCAAGTGCGGTGGCCTTCTCGCCCTCTTATATCATGGGGAAGAAGCCGGTCAAGCCGGTCACCAAAACCGCATCGTCCATTGAGAGTTATACGGTGAGCATGCGTTCGGCCATGCAGATACCGGTGATCACACCGCGGACAATCACCATACCCGATACCGCCGGATTCAAGGTGCTGAAAGGGGATTTTCACATGCATACCCTCTTTTCGGATGGGCAGGTGATGCCGGCCGACCGTGTCAATGAGGCGGTACAGAACGGGCTGGACGTTATTGCGATTACCGACCACATCGAAGTGCGTCCCTTCTTCAGCAACGTAGGCAGGTGGAGAATGACCGATGAAAAGGGAGGTAACTTTAACATCTCGTATGAAACAGCCAAACCGGAAGCGGAGAAAAAGAAGCTGCTGCTGATACCCGGAACGGAGATTACCAAGTTCCAGATGCCACCAGGGCACTTCAACGCGCTCTTCACACAGGATGCAACCCTTATCGCCAAAGCAGATACCTGGCAGAAGATGTTGGAGGTGGCAGCCGATCAGGGATGCTTTCTGATATGGAACCATCCCGGATGGCAGGCACCCCAAAACGGCGGGATAGAAAAAGGGGCCCCCCTGCGGTTTACCGATGCGCATGAGGATGTCCGCAAACGAGGCTGGATGCACGGGATCGAGATCTTCAACAGTACCGAGTGTTACCCCATTGTCTCCGACTGGTGCAATGAACGTGACCTGGCCATCTTTGCCAACAGCGATATCCATGCCAGTGAACTGAACCACTACGGCATCCAGAACCCTGCACGACCGATCACCCTGGTACTGGCCAAGGAGAGGAGCGTAGAGAGTGTAAGGGAGGCCCTGTTCGCAAAAAGGACAATTGCCTGGGCGGCCAATATGATTTGGGGGCGCGACCCCTGGTTACCGAAACTCTTCAAGGCCTCGGTAATGATGAAAACGATCACTCCCGGCACCATCGAGCTGACCAACATCAGTTCACTGCCTATTACGGTCTCAATCGGAGGAGGTGCTGTTCAGCTCAACCAGAACATCGCGCAAATGGTCTATCGTGCCGAAGGCGTAAAGAAACTGACTGTCCTGAACTGGATGATCGGGACAAACCGGCAGTTGGAGATTCCACTCGAATAGAGCCATCATGGAGATCGTCACAAGAAAATTGATACTTCTGGCACTCCTGTTTGCCTCACTGGCCTGTTCAACCACCCGACTAGTTTCCCTGAGGGTCGAGTATGAGGAGAGACCGTTGGGGATCGATGTGGGAAAACCCCGCTTCAGCTGGCAGATGGTCTCCTCAAGAGATGGGGAGTCGCAAAGCGCCTATCAGATCATTGTCACCGACGAGAAGGGAGATGAGGTGTGGAACAGCGGCAAGGTATCTTCTACCCTGTCGCTCAACATCCCCTACGGGGGTAGACCGCTGCAGCCCAGAACAGGCTACAACTGGGAGGTTAAGGTGTGGACCCGTCATGAGAAGGCAGTAACGGCATCTTCATGGTTCGAAACCGGACTCATGGATACCTCCATCAGGGCATGGAACGAGGCAAAATGGATCGGAGGAGGAGAAAAGGAGCTGGTTCTTTATCCCGACTATCTCCCCCTCTTCAACATCAGCTATACCCTCCGGATCGACCAGGCAAGCCTTTCGACAAAAGCCGGTTTCATATTCGGTGCAAACGACCCGCGGTTGCTGAACAGAAACAGGAATATCTATAACCTGCAGCTCGACAGGGATGAATCGTACGTGGAGGTGGAACTCGATATCTCGGGTCTGGAGAAGGGGGAGACAGCCCTCCTGAACATCTACCGGGTTGGTTATGCCCCGGGTGACCGGAAGGAGGTGCCGTTGCACCGGCTGCCTATCTCCCGATCGCTGATCGGTCCCGATAACCGGTACGAGCCGCATACCATCACGCTCAAGACCATGTACGGTTCAACCGAATGCTATATCGACGGGCAAGAGGAGAACAACAGGTTGGGTAGTGCAATCATCAATCCCATCGGTAACGGCTGGGATTTCATCACTTTTCCCCAGCTTTGCGAGATCGGGCTATCGGTCGGGCCTAACCAGCAGGCAACATTCACGCAGATTGAGGTGGCAAACTACCGTGTTCCCAACCGTACCCTCTTTGCCACAACACCTGAATACCGGGAACAGTGGGCTCCATTTTTGGAAAACAACCGGATAACCTTCCGCGACGGAATGTTTGAAGTTAAAGGAGGCGATTCGGGTTGCTTCGTCACTGCCAATATCCGGAGAAAGTCGATGCCCATGTTGCGGACTACCTTCCAGGCCCGCAAGTCGCCAATTGCCAAGGCGCGCCTCTACATCACCTCGCGCGGGATCTATCAGGCCTATATCAATGGAATACAGATCGGCGACGACCATTTCAATCCGGGGCTGACACAGTACAACAAACATCAGATGTACCAGACCTACGACGTAACGGAACATCTCCGTCCCGGAGCCAACGCCATGGGGGTAATCCTGGGAGAGGGTTGGTGGAGCGGTGCCGTAACCTATATGGGCTACCTCTGGAATCTGTTCGGCGACAGGCAGTCGCTGCTCTCCATGCTGGTCATCACCTATACCGACGGCACGGAGGAGAGTGTGGTCTCGGATCCCCGCTCCTGGTCCTTTTATGATGAGGGACCGGTCGTCTACAGCAGCTTTTTCCAGGGAGAGGTGTATGACGCCCGTAAAGAGCCGTTGATTGAGGGATGGAGCGAAAGCCGATACGATGACTCTGCCTGGAAGAAGGCGGTCGAGATCACCCCGGAGGGAGAGATCACCCATGATGAGGTGATCGAACAGCAGCAGATGCCGGCAGTGAATGATTTCTCCGACTTGAAGCTGATCGGTCAGATGGGTCCAACCGTCAAGAAGGTAGCTGAACTTACCGCGATCGGGATGGAGGAGGTGAGACCCGGTCTCTTTGTATATGACATGGGACAGAATATGGCAGGGATACCCCATATCGAACTGAAGGGGCTTCCGGCCGGGAAAGAGATCCGTCTGCGCTTCGCGGAGGTGAGATATCCCAACCTGCCGGAGTTCCAGGAAAACGTGGGGATGGTCATGCTGGAGAACATCAGGGGAGCCATGGCACAGGAGATCTATATCACCCGGGGGGGAGACCACGAGGTAATTCATCCCCGCTTCACATTACACGGCTATCGCTATGTCGAGATCACCGGAACCGAACATCCGCTACCGCTTGAAGCCGTAAAGGGATGGGTACTCAGTTCGATCCATGAACCGACTTCTAACTACAGGAGTTCCAACCCAAAAATCAACCGGTTGTGGGAGAACATTGTGTGGTCGAGCAGGGGAAACTTCATCTCCATCCCCACCGATTGTCCTCAACGTAACGAACGCATGGGATGGAGCGGAGATATCTCGGTCTTCTCCCGTACAGCCACCTACATGGGTTACCTGCCACAATTTCTGCGCCGTCATATGGTGGCCATGCGCGACACACAACGGAAAGATGGGCGGTTTGCCGACGTAGCGCCGATAGGCGGCGGGTTCGGCGGAATCCTCTGGGGCAGCGCAGGCATTACCGTAGCCTGGGAGAGCTACCTGCAGTACAACGACCGGGAGTTGCTCGAAGAACATTATGGGGCAATGGATGCATATATCGACTATCTGATGCGACATATCGATCCGGAGACAGGCATCATGACCGAAGGGACCCTGGGAGACTGGTTAGGCCCGGAACAGGAGAAAAACGATAACTCCCTATTATGGGAAGCCTATTTTATTTATGACCTGCAACTGATGGAACGGATTGCTACTGTTCTGGGAAAACAGCAAGATGCAGCCCGGTTCCGGGAACTTCTCACAGCCAGGAAAGCCTTTTTCAACCGGACCTATATCGATCGGGAAAGTGGGAAAACGATACATTCCGGTTTCAGGGAGCCCCACCGGAAGGGGGAGACGATCGGGACACAGACCTCATATCTGCTTCCGCTCGCTTTTGACATCTGTAACGATACAGTAAGGGAGCGTATGGTAGACCAGCTGCTGGCCCGTATCGAGCATCCGGGGAAGGAGGAGTTTCCCCCCTACTCCCTGATGACCGGCTTTATCGGTACGGCGTGGCTCAATCGGGTCCTGTCGGACCTGGGACACTCCGAAACAGCCTACCGGATTTTTCAGCAGACCAGTTATCCTTCATGGCTCTATTCAGTTGACCAGGGAGCAACAACCATTTGGGAACGGCTCAACTCCTATACCCGGGAACACGGTTTTAGCGGAAACAACTCCATGAACTCATTCAACCACTACTCTTTCGGAGCAATCGGATCATGGATGCTCAATCACTCGGCAGGTATTGAACGGGACGAGAACGAACCGGGCTTCAAACATTTCATTCTTCAGCCCGAGCCCGACCCCACTGGCGAAATGACCTGGGCAAAGGGGAGTTACGACTCGCCCTATGGAAGAATCGAGAGCGAATGGCGCCTTACCGGTGACAGATGCAACTATCGCTTTAAGGTACCGGCAAATACAACCGCCACGTTATACCTCCCTGCCCCGGAACGCGCCGCGGTTCGGGTCGGGAACAAGGGCCTGACCTCCTCCCCTCTTCTTGAAGTAACAGGGGAAAAGGGGGGAAAGGTGATTATGGAACTTCAGCCTGGAGAGCACAGGTTCACTGTCCGTTATCGGGCCGGGACTATTCTCAACCCCTCAATTTCCAAATAAGAGAATCAACCTATTCGATTAAATATGACCAGTATATCAAAACATATATTCCTCCTCTCCCTCCTGTTCATCTTTTCTCTCCAGGGCTTCTCCAGTTTTGCCGCCGTTGAGGGCAAAGGCCGGGGAAGCAGACCCGACAGGCCGGTGAAACAGGCCACATTACCGCTCTTTCCTCCAGTAAAGGAGCAGATGGAGGAGGTTCATCGCAACGACTCCCTCTTCGGACTGCTGGTGAGCAAGGTGACCAATCCCACCCTCTCCCTCTTTATCCCCCAGGAGGGGGTCAAGCTGAAAAGTGCCGTGATCATCTGCCCCGGTGGTGGTTATCACACCCTGCTCATGGAAAGGGAAGGGAGCCAGGTGGCAGAGAGGTTTGCCCGGGAGGGCGTTGCCGCCTTTCTTCTCAAGTACCGGCTTCCGGGTGAAGAGACCGGAGTAACCGACCCCTTGGCACCCTTGAAAGATGCACAGCGTGCCATCCGGATGGTTCGGGAAAATGCCGACGCCTGGGGAATCGACCCGTCGAAGGTGGGGATCATGGGATTTTCTGCCGGCGGTCATCTGGCAGCCACGCTGGGAGTACATTACAACACTGGGATGGAGAGACCCGACTTTCTTATCCTGGTCAATCCCGTCATCAGCTTTGACAGTGAGACCGGCCATTCCGGATTGCGCAGCATCCTGCTGGGAGAAAACGAGTCGGAAGAACTGGTACAGTTCTTCTCCAATCAACTCCACGTCAGCAGTAAAACACCAAGAAGCATCCTTTTTCATACAGACGATGATCAGGTAGTTTCGGTCATGAACAGTTTTCTCTTTTACCGGCAACTGCACCACCATGGTATCCCTGCCGAGTTGCACATCTACTCCAGAGGTGATCATGGATTTATCCAGTTCCCGGAATTTGAAGAGTGGTTTCCACGTCTTATCCGATGGATGTCGATGGAGAAATTAATAAATAGATAACATATAACTAGCTATGATGTACAGACAAGTAATGAAGAAATTATCAATCAAAGGCCACCGCCGGGTTGTCGGCTCCTTTTATCTCTGCCTGCTCACCCTGTTACTGGGAGGTTGTGCTGTAAACAACACAAAAAAACAGGAACCGGAGCAATTGATGCAGAAGGCAGTTCCTGTATGGGCCGAGGGGCGTGAGAAGGAGATGAACCTTACCCTGGGATTTCGCGGGGTCATTGAGACCACCCCGCAATCGCAAACTGTCCTGCAGATTGCTGCCTCCACCGTTTACCGGGTCTTCCTCAACGGTGAATTTGTGGGATCGGGACCTGCCCGCGCCGGTCACGGCTATTACCGGGTAGACCGGTATGACCTTTCCGACCGGGTAAGGAGCGGCGAGAATATCGTGGCAATTGAAGTGGCCGGATACAACATCAACACCTTCTACACCATCGACCAGCCCTCCTTTTTGCAGGCCGAGGCAACGGTGAACGGCAAGGTGGTGCTGCATACCGGCGACAACGACCAATTCGAGGCGACCGAGATCAGGGAGCGACTCCAGAAAGTGGAGCGTTATAGCTATCAACGGCCGTTTACCGAGTATTACCGGCTGGAAGAGGGATACGACCGGTGGAGATCGGATAAGGGTCAAGCCCTGAAAAAGGTCAAACTGACACAACAGCCAAAGGTTAATCTTCTGCCACGTGGTGTAGATCACCCCACCTATACCATGCTGAGACCGGTAAAGCAATACTCCAAGGGAACCTTTACCAAGCAAATTCCCAAGAGTTACCGCAGAGACCGGTCGCTGGTCAATATCAGTGAAAAGCTCAAGGGGTATACCGTAGCAACATTGGAGGTAACTCCCTCACAACGGATCCAGGAGTTGCAAACGGTAACCCGGGAGCGGCTGAATACTCCCTATACCGGCTCCTCTCCGATTGTCGTTGGAGAGAGTGAATTTTCAATTCTCGATTTCGGCATCAACCAGACCGGATTCATCGGTGCTGTAGTCCGCTGCAGCGAACCTACCGAGCTGTGGTTTCATTTCGATGAGATGTTGACCGACGACGATGTGATCAGCAAGAGACGGATGTCGGATGTCAACAACCAGGTGGTATATGAACTCCAACCTGGGGAATATCACATCGAGTCGTTCGAACCCTACACCTTAAAATTCCTGAAGATCATGGTAACCAAGGGTGCCTGTCAGGTAGCGGATATCTACCTGAGGGAGTTTGCTTCGCCTGAAAACCCGAATGCCACCTTCACAAGCAGCAATGAAAAGCTAAACCGGATCTACGATGCGGCCAAACAGACCTACCGTCAGAACGCCCTCGACATCTTTATGGACTGCCCCTCGAGGGAACGTGCCGGCTGGCTATGCGACAGCTACTTCACGGCAATCATGGAGAAGGAGTTCACCGGAGCATCCAAAGTGGCCTACAACTTTTATCAGAACTACGCACTGCCCGAGAAGTTCGAATTCCTTCCGGAAGGTATGCTTCCGATGTGTTATCCCGCCGATCACTACAATGGGGATTTTATCCCCAACTGGACGCTCTGGTTCATCATCCAGATCGACGATTATGCTCAAAGGGGTGGCGACCCGAAACTGGTGGCCGACCTGCAGGAGAGGATCTCCGATCTGCTGAAATATTTCGAGCGGTTCGAGAATGAAGATGGATTACTGGAGAAGCTAGAGAGCTGGATATTTGTGGAGTGGTCAAAAGCAAACAGCCTGGTACAGGATGTGAACTATCCCACCAACATGCTCTACAGCTCCGCGCTCGAGAGTGCCGCCCGTCTATACGGCCGCGAAGAGTGGAAGAGAAAGTCTGAACATCTCCGCGATCAGATACTGAAGCAGTCCTTTAACGGCGAGTTCTTTATTGACAATGCCGTCAGGGAGAACGGCAAGTTGAAGGTGACCGACCAGATCACCGAAGTGTGTCAATATTACGCCTTCTTCTTCAATGTAGCCACTCCGGAGAGCCACCCCGCCCTGTGGAAAAAGCTGACGGAAGAGTTCGGACCCAACCGGGATACCGAGACCACCTATCCCCACGTTGCCATTGCCAATGCATTTATCGGCAATTACCTCCGGGTGGATATCCTTTCACGGTATGGGCTTCAGGAACAACTGATCTCGGAGATTGAGGAGTATTTCTTCTATATGGCCGAACGGACCGGCACCCTCTGGGAGAATGTCCACAGCCAGGCCAGCTGCAATCACGGTTTTGCCTCCTATATCGCCCATGTGCTGTATCGCGACGTACTCGGCATCAGCAATATCGACTATCTCGACAACAAGGTCACGATCAGGTTTACCGATCTCGATCTGGACCACTGCAGCGGCTCCATTCCCGTGGGAAGTGAAGTGATCAGGCTTGAATGGAGAAAAGCGGGAGAGCAGATCCTCTATCGCCTGCAGGTTCCCTCCGGTTACGAAGTGACGGTTGAAAACCGGAGCAAATACCGGCTGATCGATCTGGAGAGCAAGGAGTATAAACAGACAAGGCTCTATCCGACGGAGCTGACCACCGAGTATCTGACCAATCCAACAGGCCTGGATGTCCGGGATCCGCGTTTCAGCTGGAAGCTAACCACTACAGACCGGCAGGCATTTGGACAGCTGCAGACGGCCTACCGTATTCTGGTGAGCACGTCGAAAGAGGATCTCGACAAAGAGAGGGGCAATGTATGGGATACCGGCTGGATCTCATCAGACAAGATGCAACTTGTCAGCTATCAGGGGAAACCGTTGCAGTCAGATCAGACCTACTTCTGGAAAGTGGCGGTCAAGGATGAAAAGGGAATTCCCTCAACATTCAGTGAAACGGCCTCATTTACTACCGGGCTGTTCAGCGAGACGGAGTGGAGGGCAAAGTGGATCGGCACCCGGGAGATCTACGATCCTGCAGCCGGTCCCAACAAGATCTATGATCCCTGGTTCAGGAAGTCGGTCAACCTGACCGGGAAACCTGCCAAGGCCACCCTCTTTGTGGCATCGGTAGGTTATCACGAAGTCTACGTGAACGGCCTGAAAATCGGCGACCATGTACTGGCACCCGCAGTAACCGACCATACACAACGTGCACGCTACATTGCCTACGATATTGCACCGGCATTGGAAGAGGGGACAAATGTAATTGCAATCTGGCTAGGTACTTCCTGGTCGATCTTCGCACCCTATGCAACCCCCGACAAACCCAGGACACCTATTGTGACGGCCCAGGGCGACATCTTCGGCAAGAGAGGTGAAAAACTGGCCAGCATCATCACCGACGAGTCGTGGAAAACACATCCTAGTCCCAACAAGCTGATCGGCAACTGGGGATTCGGCGTTGGCGGATATGGCGGAGAGATATGGGATGCCAACAAGGAGATCGAGGAGTGGAACCTGGCAAGCTACAACGACCAGTCATGGAGCAATGCAACGGTCTATAACCCAGCATTGAAGATCTCTGCCCAACGTGTGGAACCTAACAGACTCTCTGCCGAGATTAAACCTGTCGCAATAGAGAGCCGCCCCGACGGTACATACCGGATCGATATGGGAGTCAATTTTGCTGGATGGACCGAAATTGCCGTGGAAGGGAAGCCGGGCGACACGATCAGCTTCCAGTTCTCAGAGCGGCAACAGGATGATATGACCTTCGGCTTGCATAACCTCTACGTGGTTGGACCTTCAGGCAAGGGGACCTTCAGGAACAGGTTCAATTACAGTTCCGGAAGATGGATTACGGTAAAGGGACTCACATCGGCTCCTGCAATGGAGGATATCAAAGGGTGGATGGTACGGACCGACTATGCTGACGCCACCTCCTTCACATGCTCCGACCCGTTGCAAAACTGGATCTACAATACCGTCAACTGGACATTCGAGAATCTCTCCCTTGGCGGGTACATCGTGGACTGTCCGCAGCGTGAACGGTTCGGGTATGGCGGTGATGCCCATGCCACCTCCGAAACCGGAATGCTCAACTATAGCCTGGGCGCCTTCTACAACAAATGGCTTGAAGATTGGCGGGATGTGCAGGGAACCGAACCGATGGTTGGAAACATGAACGACCCCAGCTGGGCGAGGAGACAGGAGGGGAGTGGCAGGAAGCTCGGCGGAGGGATTCTCCCCCAGACAGCTCCCACCTACCATGGCGGTGGTGGACCGGCCTGGGGTGGAATTGTGGTCACCCTACCCTGGTTCATGTACCAGTATCAGGGCGACCTGCGTGTCCTGGAGGAGAATTTCGAGATGATAAAAGGATGGCTCGCCTTTCTGGATACTCATGTCGAAAACAACCTGTTGAAACGCTATGGCGGACAGTGGGACTTTCTGGGCGACTGGCTCTGGCCAGGGGCAACGGCGCAGGGGATGAACAACTATTCCGACGAAAACCTCTTCTTCAACAACTGTTACTGGATTTACAACCTGAAAACGGCGGCGAAGGTGGCCGAAACCATTGGGAGGAGGGCTGAAGCCGGAAAATGGAAACGTCAAGCCGAAATATCTTCCCAGGCTCTTCACGACAAATATTACCATGCCGATGACCATAACTATTCCGATCGGACCATGCGGAGTCTTTCGGCTGCGCTCTATGGAGATATCATGCCCCAAGAGATTCGTCCACTGGTGATGCAACGGCTGGAAAGAGAGATTCTGCTCAACCGGAACGGCCATATCGATGTGGGAATCACCGCAGGAGCGATGCTTTTCAAGGTGTTGCGCGAAGAGGGTCGTGACGACCTTATCTATGCCATGACCTCACAGACCACTTACCCCAGCTGGGGATTCATGCGCGAGAACGGCGCCACCACCATCTGGGAGATGTGGGAAAAGGATCTTCCCGGACACTCCCTGCTTCACAGCTCCTACCTCTATCCCGGGGCATGGTACATCGATGGCGTTGGCGGCATCAGGAGAAGGGACGATTCACCCGGATTCAGGAAGGTTGATATCCGTGTTCCGAAATTACCGGAAGAAAAGCTATCTTGGGCAAAGACACGTTTCAACTCCCCGGCCGGCACGATCGAGTCGTACTGGAAAAGAGAAAACGGAAAAACCATGCTTGTAGTAACTGTTCCGCCCAACTGCTCGGCTACGGTCTATTTCCCCGATGAAACAGGCAGGAGCATACGTGAAAACTCCGGTTTGGCAAAAGTGGCCGGCAAGAAGAATGGATACCGGCTGTTTGAAATATCTTCAGGAAACTATATCTTTGAGAATTAATAAATAATAAACTGTACTAATTTTATGAGACACACCATTTTATTCACTGCAATCCTACTATCCGTTCTCTTGGTCGGATGTAGCGGAGGGAAGTTAAAGGTAACCTCCCTCAAAGTAGAGATGCAGGAAAATCCGGTAGGACTGAACACCCTTGCACCACGGTTTTCCTGGCAAATAAGCTCAACAACACCCGATCTGGTTCAGCAATCTTACCAGATTCAGGTTGCCCTGACGGAAGAGGAGCTGAAAAAGGGTATCAATCTGTTGTGGGATTCGGGAGTTGTCGATAGCGACCTATCTGTACTTATCCCCTACCGGGGAGAATCCCTCGTGTCGAGAGGCAAATATTACTGGCGCGTAAAAGTAAACAGCAACCAGGGCAGTAGCGACTGGAGCAAAATCGCTCATTGGTCGATGGCACTGCTGGACGATTCGGACTGGCAGGCCAAATGGATCGGTGAGGATTCACTCTCCAATCCCGGCGAGACAGCTGCGAAAAACACAAGATTGGCCGCACGCTACCTGAGGAAACCGTTCGAGGCGAACAAGGGTAACATTCAAAGTGCCGTCATCTATGTTTCGGGACTTGGATCCTATGAAGCCTACCTTAACGGAAAACGGGTTTCGGAAGATGTACTGGCTCCTACCGTCTCCTGGTATCCCAACCGTGTCTACTACAACACTTTCGACGTAACTCCCCTTGTGAAGAAGGGTGCGAATCTGCTGGCCGTCAAGCTGGGTAACGGCAGATTTTTCGGGATGCGTGAATCTCCCACCCAGGTGTTTGGATTGCCCCGCCTGCTGGCTCAACTCGAGATTGAATATGCCGACGGTTCCAAAGAGGTGATCGTCAGTGATGAAACCTGGAAAGTGACCTCAAAAGGTCCTATCGTTGCCAACAACGAGTTTGATGGAGAGGAGTACGACGCCCGCCTCGAACTTGCCGGATGGGAATCTGCAGGCTACGATGACTCCTCCTGGCTCCAGGCAGATATCATGGATGCGCCCGGAGGCAAGCTCACAGCCCAAACCAACCCCAATCTCAGGGTAATGGAAGAGATCAAGCCGGTAAGCATCACCCCTCTTTCTGACGGCAAGTTTATTCTCGACATGGGACAGAACATGGTGGGATGGCTGAAGGTCAACAACCTGAACGGGAAAAAGGATCAGCCAATAACGTTCCGTTTTGCCGAGATACTGAATCCCGACAGCACCATCTATCTGGCAAATATCCGCTCTGCGAAGGTGACCGATATCTATACTCCTGCCCGTGACGGAGCGTTCAGCTGGGAACCCTCTTTTGTATACCACGGCTTCCGTTTTGTTGAGATCTCGGGATTGGATGAAGAGCCCGCATTGAGCAACTTCACCGGGAAGGTGGTCTACGACAGGATGGAGACTACCGGATGGTTCGAAACCTCAAATCAGGTTATCAACCAGACCTTCAAGAATGCCTACTGGGGAATCAGGGGCAACTATCGTGGAATGCCCACCGACTGTCCGCAACGCGATGAACGGCAAGGCTGGCTAGGTGACAGGGCAACCGGATGTTTCGGTGAAGCATTCATTTTCGACAATGCTCACCTCTACAGCAAATGGACACAGGATATTGAGGATTCTCAAAGCCCAGAGGGAAGCATCTCGGTGGTTTCACCCCGCTACTGGACCATCTATCATGACGACGTAACCTGGCCGGCAGCCTATTTCTACGCCGCAAAGATGCTCTACCACCAGTATGGCGATAGTGAACCGATCCGGAAACATTACGCTTCGATGAAGCGCTATCTGGAGCGCGTTCAGGAGGTATCCATGCAGGATTTCATTCTTACCAAGGATGCTTATGGCGACTGGTGTATGCCGCCCGAAAGGCAGGAGCTGATTCACTCGCAGGATCCTGCACGCAAGACTGCCGGCGCGGTGCTGAGCACCACCATGTACTACAGTTTGCTCAATCTGATGGTGGAATTTGCACAATTAACAGGAAACGAGCAGGATATCCCCGGATTCCAGGAACTTGCAGGCAAGATAAGGGAGGCATACAATGCACGGTTCTTCAATGCGGACTCGGCAAAATATGACAACAACACGGTAACGGCCAATATCTTGTCGCTCCAGCTGGGTCTGGTTCCCGAAGGGAAGGAGCAACAGGTATTCGACAATATCGTACAGAAAACCGAAGTTGACTTCGACGGACATGTAAGCACGGGAGTGCTGGGTATCCAGCAGTTGATGCGTGGGCTGACACAGCACGGAAACGTTGATTTGGCTTACAAGATCGCCACAAACGAAACTTACCCGAGCTGGGGTTACATGATCAAGAAAGGAGCCACCACCATCTGGGAACTCTGGAACGGTGATACTGCAGACCCTGCGATGAACTCGGCCAACCATGTCATGTTGCTGGGCGACCTGATCATCTGGTATTACGAAGATCTGGCCGGAATCAAAAACTATCCTGGCAGCGTAGCCTACAAGAAATTGTGGATGGAGCCCAAGTTCCCCGAAGGCTTGAGTCATGTAAAAGCTTCGTACAAGTCGGCATACGGTGAAATACGAAGCGAATGGAGCAGAGAGAACGGCAAGTTCAGCTGGAATATCACCATCCCGGGCAACTCCTCGGCCGTGGTTAAATTGCCAAAAGAGCTGCAGATCGCGACACCCGATCAACCCGGCGTAAGAAACGTAACGGAGACCGAATCGGGGATCGAGATAGTACTGGGATCCGGCAGCTATACATTAGTCTCCAAATAATGACAGAGCCATTCTACAAACCGTTACGGATAAATTAACCGAAGAGGAAGATCGACTTTTAAAGGGGGGTTAGGCTTTTATATAAAATTTTGTTACATTTGTAATTCGAATGTCGAATTACAAGCAAACATGAAAAGGTTCCCCGAGGCGATCAGAATTACGGTCACTCTATTCGTAACGGTTTGTTCGATCTCACTTTTCGCACAGGAAGGTGAATTCAAATCGGTCAATCAAGCCACGCTTCTGGGGGTAGGCAAGGCTTTTCTGACCGACACCTATCTATCACCGCTGGAATATGCAGGGTTAACCACTTCCCTGTTGCACGACCGCATCGGTCCCACCCGACACTTCAACAACAAGTTGCTGCTGCAGCAGCAGTTCCAGATTGATCTGGCATTTACCCGCAATCCCTCGGCATCCGCATCGGAATATGCCGGCGACGTTTCATACAACATCAATGCATTTTATCCCTTCTTCCGAAACGGCCGGTTCAGCTTTTTCGGCGGATTTGGAGGAGATGCCTCACTGGGCGGCATCTATAACGTACGCAACTCCAATAATCCGGGTTCACTCAAAACTTCCGTGAACCTCGATCTCTCCGCAATGGCAATCTACTCCTTGCGGAAGGTCACTCTCCGCTGGCAGCTGACCACCCCGTTCACGGGCGTCTTCTTTTCACCTGCCTACGGGCAATCCTATTACGAGATCTTCTCCCTGGGCAACGACAAGGGGACGGTACGGTTTGCGTGGTTCCAGAACCAGCAGGCGCTACGCAACTATTTCACCCTCGATATTCCCTTCAACAACATTACCCTCCGCGCCGGATACCTGGGTGATTACTACAGGACCGATGTCAGTGAGATTGTCACAACCATCGTTTCACACCAGTTTGTGGTAGGCATGGCCGTAGAGTCACTCAATTTTGGCGGAAAAAGGGCAAGAGACAACAGAGATATCAAAAGCAGTTTTTATTAGGTTATTACTCCAAGTTCAACGCAAATTGAAAATGAAATATAATTTCGACGAAATCATCGACCGTTCAGCTTCCCACTGTGTGAAAATTGACAGACTGAAAGCGGTTTTCGGACGCGATGATCTCATTCCCCTCTGGGTAGCCGACATGGATTTCCTCTCGCCTCCAGCCATCGCCGAAGCGCTGATCGAGAGAACCCGGCATGGCATCTTCGGATATACGGTTCCCGACAACGGTTACTACAACTCTATCATCGACTGGCTCAGGCAGCGGCACAGTTATGAGGTACGCCGTGAAGAGATAACTTTCGTTCCGGGGGTGGTGAAAGGGATTGCTTTTGCCATCGACGCATTTACACGGAAGAACGATAAAATCATCATCCAGCCACCTGTCTACCATCCGTTCCGGATAGTTCCCGAGTCGCTTGGCCGTGAGGTAATCAACAATCCGCTCCTGTTCGATAACGGAAGATACTCCATCGATTTTGATGGATTGAGAAGAATCGTTGCAGAAAATGAGTGCAAGATACTGCTCCTCTGCAGCCCCCACAATCCTGCAGGAAGAGTGTGGCATGAAGATGAGCTGAAACAACTGGCCGAGATCTGTTACGACAACAATATCCTGGTTATTTCCGACGAGATCCACTCCGATCTCACCCTACCGGGATACAGACACCGTCCGTTTGCTACCGTCTCGGAGAAGGCCAGAAAGAACAGCATCACCTTGATGGCGCCAAGCAAAACCTTCAACATTGCCGGGATTGTCAGCTCTTTCGCCGTAACACACAATCCGGAAATCAGGAAGCAGTATCTGGGCTATCTGTCTCCCCGCGAACTCGATCAGCCCACCATCCATGCCTTGGTTGCCACCGAGGCGGCCTATCGTGAGGGCAGAGAATGGCTCGATGAAGCCATAGCCTACATTCAGAAGAATATCACCTTTGTGGAGAGTTTCCTGAAGGAGCATATTCCGCAAATCAAGGTGATCAGGCCGGAGGCCACCTTCCTGCTCTGGCTCGATTGCAGGGAATTACATCTCACACAGAAGGAGCTGGTATACCTCTTTGTTCACAAGGCGGGGCTGGCCCTCAACAACGGCACAATCTTCGGGAAGGAGGGAGAGGGCTTTATGCGGTTGAACGTAGGCACTACCCTTTCGACCCTTGAAAAAGCCCTCGATAAATTGAGAAAAGCGATAAACGGCTAAAACTATTTTTACCGCAGGTTGTTAAAAGACTACATACTTAATTTAAAAAACAGACTAGATGAAAATTACTGACAGCAAGTACGTAACCCTGACATACGATCTCAACGTAGGCGAAGGCGACGAGCGTGAACTCATGGAACAGGCCACCCCCGAAAGGCCACTCGAATTTATCTTCGGGACAAATTCAATGCTGAAGGCATTCGAGGACAATATTTACGGACTTTCGGAAGGTGACAGTTTCAAGTTTTCCCTGACTCCAGATGAAGCGTACGGTGATTATGACGAAACAAGGATCATCGATCTTCCGAAAAGCATCTTCGAGGTGGATGGCAAGATAGATCACCAGATGCTTTTTGAAGGCAACACTTTGCCCATGATGGACTCCGACGGCAACCGGCTGACGGGATCGGTTGTCTCCATCACCGAAGATACGGTTACCATGGATTTCAACCATCCGCTGGCGGGAGAGACCATGCATTTTGAAGGGGTTATACAGGGAGTCAGGGATGCTTCCCCCGAAGAGATCGCAGCCTTGTTCTCCGGCGGAGGATGTGGATGCGGAAACGACAGTTGCGGATGCGGCGATGAAGGCGATTCATGCGGTTGTGGAAGCGGAGACGGAGGCTGTGGAGGCGGTTGCAGCTGCTAACCCTTTTCCGGCTGATATATAAAAAATCACAGGTATGGATCATGCCTGCGATTTTTTTTTCACGTTAATTGATCGTATTTTTGCATAAAAGAACTCAAAGATGAACAGTTTCGGAAATATCTTCAGACTCACATCATTCGGAGAATCACATGGCGAGGCCGTGGGGGGTGTTATCGACGGTTTCCCTCCGGGCATCGAACTGGATATGGAATTCATCCAAAGCGAACTCGACCGGCGTCGCCCGGGTCAGTCGCGCATCACCACGCCCAGGGTTGAACCGGACAAGGTGGTTTTCCTTTCCGGCATCTTCGAGGGCAAGACAACCGGCACACCTATCGGATTCATGGTAAAGAACGAGAACCACCATTCGGCCGACTACAATAACCTGAAAGATGTTTTCCGACCATCACACGCCGATTTTACCTATTTCCAGAAATATGGCATCCGTGATCACCGGGGCGGCGGCCGATCTTCGGCACGCGAAACCATTGCCCGGGTAGTAGCAGGGGCTCTCGCCAAATTATACCTGAAACAGATTGGAGTATCGGTGACCGCCTATACATCGCAAGTGGGTGAAATTAAACTGGAAAACGACTACACGAAATATGACCTGAATACGATCGAAGATACGCCCGTCCGCTGTCCCGATGCCCAGAAGGCAAACGAGATGATCAGTCTAATCAAGGAGGTCCAGTTCAACGGGGACACGATCGGGGGGGTGGTTACCTGTGTCATTCAGGGAGTACCGGCCGGGCTCGGCGAACCGGTTTTCGGGAAACTGCATGCTGCCTTGGGTGCAGCCATGCTCAGCATCAATGCCGTGAAAGGGTTCGAATATGGACACGGCTTCGACGTGAGCCGCCGGGGATCTGAACTGAACGATCCGTTCTTCAATGACAATGGTAAGGTCTCTACTCGGAGTAACTATTCAGGGGGCATCCAGGCAGGTATCTCCAACGGGCAGGACATCTACTTCCGGGTCGCCTTCAAGCCTGTCTCCACCATCCTGAAGGAGCAGCAGACCGTGGATATCCACGGAAACGAGACCACCATCAAGGCGCGCGGACGACACGATGCATGCGTCCTGCCACGTGCCGTTCCCATTGTTGAAGCAATGGCAGCCATGGTTATCCTCGACTATTACCTCCTGGCAAGAATGTAGCCACCCAACGTACTTTCGAAAACAACGCCGGTCAGTTGGACGGGAATGCAAAATCAGCAACCTTCCATTTGGCTTAACAAAGATTTTTTGCATCTTTGCAGATAATTTCACAAAGCACGACACAGATAATCAGGTTATACCAACCGATATGTGGCGAGGAAACTATCTTTTGGGGAGGTTGGAACATTAGATACCCTACCGTTAATGATGAATACAGATTTGATTTGGAAGAAATTTATCGATGAAAAGGACGATCTCTCTTTCTCCATTGTATACGATACCTATGTAGAGGTATTGTATGCCTATGGAATCCACCTGGGTTTCCGTGACGAACTGTGTAAAGATGCCATTCAGGACGTTTTCTACAACATATTTATTAACGTGAGTTCGGGATAACATATTATCCCCAAATGGTTAATTGACTTGACTTTTCCACTTCAAATTTGATTGAAGGCTTTTTGGGAAAGAAACAATATGCCACCAATGCAGCAATTATGTTCATGATGAAATTATGTGTGGAACGATGCCTTGAATGTTCTATCTGGCAGATATTCTTCAGTTCATCATTGATGGACTCAATTACAGATCTTTTGCGTAAGAGAATCTTGTCGCGGAATGACATCAGGGAATTTTTCATATTTGAGCGTATACCGGTCACTAAATGAACTCCCTGGTCAAACAGCATCTCGAAGAGCTTTGTGCTGATGTAACCCTTGTCTGCATATAGTTTACCGAAAAGATCTTTGGTAAGAACATTGATTACGTCAGGGTTTCTATCGTCGACATTGCCTTTTGTGAGAGAGAAATTCAGCAATTCACCCTTTTCATTACAGACCAGATGAAGCTTGAATCCAAAAAACCAGCCCATCGTACTTTTCCCTCTTTGTGCCAGATCCCTGAATACTTTATTCGAGTGGATACGCTTGTTATGACATACTTTGATTGGAGTGCTATCCACATATGTAATGCCTGTGCATTCACCAAATCCAAAGAGTTTGAGCAACAGCATGAAAGGTACAATCACCCTGGGTTGCAACTCGACAAAACGGTTGTAGGAAACGGCATTTGGAAAATAGCTCTTCATGTGCTTGCAAATATAAAACAGGTAATAATTCTTGAAATTATGAAAGGTTCCACAGTGGAAGCAGACCATCACGGCAATAATCTCGCTCTGAGACATTTGCGTTTTCCTGTTTCTCCTTTTCGTTATGTCACCTGCTTGAAGTTGGTGATTCCGGATTTCATTCTCATATTCTGCACAAAAATCGTCGGCAATACAAAATATTTCAATAACTTTGTCTGTTGTGATCATAGGGTTGATGTTTGTTATTTGTTTGATTATCAGCTATAAATATACAAATAATCTCCCTATATCACAACTTTTTTTATGATTTTCTTATCCCGAACTCACGTTAATATACTGGAATCAACGAACCGATTCCATCGTGATCAATGTTAACCGCACTCAAAGCGGACGCTTGCCGATGACCTATCAATTAGACGATCTAAGGGAAGGAAATTATATTTTCGAATTCATCACCCGTGATAATGACGGACATTTTTCCCTTCCAAAAGAGGTTATTGTACTCGTATATGGCGAATTTTACAGAGAGTCATTAAGAAACAGAAAAATCTCCAGTATTGATCACAGGGATGACGGGACCATGCTGGTTCATTGGGAACCTATCTCCAGCATTGCCATTAAATATGTTACCATAACATATGAGAGCAATGGAGTAGAACAGAGTGTGAGAGTAGAAAACAGTGACAATGAAACAGTATTGACAGGTCTGGATTCAGGAGATGTAATTCGTGTATCTACCACATATTTTCCCGAAAATTCATTGGATGAGATGCAAGCTCCCTTTAGTGAATATACCATGCCAAAATTTGAGAGAGAGATCAATAAAGCCAAATTCACCACCACAGTACTGGCAGGGGATAATACCACCAATACCAACGGAAGGGACCTCTCGAAGATATGGGATGGAACTACAGCAAATCCAGGCATATTGCATACGGTTGATAATGATCCGAATTTCAACTTTCCGCATCATTTCACCTTCGATATGAATGTGTTGGCTGAAGTCAGCCGTTTCAGGATCTGGCCGAGGACAGATGTTGGTCCTTTCAATGGTCACAGTCCCAGATTTTTTGAGATCTGGGGCACAGATGAGTTGAAAAGGTCTGCCGATGATGCAAGTTACTGGACGACGGATGAGTGGAAAGCGGACTGGAAGTTGATGGGTGATCATGAAATTGTGAAACCCTCTTCAACTTCTGATCAGACTAAAGCATGGAATGAGGGATGGGAATTTCCGGTTAACGAATCAGTCGGTGATGTCAGGTACATTCGTTTAGTTATAAAAAGCCCCAACTGGCAAGGTTCAAATTGTGTGAATTTGGGCGAAATAACGCTATGGGGTGATGATTTGTAAATAGGCATCTTTTTTTTACAGGTAGTGTGGCTCCGGCAACCCATTCGGGTAACCGGGGCCACTCCTTTAATCTGGTATCATACTCCGTCAAAAAGGCTCATCTGCCCGGTAATCTCGTCGAGCAGGTCGGCCTCGTTGATGGTGAGCGGCTCTTCCGCCTCAATCTCCACCTTCGACGGCTTATCGCTCTCAGGGGTCTCCGGCTCCGGAAAACGTGTCGGTTCCAACTCCTTCACCTCGCTCACCTCGTAATTGGAGATCCGCTTACCCTTGGCCTTATAGCTTTTGACACCGATAAACGACTCCACATCGATCTCCAGCGGTTCACGGAAAGCATCACCGCCACCAAAGATCGCTTCCACACGCGGGAAGACCGTATCGGTCAGCAAGAAGAGTCTTGAAGCCGGATTTTCGCCCAGGAAATTGGCTACCTTGTCGGTAGCATCCAGCGTGAAGCGTTTCAAATAGGCATACCCCTGGTCGGCATCAAAAAGAGCGGCAGACCATATCTTCTGTTCATCGTACTTCTCGATGCGGAGATAACCGGGTTCAAAATGGTTGCTCAGATCAAAATTACAGGTATAGAAGTCGCCGTTTCGGTTAACCACCAGTATCCGGTCGGAGCCCAGAAACTCTCCCAGGTATATACCCTCTTCATCATAATTGAGCCGCAGCACGTCGGGGTCGAACCAGACCTTACGCCCACCCAATGTTGAAAGTCCCTTCTGCTTGAGCATGATGCGGTGCACATCGGCTTTTGTAAGGATATTTCCCATCGCTCCCCTACCCTTGATGGCTATCTCGCTGAAATCTTTCTCAAACTGCAAGATCCGCTGACGGGGCTTGGGTTTGAGAATCACACGCACCGTCTCGGCTTCGCCGTTGGGATTGGCACTGAAGTAGAGGATACGTGAACCCGGGTTACCCTTCGTCAGGTCATAATCCTTGTCCCGGGTAACTCCGGTTACCGGGAAACGTTTAATATAGTTGGGGCCGTTTTTCCCATCACGGTAAACCACGTTGTAGATGGTTCTGTTATCGTTCTTCTTGAAGACGTTGGCATAGAGAATCCCTTTCCCTACGAACATCTTGTCGCTCACCTTCACCACCTTGTACTTTCCATCCTTGAAGAAGACGATAATATCGTCGATATCGGAACAGTTGCAGACGAACTCATCCTTCTTAAGTCCGGTCCCTATAAATCCCTCTTCGCGGTTGATATACAACTTCTCGTTTGCCTCGGCAACCTTTACAGCCTCGATATTTTCAAAACTCCGGATCTCGGTACGTCTCGGATAGTTCTTGCCATACTTCTCCTTCAGCATCAGGTACCAGGCGATGGTATAGTCGGTCAGGTTGTTCAGGTTGTGGTCGATCTCTTCAATTTCACTCCGGAAACGGGCAATATTCTCCTCAGCCTTGTCGGAATTGAATTTCAGGATACGTGCCATCTTTATCTCCATCAACTTCAGGATATCTTCCGGAGTTATTTCACGGACGAATGATGGTTTATACCGCTCCAATCTTTTATCGATATGGGAGATGGCCTTCTCCATGTCCGGAGCATTTTCAAACTCCTTGTCCTTGTAGATGCGTTCTTCAATAAATATCTTCTCCAGTGAAGCAAAAAGGAGTGCCTCCTGTTTCTCCTGCTTGTCGATCTCCAGCTCCTGCCGGAGCAGCTCCCTTGTACGGTCGGTTGAGATCCGGAGCACATCGCTGACCGTAAGAAAATGGGGCTTGTCACCGTCAATGATGCAGCAATTGGGAGAGATGCTGATCTCACAATCGGTAAAGGCGTATAGGGCGTCGATGGTCCTGTCGGATGAAACACCGGGTGCCAGCTGTACATGGATCTCCACATTTTCAGCCGTGATATCATCCACTTTCTTGATCTTGATCTTCCCCCGGTCATTCGCCTTGATGATCGAATCCACGACGGAAGCCGTTGTTCTTCCATAGGGCAGACTGGTAATGACCAACGTCTTGTTATCCAGCTTTTTTATTGCAGCCCTGACCTTCACCGATCCGCCCCGCTCTCCATCGTTGTACTTTTCAACGTCGATATAGCCACCGGTTTGAAAATCGGGATAGAGCCTGAAACTTTTCCCTTGCAAGTATGCAACGGCGGCATCACACAGTTCATTGAAGTTGTGCGGCAATATTTTCGAGGTCAACCCCACGGCAATACCCTCAGTACCTTGTGCCAACAGTAGCGGGAACTTGGCCGGGAGTGCTATGGGCTCCTTGTTTCTACCGTCGTAGGATGGTTTCCACTCGGTGGTTTTGGGATTAAAGAGCACCTCGAGCGCAAATTTGGTCAGCCTCGCCTCAATATACCTGGGTGCGGCCGCCCCGTCACCGGTGTGTACATTTCCCCAGTTACCCTGGCAATCGATCAGCAGGTCCTTCTGCCCGAGCTGAACGAGAGCATCGCCGATGGAAGCATCCCCGTGAGGGTGGAATTGCATCGTAAAGCCGATAATATTGGCAACCTTGTTGTATCTCCCGTCATCCATCCGCTTCATGGCATGCAGGATGCGTCGCTGCACCGGCTTCAGACCGTCAACCACATTCGGAACCGCACGCTCCAGAATCACATATGAAGCGTAATCCAGAAACCAGTCCTGATACATTTTACTCAGGTTCATGGGCGAGTCTTCAGATAACCGTGTAATAATCTTCGGGTTGGAGTGTTGCGATGAACCGGTGAGAACGATATCCTCCTCCTCTACCGGATTCAATTGCATATCTTTTTCTTCAAATTCTTCTTCGTTGTGATCTTTTGACGACATATACTGTTTTAGGTTGAAAAAACACCCAAAGTTACCTTTTTTTTGCGTGATCTACAAACGAAAAAAGGGAGGCTTGCCGCAGCATATAAAAATATCGGATCTCGGGTTAAACTACTTCAGCAAAAAAATGTTTATTAATAGAAACCATTCTGTTAAATTTAACGGCACAAAAAAGCAATTAAAAGCAAAATTTCTTCAAAACAACAACTATGGAACTTAAAAGAACAGATCGACCAATGAAATTCTCCTTTGTGATGATCGTCACTCTCATTTTTCTGCAGGCATGCGGAAGCGTCCCGTTTACGGGTAGAAGCCAGTTAAGCCTGGTTTCCAACGAACAGGTGGTAGCGCTGAGTCTGCAGCAGTACCAAGACTTTATGCGCTCGGCTCCTGTCGAGAGGAACACAACCAATGCCCAGATGGTTCAAAGAGTGGGATCACGGGTGGCCAATGCCGTGGAAACCTTCTACAGAAACAATGGTTACGAATCTGAATTGCAGTATTACCAGTGGGAATTCAATCTGGTGAAGGATAACAGCGTTAATGCATTTGCCATGCCTGGCGGCAAGATTGTCATCTACAGCGGGCTTCTGCCGGTGACACAGACAGAGGAGGCATTGGCCGTAGTGGTCGGACATGAGATTGCCCACGTCATTGCTCGCCATGCCCAGGAAAGGGTTAGTCAACAGATGGCACTGGAATATGGAGGTGCCATTGCCGGTAGCTTGCTGGGTAGTTCGGTGGGCGGTCAGATCGGACAGCAGGTGTTCGGGCTCGGCGCACAATATGGCGTAATGCTGCCATACGCACGCAAACAGGAGTACGAGGCCGATGAGATCGGTCTTATCGTCATGGCTATGGCGGGATATGATCCCCGGGCAGCCATCCCGTTCTGGACAAGAATGGCACAAAGCTCCCAGGGCACTGTTCCCGAATTTCTCAGCACCCACCCAACGGATGAAAAACGGATCGCCAGGTTAGAGCAAATCATGCCCAATATCCTGCAATACTATAAAGGAAGCGGCATTCAGAACACCACAAACCAACCCATCAAAACCCAAACCTCGGTTCCTGCAAAAACAGAAGAGCCTAAAACCTCCAAAGAGTGGACATTTTAGCATTTCGACACACCATAAAGAAAGCAAGCTCTCACGAAAAATGAGAGCTTGCTTTTTTTTCGGAATTGCCTGCAGGAATTACTTCATCCTTCCAGTATATGCGTCAACGCCAGATTTGCCTAATGGCTGCGCGAAGAACTTCTCGGCCGCTTTGTCGACTTCGGCAAGCCAGGGCTGTCCCCCTCCGGCGGATTGAACCACCCAAAGCTTAAGCTGTTTCTTGTGCCAATTGACGGAGCAGTTGGTACCCCAGGCGCCACCGTGACCAAACCAAGCATCTTCACTCTCCTCTTCAGGAGCTGACAAGCCGAGGGAGTACCCCCCCCATACCCTTGGGACGGGTGGAAAGAGCGAGAAGATTCTTCACCGTTTCCTCTTTCAAGATGCGCACGCCATTCTCTCCCAAACCAAGATTCATCAGCATCTTATAGAATTTCAACTGGTCGCTGGCAGTGGTCCAGAGACCGGCACCGGCAGATGGAAATACATGGGAGTCATTATAGGGCCGTTGTTGCCATTCCATCTCTTCACGCCACTCTGCTGGACCATTCTCTTTGGTCAGATAGAGTTCTATCTTGTTCTGGAGCTGTTTGTCGGTTGGCCAGAACGAAGTGGACTTCATTCCCAGAGGATCAAGTACCTCTTTCTTGAGATACTGTTCCCACTTCATCCCTGTAACAACTTCGACGATAGCTGCACCAATGTCAATTCCCGTATTGGAATAGAGCTCGCGGGTACCGGGCTCGAACATGATGGGCGATGCGGCGGCAATGGAGGCCGTCTGGCGAAGAGGAGCCCCTCCTGACCATCCCCCACCCCTGACATCGGGGCGCTTGGCACTAATTTCGAATGGAAAACCTCCAGTATGGTTGAGCACCATACGAACGGTAAGGACGTTCTTTGCCTTGCGAAGGGTCTTGACAGTGTCGTTTTCTCCATCCAGCACCCATAGTTCTGAAAACTCCGGAAGATACTTTGAAACCGGATCGTCGAGTGAAATCCGCCCCTCTTCCACCAGCTTGGCGATTGTGACACCGCAGAATCCTTTTGTCTGTGAACATTGCATGAATAGATTGTCCATCTTTATCGGACGTTTTTTGGAGACGTCGGCATAGCCTATGCAGCAGGTCTCCTGTACACCGTCCTTATAGAATACACTAATGGCACCTGCCAGCTGACCACTATCCACGTAGGGTTGCAGTACTGTTTTTGCATAAGTTGTCCCGGACTCCTTCGGCCCATTCTTTACTGTGGCTGATATACACAACAGGGCAATCAGCAAAAAGATCGTTTTCTTCATGTTTTATGATTATTATTGGTTCAATCTGCAGAAGCAATCAATTTAGAGCAAACGTTTATCTTATTTTTATTTGATTGTGATTCTGCAAAGATACTGTTTTTCCTAAAACTATTTTATTCTGCCTATTATTTTGAGCCAATTTGGTGCTACTTTTTCATAGTCTTGGGTATCACCGGAGGAACTGGTTGAAATGGATAGATGAGCGAAACTGTTTTTAGGCCCGATAAATTGGCTTTAACCTGTAATAATGGCTAACTTTGTACCATCTAACATCTATCTATCCTAATCTTATAGTTATGAACAGGAAAACCTTTTCTCAGAGCGGGGAGACACGCACCGAACATGATCTGATCGGTGAAATGGAGGTTCCCTCAACACACTATTACGGCATCCAGACCCTACGGGCAGTTGAAAACTTCGGAATCAGCCGTTCAAAACTCTATCATTACCCTCAATTCATCAGGGGACTGGCCGATGTGAAAGCAGCAGCCGCAATGGCCAACAAGGAGTTGGGACTGCTGGACCCTGTCATCGCCGATGCCATTGTCACGGCCTGCAACGAAATCAAAGCTGGCCATCTCCACGATCAGTTTGTGGTGGATATGGTACAGGGCGGTGCAGGCACCTCAACCAATATGAATGCCAACGAAGTGATTGCCAACCGGGCATTGGAGATCATGGGATTCATGAAAGGAGATTACACCCATTGCCATCCCAATAACCATGTCAACCTCTCCCAATCGACCAACGATGCCTATCCTACGGCACTTAAGATTGCCCTCTACCGGAGTATCGGCGAACTGATCAATGCATTGAAGGAGCTGGTCGTTGCTTTCCGGAAAAAAGGGGAGGAGTTTGCCGGGGTCATCAAGATGGGACGCACCCAATTGCAGGACGCAGTACCGATGACACTGGGACAGGAGTTTGAAGCGTTTGCCACCACACTGGAAGAGGAGGTCTCTCGCCTGGGCGAAAACCGTAAACTGCTGCTGGAGATCAATATGGGTGCAACCGCAATAGGTACCGGCATCAATGCCGATCCCGAATATACAGCCGTCTGTACCCGCTACCTGGCAGAAATATCGGGTATTGATGTAGTTCCGGCTGCCAACCTGATTGAAGCCACCGGCGATACGGGTGTCTTCATCATGAACTCATCGGTCATCAAACGGCTGGCCGTAAAATTGTCGAAGATCTGTAACGATCTGCGATTACTCTCATCTGGACCGAGAACAGGGCTGAACGAGATCAATCTGCCGCCCATGCAGCCCGGCTCCTCCATCATGCCCGGCAAGGTAAATCCAGTCATTCCAGAGGTAGTCAACCAGATAGCCTACAAGGTGATTGGTAACGACCTGACCGTCACCATGGCTTCTGAAGCTGGACAACTCCAGTTGAACGTGATGGAGCCGATCATCGCCTATTCGGTGATGGAGAGTATCGAGATGCTGATCAACGGCATCAATACGCTGCGCAGCAGATGCGTGACAGGGATTACGGCAAACAGGGATCGTTGCAGGGAGATGGTACTGAACAGTATTGGACTGGTCACTGCGCTGAACCCCTATCTGGGGTATGAAAACTCCACCCGGGTAGCTGCCGAAGCGTTGAGAACCGGCAAGGGAGTTTATGATATCGTACTGGAGAACAAGCTGATCGAGAAAGAGAGACTGGAGGAGATCCTGAAACCGGAAAAGATGATCCAGCCACGAAAAATAGAGTGAGATAAAAAATCAGGTTTCGCTTGCATGGGGAGCTATCTCCGTAGCAAACGAAACCTGAATCAATATCTTATTGAGCGCGCTATTTTCGCAGCCGGTGGAACGACCTGACCATCATCTCATCTGCACCGATCCTGCGAATGGCAAGATAGGTCAGGATGATGGCAATGACCGGCATGATTGATCCGATCCCGATCGTCTGAAACTGTAACCCGGCCTCGGGATTGATCCTGTAAATCAGGAAACCGAAATAGAGGTAAAACCCAATCATCAGAAAAATATTGAAGACGGAAAACCTGATTTGCAGGATACGGGTTTTGTAGAGGAAGAGCGTTACGAACGGCAAAAGGGAGCCAATCGCACCTATGGCAAACAGCGCCCAGGTTGAACTTTCAAGACCACCGTTCCGATAGATCCCCATCGCTTCAAAAACTACGGTTTCACCATTATAGAGGAAAGATGCCAAAGGAGTTACCGTAGCTACCAGCATACAGATAGAGGCAAGCAGCAAATAGAGGGTCTGAATTCTCTGCAACATACTGTATTGTTAAAACTGTTCCTTTTCTTTTGCCGGATTTCGGTAATATATCTCTCCCTCTTTCCACTCTTGCAGGGCAATCAGGCTTGGCTTGGGTAGTTTTTCATAAAAACGGGAGATCTCTATCTGCTCATGATTTTCAAAAACCTCCTCCAAGTTGTCCGTATAAGAAGCAAATTCCTGCAGTTTGGCGTCCAGATCCTGCTTCATTTCAACAGAGAGCTGATTGGCTCTCTTGCTGATGATGCGAACCATCTCGTAGACATTCCCAACCGGCTCGGCAAGTTTCATCACATCGCGCGTTTCGGTGTTTTGAGGTGCATTTGTTTTTCTGTAATCCATCTTATATATTATGTAATTCTAAATTATATTTATCAATCTCAACCAGCCATTTTATGAAGGTAACGCTTCAATCTTGCTTTGCGCCCTCTTGTAGTACCTTTCGGCTTCAGCCATATATTTCCCGTCCGGGAATGTATTCTTATAGTTGTAGTACTCATCAAGCACCATGCGGTACCTTTCGGGCTGGGTTTCCAATGTACTCCGCTCAGCATATTCAAAGCGTGCTCGCAGAATAATCATCTGATACTCCTCGTTGTATTTCGAAAAGGGATAACTTTTCATCGCTTCACGGGCAGTAATGACAGCCGCCTCGTAGTTGTTACCCATGTAGTTTCCCAAGTTGAGGTAGAGCTGTGCCGACAGAAGCTCCTTGTATGCCAGTTTCTCCTGCAGTTCAAACATATACTCCTTGGCCTGTTCCGATCGTTCGCTTTGAGGATACTCCTCAATGTAACGTTGGAATTCAGCAATCGCCTTGTAGGTCTTGGACTGGTCCAGCTTGGCATCGGGCGAATCGAGATAGAGGCCATAGGCTGCGTAGAAGAGGGCTGGCTCGGCATATTCACCTTTGGGGTAAGTATTGTAATATGTAGTGAACATCTCTGTCGCGGAGAGATAGTCTTTTGAATTGTAATAGCTTTGACCCAACAGATATAACGACTCCTCAGCCTTGTCGGTTCCCTTGAAAAAGGGTACCAGCTCCTCGAGCAGGGTTATTGAGCGACTGTATTTACCTTCTTCGAAATACTTCTTTGCATACGTGTATTTCATCTCTCTATCGGTACTTTTCAATATCTTGTTATATTCACCGCAAGAGGCCATCAATACAACAAGCAATAAAAAACATACAGGTTTTGCTCTCATTTCGTACTATCCATTTTAGTGCGCAAATTTACGGAAACTTTCTCAGTTTTAGTTCACCCGAGGCCAATTTTATTCTATTTTAGGATTTTAAATCCAACGCTTCCAGGATGCTATCAACATACTTCCTGTCGTTCGACAATTTAGGCACCTTGTTTTGTCCACCCACTTTCTCCCTGTATTTCATCCACTTATAAAAACAACCCTGTTCCAGAACCCTAATCACCGGCATGCCGAGCGACAGGTTATAGGATCGTTTGGCTTCATAATCGGAGTTCAATTTTTTCAACTGCTCATCCAGAACCATTTTGAACTGGTCCATATCGGCTGGGCTCTCCTCGAATTCGATCAGCCATTCGTGCGCGCCACCATGTTGGTCGTCGAAATAGATCGGTGCAGCCGTATATTCGGTCACTTTTGCCCGGGTAATCCGGCAAGCCTCCGCCATTGCCCGGTCGGCATTATCTACAATCAGTTCTTCGCCAAAAGCATTGATATACTGTCGCGTTCTGCCCGTAATCCTGAACAGGTAAGGGTTGGTAGAGGTAAATTCGATGGTATCGCCAATTTTGTAACGCCACAAACCACCGCTCGTTGAGATGACCAGGGCATATTGCTTTCCAACCTCTACCTCCGAGAGTGTCACGGTCTGCGGGGAGACCTTATCCCACTCCCCTACCGGCAAAAATTCATAATACACCTCGTTATCCAGCAAGAGCAACATCTCATTGGACCTGTCCGAGAACTGGACTCCGAAAAAACCTTCCGAGGCGTTGTAAGTTTCCCAGTAGCGCATCCTGGCTGAAGGAATCAGTCTCTCATATTGCTGGCGGAACGGGGTGAAACTTACTCCGCCGTGAAAGAATACTTCCAGATTTTTCCACAGTTCGGGTAACTCCTTTCCGGTCTCCTCTGAAATCTTCTTCAACAGAACCAGCATCCAGGAGGGAACCCCGAGGAGGGCACGGATATCTGCTCCTTTTGCGTATTCAGACAGCCTCTTCAACTTCTCCTCCCAGTCGGGCAGCAGGGCGATCCTCTCCGGCGTGCGGGCCAACTTGACAATAGCGGGGAGGTTCTTCATCAGGATGGCCGAAATATCACCGGTAAATGTGCTGTTCCCGATGCTGTTGACCTGCTTGCTCCCACCCAGTACCAATGTCTTTCCCAGAAAAAATTCCGTATCGGGATAGCTGTTGGCGTAGAGACCCAACATATGGTACCCGCACCTGTAGTGGCAATGTTGTAACGACTCCCGTGTAACGGGAATATATTTACTCTTGTCCTCGGTAGTCCCGCTCGACATGGCAAACCACTTCACGGGCGAGTCCCAAAGCACGTTCCGCTCTTTTTCCCTGATGATCTTATTGAGGTAGGGCCGTAAATCTTCATAGGTTGTAACGGGAACTCTCCTTTGAAAATCGGAGACAGAACGGATCTCATCAAATTGATGTTCCGAACCGTAACGTGTATTTCTCCCGTGCTCCAGCAGGTAATTCAGAATTTTCTCCTGCGTGGCGTGGGGATGGTCGATAAACTTCTCGACCGAATTATAATAAGATCTGAAAACAGCTCTCGTAATTTGCTTGATCATCAACAACGATGTTTTGATTTGCCGGCACAAAGGTAAGAAGGAGTTTCGGAACCCGCAAAAGTCATTGCCCCTTTTTCAGTTCCAGGTCAAATCCCAGCAACATTCCATCATACAGATCGGCCATGGCAGCCAACACTTCAACCGAGTTATTTTTTGTAAACATGCTGGCTGTTTTCATCATCTGTAGAAACCCGTCGGCATCAAACAACAGTTTCAGTCCCGAACGCGACCGGATCGGATATGCCTTCACACTGCCCAGACCTTGCAGGTAGCTCATGGAGAGGATCTTCCCTTTTTCATCCACCCTGAACTTTCCCGAGAACTTCAACAAACCAAGTTTTGCAGTATAGGTACTGTCTTCCTTGAAAGTAAATTCGCACTTGCCGTCCTTGATTCCGATCCGGGTGCAATATTCGTCGAATGTTTTTTCAACTTGCGATGCCACTACCGCACCTCCGGCCTTCTTCAACAGGTTTTCGGTCTCGAACATGCAGGCTGTCCTCCTGTATTCCCAACCACCCACAAGATCCCTCTCCAATAGCGAAGAGCCTGAAAAGAGATCCCTCATCTGCTGGAGGATACCCCTATTCTCCACCTTCTCCTGGGCCGATACGCCGAACATCAGAGTCGACAGCATAAAAACCAGAACAACGGCATCAATCTTTTTCAGGAATGGCATATCGGGTACATTCATCTTATTTCTATCCTATTTTGCTTATTTTCAATAACTTATCCTCGTCAATTATTTTAATCTTCCTTCCGTCGAGCGATATGATCCGCTCGTTTACAAAGTTGGCAAGCGTCCTGATGGCATTTGCTGTAGTCATATTAGAGAGATTGGCCAGGTCTTCGCGTGCGAGATAGATGTTTATTGTTGCCCCATCCTCTTCCAGCCCATAGCTCTCTTTCAGGAAGATCAGCGATTCGGCAAGACGTCCCCGGACATGTTTCTGTGTAAGATTAACCACACGGTTATCGGCCACTCCCAGATCGCAGGATAACATTTGAATGAAAAGGAGGGCCAGGTTACCGTTTTTCCTCAGCATCTCCTCGATAAGCTCCATCGAGATCAGGCAGACGGTAGAGGGTTCAAACGCCGATGCTGCCGTAACATACGGTTCACGCGCAAAATAGGCCCGATACCCGAAATACTGGATGGGGCGTATCATTCTGATAATTTGAACTCTACCCCCCACCCCATTTTTAAAGATCTTCACTTTTCCCTTCAGCAAACACATCAGGTCCTGCGGTTGCTCCTCTTCAATATAAATAGCTTCATTTTTCTTATAATGAACGAACCTGGCATTTTTCCTGATCAAATCTCGCTCCTCTTCCGACAACACACGCCATATGTCCGCCAACGAGGATGATAAATCGATAATTTCTTTTGCTTTTCTGCCCATCACATGTTTGAAAACTATGTTATAGAACACAAAAATAAGAAATTATTCACTTTAAAATCAAAAAAAGGAGAAAAACTTGACAATAATGGGATGGGAAAAAATCGGCGTGTCAAAAAACTGTTCTCTTTTGAAAATTAATTAGATTTGTAGTCCGAAAATGAAAATCAGAGAAGCCATATTGATATTGTCAGTTTTTTTCGTTTCAAGCTTGTCGGGTCAGACGGTGATCCCGCTTGATACCATCTTGAAAAGATCGATGAGTGCAGCAGAGAAATACAACGGTCTGGTTGAACAGTACACGGCCGATGTCTACATGCGTACTTATGTAGAGACTTTAAAAAAGAACTTCCTCTATAAGTATACGCACCTCGTGCCACGTTTTGTGCTTCATGATCCCAAATCTGACGAGGCGGTGATTGAGACCCTCAGTACCCTGAGATTCGATTATCCAAACAACTACCTCCAGGATATCAAAAACGTAACCGGGACACTAACCAGCAAGAAAGAGATCGACATGATTCCCTTCTACATGCTGAATATCAACGTATACGGCGAAACGACAAATACCGAAAGTTTCTTCATGCCTCTCAGGTTCTCCACTGCAAGATACTACACCTATCACCTGAAACAGGTAGAGTCTGACAATAACAGGACCTATTACACCATTGGATTCGACCCGATCTACAGCAATCAGAAACTGCTGAAGGGCAATTTTGTGATCGAGAGCGGCACCTGGCGTATTGTCCATTTCAGCGCGGAGGGGGTAGAGTCTTTTTCCGATTTCTCGTTCGAGATAACGATGGGCGATACATGGATAACCAACTATCTGCCGGTCCATTTTGTCATCTACCATACCGCCAGCTACCTGGGAAACGTGGTGGCCAGCCGGCACCTTGCTACCCTGAATTACCGTGACGTCAAGTTACGTGAAAAGCAGAAAAAGGAGAAAATACTGAACATCAGCGATTTTTTCAGGGTTAGACTGGATTCGGTTCCGGTCAACAACGATTCGGCCTTCTGGGCCCGGCACAGGACAATACCATTGCAAGCCAGGGAAGCGGAGGTTATCCGGAACTTCAAACTAGCAAACCAACAAAAACCGGTCGGCGATACGGTGAACAGCTCACAACAAAACGGAAAGAGGGTTCAGTTGTTTGCTCAACGGATGGCTTTGAACTCGAAATATAAGGTTAAGTCCACCATGATCGGGTACAGCGGCCTATTGAATCCGCTCATGTTGGGCTACTCATCGATCGACGGCGTCACCTACAGGCAGAAACTCTCGTTCAACTTCGATCTGAAAAAAAGCAGGACATTCAATGTAAATGCCTTTGCCGGTTACATGTTCAGACGTAAGGAGTTTTTTACCGACGTGACCAGCACCTGGAATTACGAACCTTTCTATCAGGGGAACGTCTCCTTGTCGGCAGGAATAGGGAATCCCACCTACAGCTCACTCTTTATCGATGAAATCGAAAAAAATCTGGAAAACAGCACCATTCAATTCGAGGACATCGCAGTAGATTACTTCAAGGACTATTATGTGAAACTGTTCAACGATTATGAACTGTTCAACGGTTTTGTCTCCACCATCGGTGTCGAATACCACATCCGGCAGCCACTAAAAAACAACCGCCCTGCAGCCTCTCCTGTCTCAAGAGAGGAAAATCCCATTGAGGATATCCTGGTAACCAAAAAAGCATTTGCCCCTTACCTGAGGCTCAGCTGGACTCCGGAACAGTACTACCGGTACGAAGGCCGACAGAAGATCTATGTCCGCTCCCGTTTCCCCACATTCAAGATTGAGTTGTCAAGAAGTTACCGGGATGTTTTCGGCAGTACGTCACAATACAACCGGATAGAGTTTGACATGAGTCAGAACATCCCACTTGGCCCCATGAGTTCGTTCCAGTATCACGTAGGTGCGGGACGGTTTATCAATCAGAGCACCGAGTATTTTGCCGACTTCACCTTTTTTGCCAAGAACAACTTCCCCGACAACTGGCAAGACGGGATCGGAGGCACATTCAGCCTGCTGAACCGCCACCTCTACAATGCGTCAGACTCCTATATCCAGGGGCACATCATGCTTGAAACCCCATTCCTGATAGTACGTAATATTCCGTTGATTTCCGACTACATCAACCGGGAACGGCTCTACGCAAGTCAGTTATACACTCCCAACATCGGTTCCTACACCGAGTTTGGGTATGGCGTTGGCAACCGTTTTTTCAAGACGGCCAACGCCGCAATCTTCTGTTCATTCCATAGGACCAATTTCAGGGAAGTAGGGTTCAAGGCATCGTTCGAGCTGTAGATGACCGCCTTCTGCTTATTGCACCTCATCGAAATAGGTAAGTACTTCCGCTTCTTCCAACCGGCTTTTGAGCCACTCTGCTATCTTCTTCTTATCGGCAGCACGCAACGTGTTCCGGGGCAGGGTGAAAACAACGAGCGGAATTCTCTCGCTGCGACGAATGGTATCCTTTTGAAGAGAGTAAGAGAAAGTTTCCGTATAGGAACAACCGCTTATCTGAGGATAGAGCGGCTCAATCTCCGATAATAACCTCTTACCCAGGGAAGGAATATTTCTTATGCTGTCTACCCTGGCTTCGGCCTGCTTCAGGGCAAAGGTTACAGCATTCAGTCTGTTACTAAGCAGTTCGGTTTCAGACTGATATCTCCTTGTATTTTCCTGCACGAACGAGGCATCAAATCCCTGACTGATTCTCAATTTCGCAGTATCAATCTTGTTAAGAAATGCGACCATCTTGATGGAATCGATGATTTTAGTTGAAAGCCCGTAACCGCTATATACCAAATCTACATGTTTATTCGACGGGGTTACGCTGCTTTTTTGGAGGTAGTTTCCCTC